>Ga0310691_10006016_pt1 | contig 13069 bp, 11 predicted proteins | sample 176DNAGHGlowgp2_FD_203887 | JGI IMG/M metagenome (GOLD analysis project Ga0310691, IMG submission 203887) | Sheep rumen microbial communities from Palmerston North, Manawatu-Wanganui, New Zealand - 1766 DNA GHGlow gp2 (v2) (version 2) | ecosystem: Host-associated > Mammals > Digestive system >... | reverse complement strand
GATCTGATCCTCATCGATCCAGGCAAGCGTTCCCTCATCACATTCGCGCATGGTTCCGGAAAAGCGCCGACATACAAATACCGCAATCTCCTCCGGTTCTTTACCTTCGTATTCAAACAGCAGAATACCGGCCGGAATCAGTTCTTCCGCATTGAGCCCGGTTTCTTCCCTTACTTCCCTTACGGCACAGTCCTCATAGGATTCCTGTCCTTCGCACTTGCCGCCGACACCGATCCACTTTCCGTGATTGACATCATTTTTCTTCCGGTTCCTCAGCAGCATCAGCCACTTTCCATCCCGGATCAGATAGACACATGTGCTCTTTTTCATCAGTGGTAGGTTGTATGCGCCGCGACATTGGCATTATGTTCTTCCAGCGTCTTTGCGTAGTATACTTCGCCGGTCGCCACATCCGCCATGAAGAAGTAGTAGTCGTTTTCCGTCGGATGCAGGACTGCGTCAATAGCCTCAGGCCCTGGATTCACGATCGGTCCCGGGGGAAGTCCGGGATACATGTACGTATTGTACGGACTGTCAAAATCCGCGTTTGCCTCACATGCCAGCCAGTTTTCACCGTCGTCATTATCCATGGCATAGCAGACCGTTACACTTGACTGCAGCGGCCAGTTATCCTTCAGACGGTTATAGAACACACCGGCAATCATTTTCATATCATCCGGTTTTCCGGATTCATACTGAACGATGGAAGCCAGCGTATAGAGATCATGAATCGAATACTTGCTTGCGTCAAAGTCCTCCTTGAAGGAGTTATAGACCGCAAGCTGCTGATCCAGAATCTTTTCTGTGACAGTTTTCGCGTCCGTTTCCCGATAGAACTGATAGGTATTCGGTGCCAGATACCCCTCCAGCCGGATGCGGATATTCTCCTTGAAAAGCCCATCTGTCAGGAACGGATATTTCTCCATCAGGCCGCGGAGATAGGATTCATCATTCCACAGCTCCAGAAGTTCCTGGGCGCTGACATTGGTTTCCGCCGCGATTTTAGCGGCCGCGTGCTTCGCCCAGTCTCCTTCAATAATGGTCACTCTTGCGGCATCCACTTCTGCCGCCGAGGCATCATTGAGTACCTCAAAGATATGTTCCGGGGTCCAGTTCTTGTTCAGGGTATAAGTCCCGGTCTTGACATCGGTCAGATTCTTCTGACGGATATGATAGTACACATAGTCGGGATTTCCGATGATGCCTTCCTTATGAAGCTCAGCCGCAACAGCTTTGGCGCCTGTGCCTGGCTGAACCGTATAAGTGACCTGCTCACTTTTCTTCTGAACCGGCTTCAGGGCGTTCTGATAACCGAAGTAGAACACGGCGCCGGAAATCAGAAGGACGGGGATCAGTACAACAATCAGAAGCCGTCCCAGATTCAGTTTCCTTTTTTTTCTGACCGTACGTTTTTTCTTCTTAGCCATCGTCTTCCTCTGTAAAGGCAAGAAGAACTTCCTGGCACATTTCAAATTCTTCCGGATCCGTTACTTCTTCAAGATTTCCATCCTCGTCATAGCTGTAGACAAGAACGGTTTCCTCATCCTCCTGCACTTCCTCATTCGGATCGGTGATAAACACATAGTTTTTCCCGGTTTCTTCATTTTGAAATGTCAGAAGTATCTTCATCGGAAATTCCTGTCCGTCTTCATTGGCAAGAATAATCGTATCTTCCATAAACTGCCTCCTGTCCGCAATTAAGAAAGGTGTTCAACCGCCTTTGCTTCTTTCTGCATCAAGATAATACTGCAGAATCCGAACTGCCGCCATGCGGTCGATCACCTTTTTTCTTTTTTTTCGAGATAAATCAGCTTCAATCAGAATCTGTTCCGAATCCTTTGTGGTACATCGCTCATCCTGAAGCGCAACCGGAACTCCGCTTTCCGCTTCAAGCACCCGGCCGAACTGCTCACAGATCAAAGCCCGTTCGCCCCGGTCACCGTTTTCCAGAAGCGGCCATCCCAGTACGATCTGATCCGGATGTTCCTTCTGCACCAGTTCCAGCAGCCGGTCCATGCATGTGTCATAATCATCCGGATGAAAGCGGATCGTTGTGACGGGACTGGCAATCAGGCCGGTTTCTGAGCGGGATACTCCGCAGGTAACAGATCCAAGATCAAGGCCAAGATAAATCATCTGTTGTTTTCTTCCAGATAGAACCGGACCAGTTCCTCTATGATCTCATGCCGTTCTACCGACTGAATGATGGACCGCGCGTTTTTATGTGAGGAAATATACGCAGGATCATTGGAAATCAGATAGCCGGCAAGCTGGTTGATAGCATTGTAGCCGCGTTCTTTCAGAGCAGACTCCACTAACATCAGAACCTGACGGATGTTTTCACGCCTCACCTGATCGGCGTCAAAGCTGACGGTCGGGGAAATATCAATATTACTCATGGGAACACCTCCACTTCCTGTTTTTTATTTTAGTTCACGTTTGAAGAAAAGTATAGAATGCGCTTACATCTTTTCTCTTTCAGTTACATTTTTTCATTCAGACGCACAGGCTTCCTTTTCCAGATCAATGATTCTATCGGCGATCCGGACGGTGGAAAGACGATGTGATACCAGAAGCACCGTGCGATCCGTCATCTCCTCTTTCAGAGACTTCAGAATCATCGCCTCATTGAGACTGTCCAGATTGCTGGTCGGCTCATCCAGAAGAACAAACGGCGCGCCATGCAGAAAGATCCTGGCAAGCCCGATCCGCTGTCTCTCTCCTCCGGAAAGAGTATCTCCAAGCTCCCCGACCTCGGTATCGTAGCCCTTTGGAAGCTTCATGATAAAGTCGTGGATCGAAGCTTTTTTTGCGGCCGCCTGGATTTCCTCATCCGTAGCATTCAGACGGGCAATGCGGATATTTTCCGCGATCGTATCCTTGAAAAGTTCGGTGGACTGCGTCATGTAGCTTTCCATATCCCGAAGATCGGAGGTATTGATTTCCTCCACAGAACGCGAGGAGATCCGTACTTCTCCCTGCTTTACCTTCCAGAAGCGCATCAGCAGTTTGAGAATCGTGGATTTTCCGCATCCGCTTGGACCCACAAGTCCATAGATTCCTTTCGACCCGAACGAAGCAGAGAAATCCTTCAGTACCGTTTCCTTCTGATAGCCGAATGTCACATGATCCATTTCCGCAGACGCAAAGGATACCGGCTGCTTTCCGGTGATTTCTTCGGTTTCCGGTTTCTCATCAATGAGCGAAAGAATTCTTGCGCCGCTGGCAAGAGTGGACTGCAGAGCTGTTCCAAGATTTGCAAGCGCGCTGACCGGTCCGAAGGAAGACATCAGAGCGATTACCGGCAGAAGAAATCCTTTCATGTCCGTTCTTCCGGACTGATACAGAAACCCTCCGGCCGCAAGCATCACAAGATCAAAGATCAGAATCAGCGTATTGGCCAAAGCGAGATTGGAACCGCTCAGGGCACTGAGCTTTTCCTGATGATTCCGAAGCGTATCGGTTCTTTCATTCATGATGTTCCTACGGGTTTCTCCGCTTCCAAACTGAATGATCTCCCGCAGCCCGCGGATATTTTCCAGCATGTATGCCGCAAGATCTCCGGATTCCCGCCGCAGATCATCCCCGAGGGTTCCGCTTTTTCTGGAAATGATCATCGGAAGCACAGCGCCGATCACAACATAGGCCGCAAGGGCGATAACTCCAAGAAGCGGATGAAAGCTGCCGATATACAGACACATGATGGTTTCGGTAAGTACCGCGATACAGATCGGAGAAATCGTATGGGCATAGAATACCTCAAGCAGTTCCACATCCGAGGTAATCAGAGAAATGAGATCTCCTTTGTCTCTGCCCTCAAGCTTTGCCGGCGAAAGCCGTCTCAGTGCCTGGAAAACCCGGTCACGGATGATTGCCAGAAGCGTAAAGGCAATATAGTGATTGGTACGCTGTTCCGCGTATTTCAGAACCGCTCTTGATAGAGCGATCACGATCAGAATGATACAGATTGTCTGATAACCAAGACGTACCGACTGGCCCATGCCGATTAATACAGCGTAACCGCCGAGAATCGGAATAAACTGGGCGCACAGAAATCCAAGCGTTCCTGCCAGAACGGCAAAACACATGTACCATTTCAGATCCTTTACCAGTTTCAGCATCCGGCACATGATCTTCAGTCTGCTTTCCGATTTCATTTCGGTTCCTCCTTCCCATACTGTTCCAGAAGAATCTGGGTATTCCAGAGCTTGGCGTATTCACCGTCTTGGGCAAGCAGCTCCCTGTGGGTTCCATGCTCTGCCACTTTTCCATCCTTCAGACAGTAGATATGGTCAGCCGCTGCCGTATTGGCAAGACGGTGTGTGATAAAGATCAGCGTTCTTCTGTTTCTTTCGGCAAGTATGGAGTTGAGAATCAGTTCCTCGCTTTCACTGTCGATATTGGAGGTTGCTTCATCCAGAATCCAGACCGGCGAATTCAGCAGATACGCTCTTGCAATGGCAAGCCTCTGACGCTGTCCGCCAGAGAGATTTTCAGCGTTTTCCAGAAGCTCCGTATCCAGCCCTTTTCCGTTGTTCAGAAGCTCATGAAGCTGTGCTTTTGCAAGCGCCTGAATCATTTCCTGATCGCTGTATTCTCCGTTTACGGAAAGATTTTCCCGCAGGGTTCCCTTGAAAAACACACTGCCGGAGGAAATGGCTGTGATTTCCTTCATCAGACTGTCGCGCTTTATTTCTGCGATCGGTATTCCGGCAAGCGAAACCGTTCCGGACGTTGGCTGAATTCTTCCCATGATCATGGAAGCGATTGTCGATTTGCCGCTGCCGGATTCTCCGACAATTCCGATGAACTGATGTTCGACTGCCTTCAGGGAGATTTCATGAAGTACTTCCCGTTCGCCATCATAGCTGAAGGAAACCCGGTCCATCACGATATCCCCATGGGCAGCGGAAAGACTGCCTTCCGCCGGATCTTCCGTATTGAGAAAGCGGAAAATTCGGTCGCTCGCGGCCATTCCGTTCATGGCGACATGAAAGTAGCTGCCAAGTCTGCGCATCGGCAGAAAGAAATCCGCTGAAAGAAGAATCATGAAGATGGCGTCCGCGATTCCGATTCTGCCATTCAGAAACTCTCCGGAAGCGATGATAATGCCAATCGCGGCTCCGCCATAGGCCACAAAATCCATAATGGTCACGGAATTCAGCTGCATCGTCAGAACCATCATCGTTACTCTGCGGAACTCTTCGGATTCCCGGTTCATCTGCTCATTCTTATACGCGTCCGCCTGATAGGTCTTCAGAGTTGTCATGCCCTGAAGATTTTCCAGAAAGCTGGATCCAAGCTCGGTATACTTTCCCCAGTATCTGGAAAGAATCCGTTTGGCAATCTTCTGCACCATCATGATCGCCCCGGGAATCAGCGGTACAGCAATCAGAAGAACCAGTGCGGTTTTCCAGCTGCCCCGGATCCCGAAGAGCACAAACAGCGTCAGCGGTGCCAGAAAGGCATAGAAAAACTGCGGCACATACTGTCCGAAATAGCTTTCCAGCTGTTCGGTCCCTTCCACGCTTTCCTGTACGAGCTCGGCGGTTGTGACATGTTCATGATATCGTTCCCCAAGCCTCAGAAGCTTATCGTAAATCAGACCGCGCAGTTTCTTTTTTACCGTAGAAGAAGCGAGCCAGCTCATCCTCACCGCCCCGCGGGTGATGAAAAAACGGGCAATGACAGTGATCAGAAGGACCGGAAGCAGAAGGTCTGCGTCCCATCTCCCACTCTCGGCCAGTTCTTCGATCAGAAAGGAAACGATACCGATCATGACCGCGTTCAGAACCAGTTCCAGCCACTGCAGAACGATATTTCCAATAATGTATTTTCTGCTTTCAGGGCAAAGCTTCATCAGTCGTTTATCAAACATATTCGTTTCACCTGTCAATCTGAAATAAGAGATATACAGAATTCGTTATTCCATATGTTCAAAAAGATCGAGATCCTTTTCCGTGATCGCCTTGAACAGATGTTGGTTCGAATCGATATAATCCTCTGGAATTCTTCCCTGCTGCAGAAGCCGCATCGCCCGGGCATGTTTTGCAGGATCCCATGAAGTGCCGGTAATCTTCCAGTTGTCTGATTTCTCCGCTTTCAGAACTCCCTTTTTGACCCGCACGATATAATCATGAATCATCTTCCGGATATCGCCGAGTGATCCGCCGGCTTCTGTCTCAATCAGTTCCGGCATATCCTCTTTTTCATACACAGCTCCGGGATTGAAGATCATGGTATCGCAGAGAAAATTCGTGCCGGCAAATTTAAACTGGTCGTCCTCATGAATCGGCATCCCGTCTTCAAAGGTCATATGTTCAATCCGGTTTCCGGATTCCTTGGAAACATTGATTTCATAACAGACGCCTTTGAAGTTGTACCAGTTATAGTCATGGGTTCCCTCCTGGATGGAAAGCGTCAGATCCCCGGGATGATAGGTGTTGAAAAGACCGGTGCATTTTTCCAGCAGCATTTTCAGCTGTCTTCCGTTCATCCTTACGATCGTGAGGGTATTTCCGAATTTATAGATCCGACTCAGATCGCTCTTACTGAGAACGCCTGGCAGAACATTGGTTCCCGGATCCGCGATCGCGGCTGCGGAAACCCTGGCTCCGGTATAATGCAGAATGACATTCAGAATCAGCGTATTCAGCGGTGTATCCATTCTATGTATCGCCGGCAGAAAGAGCTGTCCGTGTTCCGGATTGAGCTCTCCTCCGCACAGCTTTCCAACAGTGGCTTTCATATCCTCTCTTGCAAGCTCATGATATGGTTTCAATAACCGCATAAGATCCCTGTCTGGCGCAAAAGTGCTTATCTCGATCAATCGGGATGTTTTTTCCGTAACGGTCCAGCTTCCGTCCGTTTTCTCAAGAGAAAGATCAATGACGCTCATCGTTTCTCCGTCATTCTTATTCATGACCGTCAGAACTCCATTGATCAGAATACCTTCGATCCGTTTATGTTCATGGCTCGCTATCATGACATCAAACTGCGGAAATTTTTCACACAGCTGGGTGATACCGGAATGCTCAATATGGAACTCATCCGAAATGCCCATGTGGAAAAGGCCGATCAGCACATCATATTTTCCTTCAATTTCCTTCAGGATCTTTTCTGTTTCAGCATACGGGTCCGTAACAAGACATCCCTCCAGTATATTTCGATGAGTCCTTGCGATTACCGGGGTCGTCATACCGATCACCGCTGCCCGGACCGCTCCGATTCTTCTGATCAGACAGCCTCCGGCAATCGGAGTTCCCTCCGCATCATACACATTGCCAGTCAGAACATCCGCATTCAGCTCATGCAGAAACTTCCGGACTTTTTCCAGACCGTAATCATAATCATGATTGCCGGTAATACAGATATCATATCCGACCGCATTCATGGCAGCTGCCATGGGATGGATTTCATCGGTATGAATAAACAGATCCGCGGAATTTCCCTCAATACAGTCTCCCCCATCCACCAGAAGAGTATTCTCATTGCGGTATTCCCTTACAGCTGAAGCAATCTGGCACAGATTGCTGGTTGTGAATTCTGTGTCTGTAGGGTATTTCCATGGGTAAAACACGCCATGGATATCACTTGTCGCAAGAATCCGGATCGAGGCTGTTTCCTGATTCGAATGGCCGGAATCCTCCGGGATTGTATTGTTTTCCATCGATTCCGTAAAAGAAGTCATCGTGTTCTCCTTTCGAAAAAACCGGATGTTCTGAAAACGATCCGTCTGTACTTATTCTAACGGAAAAACGTCTCTATTCCGGCATGGAAACCGGATTTCATCTTCTCTGATTTTTTCTGTCATTGACCGTTTCCTGAAAGGAATTTCTGTCTGAAGGATCACAAACGACGGAAACTGTCAGACTTTTCAAGCATCTTTCAGCCAATCCCCAGGATCAAAAACACCCCATGGCAGATAATGGAATGCGTGTTTATCGCCGGCAGAAGATCATCCAGTCTGATCGAAGCTTTTTACTGCGTGCATGTTTTCCGAACTGTCTGAGAAGCTATCTGATTTCCTCATCATCCAGTCAGAAGTTCCTTTCTGTTTCGTTCCTGGTTTTCACGTAGGAAATAGGTATGGATATCCTGAATGATTTCCTTTTCCCCATCCCGGCCCACCTTCAGGAATGTGAAAACCGGCCAGGCATGGAACATGTCCGGTTTGATTTTTATTGTGTAATCCTTTACCCCGCAGCGGATGAAGGACGTTTCATAGTCCGGCGCAATACCGGCATTGTTTTCCGGACAATGGGCTTCAGGATCCTGTATAACAGACTCATTGATCAGCTTCCTTATCCACTGCATACTTCTTCCATCCCACTAACAGCGCCGTAAACATGATGATCGCACTGAGGCTCATATTTGAAGTCGCGATCCCGTTGATGAATGCGGTATTGCCAAGCTGACGCACCATGTTGAAAACCACCTTTCCAATCAGCAGATTGAATACACAGTACCACTTCGGAAACGGTGTACGTCCTTTGAAAAAGGCAATGAACTGCACGACACAGGCACCGATGAAAAACACGCTGAATACAGCCGTGGCCGGCATCATAAAGTACAGCAGATATTTCATTGCGATGTCATATCCGGCAGCCTTTCCTGCCGTTTCGGATACAGACTTATAAAGCCACATGAAAACACCGCATGGAAGATGTACCGCTCCGCCCCCGACAGCCAGAAACACATGGATCGCAAGCTTATAAAACCGACTGTTCAAAGACTTCTCATCACCGATCAGCGGACAGATTGTCAGAAAGCCGGGAAACTCCAAACAGATCCCCGCAAACCCAATCAGTCCTCCAAGAACCGGCCGCCACGCAGGCATCGTCAGGGCGATGCCGAAATACCCCTGAATCATATCCGCTCCATCCGGAAACTTCGCCGCCCCGATCAGAAGATCACCGATCAGTGTCAGCACTGCCCCGAACAGACCGATTTTCAGATACCGTTCTGCTTTTTCTCTTTTCATATTCCTGTCTCCTGTATCGAGATCCTTCTGCCATAAGAAACACAGACTGTTGGATATACAATGCCTTTCTTTTAAAAGGATCGATTCGTCTGAATACTTTTGATTCACAGCTTCCAGACTAAGTCTTACCAGCAGGGATGTCATTTTTGTTTTGAAAGCCCCTTTTCTTTCTGAAGGTAAAGCAGATTAAAGCAAGGAACAGATCCATGCCGTCAGAAAGGCACAGAACAGAAGCCCGATACAATGTCTGATCTGCTGCTTTCGGTTATAGCCAAAGCTGTGGTAACCGGCACAGCCTCTGGTCTCGGGAATGTAATGCTGGAAAAACTGTGTTTTTGTGATCAGAAAATAATCCAGACAGATGATATCGAATGCCTTCATGCCGAACAGTATGATCAGAAACCGCACAAGAAACTGAGGGAACGTATAGCCTCTCTGTATGCCATCCCAGCCGCCATACAGGATCACTCCGACAAAGCCCAGCATGCAGAGCACCATGATGATCCATCCAAAAAACGGGGCTGCAGGAAAAGGCGGTTTATGTACTCTCGCTTTTTCTTCAATGTCCCTGGGAAAGAACTTCAGAAGCCCGTTCCATGGGTAGAAGTAAGCAGCTGCCCATATCATGAGAAACAGCAGCGCACACATGATCAGTGTCAGAATAATGGTTACCTTCATCGTCTTCTCCCCGACGGACTGCGTCCATCCGTTAGTATACTCTAACTGATTGGCAAAAGGATCTGTGACTTTCATAAAGACAGGCACAATCCTGATCGAGAATCCTTTCAGCCGTCAGAAAGTATTCAGAGGCATCTGTACCTTGGAACCCTTTTTCTTTCTGCCGCTGAAAAAAACCGGAATTTTCCTTTCGAAACTCCGGTTTCATTTTTTTAAAAGATCAGCTCACGCCTGTTCGATCTTCTTTCGGACCTCCGCAAGCGCATCATGGACACGGGATATGTCCTTTCCTCCGGCCTGAGCCATATCAGGACGTCCCCCGCCGTTTCCTCCGGCGATCACAGCCGCCGCTTTTACAAGATCCCCGGCCCGCAGACCCTTCGCGATTGCGGCCTTGCTGGAAGCGCAGACAAATGTCACCTTGTCATGGCTGACATTGGACACAAACACAATGCTGTCTCCCATCTTGTTCCGAAGGGTTTCCGCATAAGATTTCATTGCGCCGGTATCCATGCCGTTTTCTTCCAGAATCAGCACTTTGAGACCGGCGATTTCCATCGCTTTGGAAAGTTTTGCATCGGCTTCCGCAGCCAGTGCCTTCTGCTTGGAATCTGCGACTTCCTTTCGCAGGGACGCATTCTCCGCAAGCAGAGCTTCAATCTTCTCCTTGAGACCGTTGTGATTCTTCATCTTCAGAACGGCCGCGGTTTCCTTCAGGTATATTTCATCCTCTTTGAAGGAATCATACGCGTCCATTTTTGTGACGCTGGTAATACGGCGGACACCGGATCCGATGGACTCTTCACTCAGTATCCGGAATACCCCGAGACTGCCGGTATTGGCAACATGCGTACCGCCGCAGAATTCCTTGGAAAAATCACCCATGGAAACCACCCGTACACTGTCGCCGTACTTCTCGTCAAACAGCGCAATCGCTCCGGTCTTTTTCGCCTCTTCCACCGGCAGGACTTCTGTCACAACCTGTACATCCGCTTCAATCATCTCATTGACAAGACGCTCGATTTCTCTGAGCTGTTCGTCGCTGACCTTTTCAAAATGGTTGAAGTCAAATCTTCCGTAATCCGGACAGTTGTAGGAACCGGCCTGGGCAACATGATCTCCGAGAACCTTTCTCAGTGCGCTCTGAAGAAGATGGAGGGAACTGTGATTGGCTCTTGTCTTCTGCCGTTTCTCAAAATCATAGACGCCATGGACTCTGTCTCCGGTTTTCAGGACGCCGGTTTCAATCTCTATATGATGGAGCGGCTGATTATGCGGTGCCTTGCGGACATCCGTCACCTTTGCGGAGAAATCCGTTCCGATCAGCACACCGGTATCCGCGCACTGTCCGCCGGACTCGGCATAGAAGCAGGTTCGATCCAGAATCACATCCCCGCTGTCACTCAGTTCATCAACAAGAACGCCGTCCTTGAACAGACCGATGACGGTCCCGTCACATTCCCGGTCCGTATATCCGGTAAACTCACTGGTCTTTTCAAAATCCATCAGATCAGCAGACTGTCCATGCATGGACTGTTCATTGCCGCGGGCATCTTTGGCACGCTTGATCTGAGCCGCCATTTCCCTGTCAAATCCTTCAAGATCCACATGGTACCCGGCATCTGAGGCAATCTCCACAGTAAGTTCCTTCGGGAAGCCGTACGTATCATACAGCCGGAATACGACTTCACCCGGAAGCACCTTTTCGCTTTCATGTTTCTGAAGTTCGTTATTCAGAAGTGCCTCACCATTGGCAAGTGTTCTCTGGAAGCTTTCTTCTTCCTGTTTTACCAGACGGGAAATCAGTTCCGTCTTGCCCAGAAGGTATGGATAATAATCCTTCATGTTTTCCGCGACAACGTCTACCAGACGGTACATGAATGCGCCTTCAATACCCAGTTTGATTCCATAGCGTACCGCTCTTCTCAATACCCGGCGCAGGACATATCCTCTTCCTTCATTGGAGAACATCGCGCCATCCGCGATGGCAAAGGTCACCGTACGGATATGGTCCGCGATCACCCGGTAAGCCATTTTGTATTCCGGATCGGAATACGGATGTTTCGCATAGCTTTCCGTCGCATGAATCACCGGCAGGAACAGATCCGTATCGAAGTTGGTCTCTCCCTCCTGAATCAGAGCGACCAGACGCTCCAGGCCCATGCCGGTATCGATGTTCTTATGCGGAAGCTCCTTGTATTCACTGCGGTCCACTTCCCCGGGCCGGCAGTCGTACTGCGAGAAAACGATATTCCAGACCTCAATGTACCGGTCATTTTCAATGTCTTCAAAAAACAGTCTTTCACCAAGACCCTGCGGATCATAAGCCGGACCGCGGTCATAATACAGTTCGGTATCCGGTCCTCCGGGACCTCTTCCGATCTCCCAGAAGTTGTCATAAGTCTTCCGGATATGGGTCGGATCCATTCCGACCTTCACCCAGAGATCATAGGCTTCCTGATCATCCGGATATACGGTTACATACATGCGTTCCTTTTCAAAACCGACCCATTCCGGGCTGGTCAGAAACTCCCAGGCCCAGGGAATCGCTTCCTGTTTGAAATAATCACCGATCGAAAAATTACCGAGCATCTCGAAGAACGTGTGATGACGGGCTGTCTTTCCGACATTTTCGATGTCATTGGTGCGGATGCTCTTCTGAGCGTTGCAGATGCGGTTGCACTTGGGCTTCTCGGTGCCGTCAAAATACTTCTTCAGAGCTGAAACACCGGCATTGATCCAGAGCAGAGTCGGATCATTATGCGGAATCAGACTCGCGCCGGGTTCCACCATGGAGCCCTTGGACTGGAAGAAGTCCAGAAACATCTGGCGTACCTGATTTCCAGTCAGATTTTTTCTTGTACTCATTTCTCTACCTCCAATAAAAAAACCTGCAGACATGCAGGAACGTTCATCACGCGGTACCATCCTGTTTCGCAGACTCGTTTTAAATCTGCGCACTTAATTACGCCGATAACGCTGGCATGCGGCGCGGATTGGGCGCTCTTCAAAGCAGCTTCATGAACCGGATTTCTGCAGATCTTTCACCGCCGTCTGCTCTCTTTTTCAGCAAATCCTCTGTTCACTACTTGTCTTCTTCATCGATTTCCTGCATATCGTATCATTTCCTCTCTCTAAATGAAAGAGGAATCAAATGATTCACTGGCAAAAAAACCAGAGGGTCCTTAAAGAGCGCCCGTTTTCCGCATATCCGCCGTTTCCTCTTTCATGAATTCCTTTTTCTGTTTATGAAAGCATATCGGTTTCTTTCACTGAAATCGGTCAGATGCACAACCCCATACGGAACAATTCCCGGATATTTGGTTGACGAAGAATCGTTCATGTAATAAAATTTCGGGGTATTGTAAATCTTTCAAGGGAGAATGAAAAAGCGATGAAAAAGTTTAC
>Ga0310691_10006015_pt1 | contig 13069 bp, 13 predicted proteins | sample 176DNAGHGlowgp2_FD_203887 | JGI IMG/M metagenome (GOLD analysis project Ga0310691, IMG submission 203887) | Sheep rumen microbial communities from Palmerston North, Manawatu-Wanganui, New Zealand - 1766 DNA GHGlow gp2 (v2) (version 2) | ecosystem: Host-associated > Mammals > Digestive system >... | reverse complement strand
AATCACTTAACACTTTTGTGAAGGATTGTTTTTGATTCTCAAAAACACCAATAACAAGAAAGAACAGTGCCCCCTGACAACTCCAAACAAGTTGGTGAAAGTTTTTTTTCGTGCATTTTGTTCACTGATTGCAAGAAAATGCTTATCTTTGTAGGCTAAATGAATCATCGCGAAAGCATGACATTGCAAGTTTTAGACATTATACAATTATTTCTGAATAATAGAACAAGACATGAAACGACTACTCCTATTCATGACGTGCGCCGCAGCCCTGACGGCCTGCTCCAGCAAGTTGAAGCAAGAAAACGAAGCCCTCAGGGAAGAGATAGACCAGCGGCGCGAGGCCCTGAGAGAACACCAACAGCAGAGCTTGGAGCAGGCGCAGCAGGAGCTGGCACTGACCGACAGCCTGCTGGAAGCCACGCAGCGCGAGCACGACGAATTGCACCAATATGTCATGGAGCACGCTGCACAGATGGGCGACAACGCTCCCGAGGTTGTCCGCGTCAACGAGCTGCACGCACGCTGCGACTCGCTCAAAGAACGCTTCGAGGTGCTGGCCGAAACCATAAAATACATCCGAAAGAAGCAAAAAGAGTGATTTTTTCTGGGCGGTGAGAAAAAAAAGTTGTAACTTTGCACCCTGTTATGGATAAATTTGAAAAGACCAACGCCCAGTTTGAGGCTGCCGTAGAAGAGTGCCGCCAGCTGTTCAGCCAGAAACTGCACGACTATGGTGCCTCTTGGCGAATACTACGGCCGCAATCGCTCACCGACCAGCTGTTCATCAAGGCCAAGCGCATCCGGCAGCTCGAAGTGACAGGCTGTTCGCTCGTGGGCGAAGGCATCCGCCCCGAGTTCGTGGGGCTGGTGAACTATGGCATCGTGGGGCTCATACAGTTGGCACGCGGCTTTGCAGACACCGTAGACATTGGCAACGACGAGGCCCTGAAGCTCTACGACCAATACGCCCACCAGGCCCTGGAGCTGATGAAGCGGAAGAACCACGACTACGACGAAGCATGGCGCGGCATGCGCGTGAGCAGCTATACCGACCTCATCCTGACGAAAATAGAACGGGTGAAGGAAATGGAAAACCTGCAAGGACAGACACTCGTGAGCGAAGGCATAGATGCCAACTACATGGATATTATCAACTACGCAGTCTTCGGACTGATAAAGCTGTCTGAGTGAAGAAGCTTCTGGTAAACACGTGCCGAATGGTGCTGGCACTGGCGTTCATCCTCTCAGGATTCGTCAAGGCTGTCGACCCGATGGGCACACAATATAAAATAGAGGACTACCTCGCCGCCATGGGGCTCGACGGTGTGCTGCCGGGAATGGTCACCATGGCATTGTCGGTAGGGCAGTCGGCTCTGGAGTTCTGCCTCGGCATCTTCCTGCTCTTCGCCATCAGGCGCCGGCTGACGTCGAGGTTGGTGCTGGCAGTGATGCTGCTGATGACTCCGCTGACGCTTTGGCTCGCCATTGCCAACCCCATCAGCGACTGTGGATGCTTCGGCGATGCCGTGGTGCTGACCAACTGGCAAACCCTGTGGAAGAACGTCGTGCTGCTCGCAGCGGCAGTGGTGGTGGCATGGAAACCACTGGAGATGTTCCGCTTCGTGAGCAAATCGAACCAGTGGATTGTCATCAACTACTCAGCACTCTTCATCCTCGCCATAGCGGCATGGAGCCTCTACGACCTGCCGCAGCTCGACTTCAGACCCTACCACGTGGGGGCAAACATCAGAGAAGGCATGGCGATGCCCGAGGGCGCTGAGCAGCCACAGTTTGAAACGACTTTCATACTGGAGAAGAACGGCGAGCAACGTGAGTTCAGCCTCGACGACTATCCCGACTCCACATGGACGTTCATCGACTCGCGAACCGTGCAGCTGACAGAGGGATATGTGCCGCCCATCCACGACTTCTCCATCACCACCGCCGAGGGCGACGACCTGACGGAGGAGGTGCTGGCCGACAGCAGCTATACCTTCCTGCTCGTGGCACCGTGGCTCGACAAGGCCGACGACTCGCGCTTCGACCTCATTAACGAGCTTTACGAGTACAGCATGGAGCACGGCTACCGCTTCTACTGCCTCACGGCCAGCGGCGAGGAGCAGCAGCACACATGGTGCGACATGACAGGGGCTGAATACCCCATCTGCCTGACCGACCCAACGACGCTGAAGACCATCGTCAGAAGCAATCCGGGACTGCTCCTGCTGCGCGACGGACAGGTAGTGAGGAAATGGAGCCACAACAACCTGCCACAGCTGAGCCAGGAAGAAACGGGCAGAAGACTCGACGAGCTGGAAATAGGACAGATGCCAGCCGACACCGCTGCAGGAAAGACATTCAGGCTGGTGCTGTGGTTTGTGCTGCCGCTAATGCTGCTCACCATTGCCGACAGGCTGTGGATGTGGACCAGCTGGCTGCGCCGCAAGAAGAAAGAGAAACAACAGACAACAACTTTAACAACTTTAAATAAAGAAAACGACAATGAGAAAGAAAATTGTAGCAGGTAACTGGAAGATGAACATGAATCTCCAGGATGGTATCGCTCTGGCAAAAGAGCTTAACGACACACTGAAGGCCGACAAGCCCAACTGCGGCGTGGTCATCTGTACTCCGTTCATTCACTTGGCAAGCATCGCACAGTTCCTCGACCAGGACATCATCGGACTGGGTGCCGAGAACTGCGCCGACAAGGAGAAGGGAGCCTTCACCGGCGAGGTGAGCGCCGAGATGGTGAAGTCGACCGGTGCACAGTATGTCATCCTGGGCCACAGCGAGCGCCGCGAGTACTACAAGGAAACTCCCGAGATCCTGAAGGAGAAGGTGCTGCTCGCACAGAAAAACGACCTGAAGGTCATCTTCTGCATCGGCGAGAGCCTGGAAGAGCGTGAGGCCGGCAAGCAGAACGAGGTGGTGAAGGCCGAGCTGGAAGGCAGCGTGTTCAACCTCAGCGAGGAGGACTTCCGCAAGATTGTCATTGCCTACGAGCCTATCTGGGCCATCGGCACGGGCAAGACCGCCACGGCAGAGCAGGCAGAGGAGATTCACGCCTACATCCGCAGCATCATAGCAAAGAAGTACGGACAGGCAGTGGCCGACGACACCACCATCCTCTATGGTGGCTCATGCAAGGCCAGCAACGCTCCTGAGCTGTTTGCTAAACCCGACATCGACGGCGGACTCATTGGCGGAGCTTCGCTGAAGGCTGCCGACTTCAAGGGAATTATCGATGCCTGGAAGAAGTAAGAAACAATGAGTGATAAGTGATGAGTGGTAAGTTATAATTTGAAGAAAAGATGATGAAACAAACATTATTTCGCAAGACATGGATCCTGAAAGTGGTAGCCATACTTATCACTTATCACTTATCGCTTACCGCTACCGAGGCACAGACCTTCACGCAACGCATCCAGCAGCAGACAGCAGGAGGAGGTAGGGTAGTGCTGCACCAGGACGCCGCCATCGACGAACTGGTGAACGGCAAACCAGTGGCTACACCGCTGCCCAGACAGACCACCAGACAGACCACCGGACAGACCAACGGACAAGCCAACCGCCAGCAGCAACAGCAGCAGCGCAGCAACGAAGGACAATCTGATGCCAGAGACCAGCAACGCAACGACAATCTGCCTGCTGCCAACGAGGCACAAGAGGCGCACGCTGACTCCGTGGCGCAGACATCACAGCGCACGCGCAAGGTGATGGGCTACAGAATACAAGTCTATGCCGGAGGCAAGACACGCGCTGACAGACAGAAGGCCGAACAAACGGCAAACACCATCAAGACCTTATTCCCGGGGCATAAGGTCTACGTACACTTCTATTCGCCACGATGGATTTGCCGAATGGGCAACTTCCGCACACTGGCCGAAGCCAAGGAGGTGCTCAACGAGGTGGTGCGCATGGGATATGACACGGCGACATTGGTGAGAGGGAAAATCACCGTGGCATACTGACAACCGTGAGACATTGCCCGCCGTCAAACACAACAATGAAGAGAAAGAAATGAACCCAGAGACAGAATACCGCGAAGGACTTGAAGAACTGGCCGGCCACTACAGGGAAGCACTGAAGCTGTTGGGGGAGGACCCCGAGCGCGAAGGACTGCAGAAAACACCCATGCGCATGGCAAAAGCCATGCAGGTGCTGACACGAGGCTACGACATGGACGCCCACAAAGTGCTGACCGACGCACTCTTCAAGGAAGACTACTCGCAGATGGTCATCGTCAAAGACATCGACTTCTTCTCGCTCTGCGAGCACCACATACTGCCGTTCTACGGAAAGGTACACGTGGCATACATACCCAACGGCTACATCACCGGACTGAGCAAAATAGCCAGGGTGGTAGACATCTACAGCCACCGGCTGCAGGTGCAGGAACGCATGACGCTGCAAATCAAAGAGTGTATTGAGCAGACACTCCACCCCTTAGGCGTGATGGTCGTGGTGGAAGCACGCCACATGTGCATGCAGATGCGGGGCGTGGAGAAGCAGAACTCCATCACCACCACCAGCGACTTCAGCGGAGCCTTCAACCAAGCCAAGACCCGGCAGGAGTTCATGAACCTCATCTCTCACGAGCACTAATCGTCAGCAGAAAACCGAATATCGTCAACCGTAAATGTAAATAAAAAGATGTATCAGACAGATCGCGGAACCTACCGCACCAATCAAAACATGTTCAAGCAGTTTAGACAAAGCTGCCTGGGAAAGATTGCCATCGCCATGGGCATCGTCGTCGTCCTGCTCATCATCGCGGCCATCTCCAACCCTTCGTACAAAAAGATGAAAGACGGCATGGAAGACAACATCAAGCAGAGTATCTGGTCGCGTGACAGCATCACTGCCGATGGTATGGACATTTTCATGAGCAACATCGGTCACACCTTCTCGCGCTTCAACGACTCGGTCACTACTGACATGCAACGGCGGTGGGAAATGTTTATCTCCTATGCCGACTCCACAGGAAAGCCCGGCAACGGACTGGGCTACAAGAGCCACCTCTTCTGGTCGACATTCAACCTGCGCGACAACCTGCGCTCGGAAGAGGTATGCGCAGGAATAGGCATCTTCGGAATGGTCATCCCCCTCGTAGACTTCAACAAGTTCCTTCCGCGAGAAGGGCCTGTCATCGACTACGACAACAAGCCCCTCATTGAACACCAGGGAACCGACGACGAATACTACGGCGAAACACCCGTTGACATCTTCCGCTACGAAGGCGAATAAGCGCTTCCTAACGTATAAACAGAAGCTCCCGGTATTTGGGTAGCGTCCACAGGCCGTCCTCCACAATCATCTCAAGGAGGTCGGCCTCTTTGCGTATGCTCGCCATGTGGGGGCACACCGTGTCGTGGTAGGCAATGGCCCGGAGGTGAATGTCGGCAATGCGGTTGGCCTGGCGACGGGCCTCCGTCAGCTCCTCCACAAGCTGCTCAATACGCTCGGTACGCTCGGCTATCTCCTCGATGAGCTTCATGTTGCGGGCCGACAGGCGCGTGGCCTTCGTCTGACCGAAGACACTCTGCATGCCCTGAACATTCTTGATGAGCTGGCTCTGGTAGTGAGTGGCCACGGGAATGATGTGGTTCATGGCCATATCGCCAAGGACGCGGGCCTCAATCTGAACCGTTTTCACGTACATCTCCCATTTCACTTCGTTGCGGGCAAGCAGCTCCTTGCGGTTCATCACCTTCGTCTGTTCAAACATCGACACGCTCGCCTCGTCGAGATAGTGCTCGAAAATGACCGGGCACGACTTCTCCACGTCAAGACCGCGACGGCAAGCCTCCTTAACCCACTCCTCGCTGTAGCCATTGCCGTCGAAGCGCACAGGCTTGCAGGTCTTGATGTCGGCCTTCAACGTCTTGAGAATAGCGGCAAACTTACTCTCGCCAGCAGCCATCTTCGCGTCAACCCGCAGCTTGAAGTCGCTGAGGGATTCGGCCATGGCGGCATTCAGCGCAATCATGGCCGACGCGCAGTTGACACTCGAGCCTGGGGCACGAAACTCAAAACGATTGCCAGTGAAAGCGAAAGGACTGGTGCGGTTGCGGTCGGTATTGTCGATGATGAGGTCAGGAATCTGCGGAATATCAATCTCCATGCCCTGCTTTCCACGCAGGGAGAAGAGTTCGTCGGTGTCGGACGTCTCGATGTGGTCGAGCAACTCGGTGAGCTGTGTGCCCAAGAAGCTGGAAATAATGCTGGGCGGTGCCTCGTTGCCACCTAAGCGATGGGCGTTGGTGGCCGACATGATGCTGGCCTTGAGCAGACCGTTGTGGCGGTAGACAGCCATAAGCGTCTCGACGATGAACACCACAAAGCGGAGATTCTCCTCAGGAGTCTTGCCTGGTGCATGGAGCAGGACACCCGTGTTGGTAGACAGGCTCCAGTTGTTGTGCTTGCCGCTGCCGTTGATGCCGTCGAAGGGCTTCTCATGAAGCAACACACGGAAGCCATGCTTGCGGGCCACCTTCTTCATCAGGCTCATGAGCAACATGTTGTGGTCGACGGCAAGGTTGCACTCTTCAAAAATGGGAGCCAGTTCAAACTGGTTAGGAGCCACTTCGTTATGGCGTGTCTTCACGGGGATGGCCAGCTCAAGAGCTTGAATCTCCAAGTCCTTCATAAACGACTGCACACGGTCGGGAATGGTTCCGAAGTAGTGGTCGTCCATCTGCTGGTTCTTGGCACTCTCGTGCCCCATCAGCGTGCGACCAGTCATCAGCAGGTCGGGGCGGGCAGAATAGAGTCCTTCGTCGACCAGGAAATACTCCTGCTCCCAGCCAAGATTCACGTGCACCTTCGTCACGTCGTCGTAGAACAGCGAACAGACGTCGGTGGCTGCCTTGCTTACGGCATGCAACGCACGCAGCAACGGTGCCTTGTAATCGAGCGCCTCGCCGGTGTAGGCTATGAAGATGGTTGGAATACACAGTGTGTCATCGATGATGAAAACAGGGCTTGTAGGATCCCAGGCGGAATAGCCACGCGCCTCGAAAGTATTGCGGATGCCGCCATTGGGAAAGCTGCTGGCATCAGGCTCTTGCTGAACAAGCAGCTTGCCGCTGAACTTCTCCATCATGCCACCCTTGCCGTCGTGTTCGACAAAGGCATCGTGCTTCTCGGCAGTACCTTCGGTGAGAGGCTGAAACCAATGGGTGTAGTGCGTGGCACCGAGCTCCTGAGCCCACTGTTTCATGCCGGCAGCAACAGCATCGGCGATAGAACGGTCGAGATGGGCACCGTTGTCGATGACATCGGTCAGCTTGTCGAAAATCTCCTTGGGGAGATACTTGAACATTTTCTCGCGGTTGAACACATACTTGGCAAAATACTCCGAAGGACGAGCCTTGGGAGCATCAATCTCTAAAGGACGTTTCTTAAACGCCTCTTCCACTACTTGGAATCTCAAGTTGTTGGCCATGCTCTATAACTTATTGAAATTATTCAAAATAACAAAAAAATACTGAAGCAACTATTCATGGTGGTAAGGCTCGCCTTTGATGATGGTACAGGCCCGGTATAGCTGTTCTACAAACACCAGTCGGACCATCTGATGGGAAAAGGTTAGACGCGACAGCGACAGACGCTCGTCGGCACGGGCGTAGACTGCAGGAGAGAAACCATAAGGACCGCCAATAAGAAAGACCAGCTTGCGAACACTGCACTGCTTGCGCTGTAGCCACGAAGCCAGCTCTACACTGCGCAGCTCCTGACCGTGCTCGTCGAGCAGTACAAGCGTATCCTGTGGTTGTAAGAGTTTTAACACCATGTCACCCTCGGCCTGCTTCTGTTGCTCTTCCGTGAGGTTCTTTGTGTTGCGAAGGTCGGCCACAATACGTACCTCGAAAGGCATGTAGTGGCCAATACGGCCCACATAGTCGGAAATACAGGCCTCGAAATGCTTGTTGACCGTGCGGCCTACGACAATGAGTTCAGTCTTCATCTATGGCATATTTGCTCCGGCCACGATGTACGGGGCAGAGGGTCTCGTTTTTGTCAATCTCAGAATATTCATGACGACGGCGGGGATTCATGGGGAACCAGCCCTTCTCAACGCGCTTCTTCTGCGAGAAGAGCTCGCCAATACTCCATAGGCACGAGGCACCAAAGACGCCAATAAGGGCCGAAACAATCTCATTCTCAATAAAAAGAGCACTCCCGATGCTGCCTATACCCAGCAGTAAGAAGAGCCACCACAGACTGGTGCCGGTATGATACTCCACCTTGATAACGATGGGGTGGAAAACCCCAATAATAAGAAAGGTAGACAAAGCAATGATTACGCCTGTAAAATACATAGTTTTTGCAATTTTGGTGCAAAGGTACGAAATAAAGCCGAATAATCAGCCATTTCTACGCAAAAAAGGAACTATTTTCATTAAGGGAACTTAAAAATGGGCAGATGCTTTCGTAATTCAAAAAAAAAATTGTACTTTTGCAACTCAATACGTACCATTCAACTTATGAAGAATATTCGCAACTTCTGCATCATAGCGCATATCGACCACGGAAAGTCTACTTTGGCCGACCGTCTGTTGGAACGCACTAAGACCATCCAAGTGACCGAAGGGCAGATGCTCGACGACATGGATCTGGAGCGTGAGCGCGGCATTACCATCAAGAGTCACGCCATTCAGATGGAATACGAGCGCGACGGGCAGAAATACATCCTGAACCTTATAGACACGCCGGGACACGTGGACTTCAGCTACGAGGTGAGCCGCTCCATTGCTGCCTGCGAAGGCGCGTTGCTCGTGGTAGACGCAACGCAAGGCGTACAGGCACAGACCATCTCCAACCTCTACATGGCCATTGACAACAACCTGGAAATCATTCCCGTCATCAACAAGATAGACATGCCATCGGCCATGCCAGACGAGGTGGAAGATGAAATTGTAGACCTCATCGGCTGTGACCCGGAAGACATTATACGCGCCAGCGGAAAGACTGGCGAAGGTGTCGACGACATTCTCAACGCCGTCGTCGACCGCATACCGCATCCCGTGGGCGACGAAGCGGCACCCCTGCAGGCTCTCATCTTTGACTCAGTGTTCAACTCGTTCCGAGGCATCATCGCTTACTTCAAAATTATCAACGGAATCATCCGTAAGGGCGACAAGGTGAAGTTCTTCAACACCGGCATGGAATACGATGCCGACGAGGTGGGGGTGCTGAAGATGGACATGATTCCCCGTCAGGAATTGCGCACTGGCGATGTGGGCTACATCATCAGCGGCATCAAAGACTCGAAAGAAGTGAAGGTGGGCGATACCATCACGCATGTAGCACGCCCTTGCGAGAAGGCCATTGAAGGCTTCCAGGAGGTGAAGCCGATGGTGTTTGCCGGTGTCTATCCCATTGACCCGACAGACTACGAGAACCTGCGGGCATCGCTGGAGAAACTACAGCTGAACGACGCCTCGCTGACCTTTCAGCCTGAGAGCAGCGTGGCCTTGGGCTTCGGCTTCCGATGCGGATTTCTCGGACTGCTCCACATGGAGATTGTGCAAGAGCGACTGGACCGCGAATTCGACATGGACGTCATCACCACCGTTCCCAATGTCAGCTATATGTGCTACACAAAGCAGGGCGAGGTGAAAGAGGTGCACAACCCTTCGGGACTGCCCGAACAGACGCTGATAGACCACATTGAGGAGCCATATATCCGTGCCAGCATCATCACAGCATCGGCATATATCGGCCCTATCATGACACTCTGTCTCGACAAGCGAGGCGAACTCATCGACCAGCAGTATGTCAGCGGCGGGCGAATGGAGCTGCATTTCATGCTGCCACTGGGCGAAATAGTCATCGACTTCTACGATAAGCTGAAAAGTATCTCTAAGGGCTATGCCTCATTCGACTACCACATAGACTCCTTCCGACCCTCGAAGTTGGTGAAACTCGACATCCTGCTGAACGGTGAACCCGTCGATGCTCTCTCCACACTCACTCACCAGGATAATGCCGTCACCTTCGGACGGCGTATGTGCGAGAAGCTGAAGGAGCTGATTCCGCGACAGCAGTTCGACATTGCCATTCAGGCAGCCATCGGTGCGAAGATCATTGCCCGCGAGACAGTGAAGCAAGTACGAAAAGACGTGCTGGCCAAATGCTACGGCGGCGACGTCACCCGCAAACGCAAGCTGCTGGAGAAGCAGAAGCGGGGAAAGAAGCGCATGAAGCAGATTGGCAATGTAGAAGTGCCGCAGAAGGCATTTCTTGCCGTGCTGAAATTAGACTAATCTATAACATTAATTGCATAATAAAAAATCTTAAACCAACAATGGCAAACCTAAGTTTAACACCACGTGACGTTGCTCGCGAGTTGGCAAGACGATACAGCACCATGACTCATGACGAGCTTGACATTTTGGAGAGTATTCTCATTCCGCGCAAGTACGCCAAAAACGAAATCATACTTCGCGAGGGAGAGACCTGTGAAAACATCTACTGGATTGTAAAAGGGCTGGTACGACAATATTATTATAAGAATGGTAAGGAGCTGACAGAATATATGGCCACCGAGAACTCAGTGGTGATGTGTATTGAGAGCCTGTTCAAAGAAGAGCCATCGCACTTGCAGATACAAGCACTCGAGCCTTCCATTATCTATTCTATTCCCAAGAGCGAACTGGAGGCAGCCGCCATTAAGTGCGTGAACATACAGATGCTCTACCGCAAAATTCTGGAGGAGTCGCTCATCATTAGTCAGCACCATGCAGACATGTTGCGCTTCGAGACGGCCCAAGATCGCTATGCAAAGTTGGTAAAGCGATCGCCGCAGCTGGTGCTTCGAGCCCCGCTGGTATATATTGCCAGCTATCTGCAGATGACTCCAGAGACACTCAGCCGCGTGCGTACAGCCACATTGCTCAACGACAAATAAAGCACTAATAGCGTCTTTAATAAACTTATTATAATTTACACACAACAAAAAAAACTATGTCAAACAACAAAGAAAAACTCTTCACCGAGTTCCAGGCGCCAACTACTCAAGAGTGGCTGGACAAGATTGAGGTCGACTTGAAAGGAGCCGATTTCCAAAAGCGACTCGTGTGGAGAACTAACGAAGGGTTTAACGTACAGCCTTTCTACCGCCGTGAGGATTTGAAAGATTTGAAGGCAGTAGACTGCCTGCCCGGACAATTCCCCTTCGTGCGTGGTAACAAGACGGACAACAACTTGTGGTTCGTCCGCCAGAATATCATTGTGGAAGATGCCAAGGCTGCTAACGCCAAGGCCCTCGACATTCTGAACAAGGGCGTTGACTCCTTGGGATTCAAGCTCAAGGGCAAGGAACTGAGTAAAGAACTCATTGCCACACTCCTTGACGGCATCCTCCCACAGTATGTCGAGCTTAACTTCCTCACTTGCCAGCGTCACTGCATAGAGCTGGCACAGATGCTGGTGGAGTACTTCAAAGAGAAGAACTATCCGTTGGCAGAACTGAAGGGAAGCATCAACTTCGACCCCATCAGCAAGATTGTCAGCAAAGGCAAGGACGTGAGTGCTGTGATAGCCGAGGCTAAGCCTCTCATAGAGGCCCTGAAGGACCTGCCTAATTACAAGTGTATCAGCGTGAACAGCGTAGAATTAAATAATGCCGGTGCCTATATCTACCAGGAGTTGGGCTACGCGCTGGCTTGGGGTGCAGAGTACTTGAATCTGCTCACCGAGGCTGGCGTGGAGGCTACTGAAGCTGCCAAACGCATTAAGTTCAACATGGGCGTTTCGGAGAACTACTTCATGGAGATTGCCAAGTTCCGTGCTGCCCGACTGCTCTGGGCACAGATAGTGAAGCAGTACAACCCCACATGCGACTGTGCCTGCCAGATGCATGTCTGCGCCATCACTTCGGAGTATAACCAAACGCTTTTCGACAGTTATGTCAACCTGTTGCGCTCACAGACGGAAACCATGTCGGCTGCCATAGCCAATGTCGACTCCATCATTGTCACTCCTTTCGACAAGCCTTACGAGCAGCCAACGGAGTTTGCCGAGCGCATTGCACGCAACCAGCAGTTGCTACTGAAGGAGGAAGCACACTTCGACAAGCTTGTCGACGTGTCGGGAGGCTCCTACACCATAGAGCATCTCACTGATGCCCTGGCTCGCGAAGGCTGGAAGCTGTTCCTTGCAGTTGAGGAGGCTGGCGGCTTCTTGGCAGAGGCACTGAAAGGCAATATTGCCAATGCAGTGAATGCCTCTAACGACAAGCGCCATGCTGCCGCTGCCACACGCCGTGAGTTTATCTTGGGTACCAACCAGTTCCCCAACTTCACAGAGAAGAGCGAGGGCAAGGAACCCATAAGCAGCTGCTGTTGCTGCGGTCATGAGGAGGGAAATCTGCCTAAGCTAAACAAGCAACGCTTGGCTTCAGAATTTGAGACGCTGCGTCTCGCCACTGAGAAAGCCCCGAAGCAGCCCATCGCATTCATGCTGACCATCGGCAACCTGGCCATGCGTCAGGCCCGCGCACAGTTCTCTTGCAACTTCCTGGCCGCCGCCGGCTACAAGGTGATGGACAACCTTGGCTTCAAGACTGTCGAAGAGGGAGTCGATGCCGCCTTGGAGGCCAAGGCAGACATCGTGGTCATCTGCTCCAGCGACGACGAGTACGCTGAGTATGCCATTCCCGCCTTCAAGTATCTGGACGGACGGGCCATGTATGTTGTTGCCGGCGCTCCGGCTTGCATGGAAGACCTGAAAGCTGCAGGCATTGAGAATTTCATCCACGTTAAGTCTAACCAGCTCGAGACGCTCCGTGCGTACAATGCTAAACTTGGAATCTAATAATATGGCACGCAAAGTTTTTAAAAACATAGACATCTACGCTGGTATTCAGCAGAAGAATGGCCAGCAGTGGCAGCAGGAGAATGGCATCACAGCCAACTGGCGCACGCCAGAGCAAATAGACATTCAACCTGTATATACGAAGGAAGACCTGGAAGGCATGGAGCATCTTGACTTCGCAGCCGGTATTCCTCCTTACCTCCGTGGTCCGTACTCCATGATGTATCCGTTCCGCCCGTGG
>Ga0310691_10006011_pt1 | contig 13077 bp, 12 predicted proteins | sample 176DNAGHGlowgp2_FD_203887 | JGI IMG/M metagenome (GOLD analysis project Ga0310691, IMG submission 203887) | Sheep rumen microbial communities from Palmerston North, Manawatu-Wanganui, New Zealand - 1766 DNA GHGlow gp2 (v2) (version 2) | ecosystem: Host-associated > Mammals > Digestive system >... | reverse complement strand
AAGAAAAAGGTAAATTATAAAAATGATAATATCCGAACGAATATTTGACCTGCTTCAAAAGCAGGGTATGAGTCAGAAGGATTTTTCCGAAAAGACCGGAATAGCACAGAGCACTATCAGTGACTGGAAGAGAAAAAAGACAAATCCTGTATCAGAGAAGATTCTGATCATATGTGAAGTACTGGGTGTCACACCATACGAACTTCTTGGCGGTACCACTGAAAAGGGAAGCAGGAGCAAACCATCATCTGTTCTCATTATAGATAAAGAATCTGAGTTCGGACAGATCATGGTGGACATTGCTTCCATGGATACCCGGAAAAGGGAAAGACTGTTAGGGTATATCGCAGCCCTAAAAGAGGCAAGCGAGAAGAATAAATCAAAAGAAAAATCGAAAAAGTAATAAGAGTCAGAATATATAACACCCATCGGGGAGGCCGACTTACGGCCTCCCCGTAGTATAAAATGCGAAATTCGTAAAAACGTACAAAAACGAAAAAAGATTCTGTTTTTTGGGAAAAGTATATATTCCGACCGCTTTACTGCTGAACTTACTTTGGAATCAGAAAGGAAGAGGTCCAGAGCACCTTCCCTCGCAAAGACGTGTACTCTGAACCTCCGGTTAAAAACCATGGTTATTATAGCAGAGTATACGCTGGAACGCAAGGAGGGAAGCAATAAATGCGACGATCAAAAGCAGGGCAGAAGCCGGAATATGAAAAATTCTCTTGAAAAAAAAACGGTATGCAGATATAGTATTGAAGGGCAATTTTAAATGGGGCATTATATGTTAAAGAAGGGAGTCAGTGAGGTTAAAGAATGCTGAAAAAATGGAAAGATCTCCCGGAATTCATGCGTGTGGATGAGGTCAGACCGTATTGGGAGATATTGAACAGAAAAAGAGGACAGTTGGCCTTTAAGAGGTGCTTTGATCTTGTTTTTGCCTTTATGCTTCTTTTGATTCTCATCATTCCGATGGGGATCATCGCAGTTCTTATAAAGAAAGATTCAAAAGGCCCGGTATTCTATCGCCAGGAGCGTGTGACCACCTATGGTCGGCACTTTTACATACATAAGTTTCGAACGATGATAAACAATGCTGACAAGGTTGGAACGGCTGTAACCTTGGAAAATGATGATCGCATCACAAAGATCGGAGCGAGGCTGCGCAGGCATCGCCTTGATGAGCTTCCCCAGGTGCTTGATGTGATCCGGGGGACAATGAGTTTTGTGGGCACAAGGCCTGAAGCACCAAAGTATGTGGAGCAATACAGCAAAGAAATGATCGCCACCTTGCTTCTTCCGTCAGGGATCACATCTGAGGCAAGTATCAGATATAAGGATGAAGCAAAACTGCTCGATGCAGCAGATGATGCCGATAAGGTGTATGTGGAAGTGCTGTTGCCCGAAAAGATGAAATACAATCTTCAGAGCATAAAGAACTTCAGTCTTGCCGGGGAGACAGCAACAATGCTTAAAACGATATTTGCCATGATGGGAAAGGAATATAAATAATGGATGAGCAATCCGCAGAAGAACTGAATATTTCTTTTGTTGTCATAGCGCTTAATGCAGCAGGGACTCTGGATGCACTGTTTGACTGCCTGACGAAGCAGACATACCCCCATGATCGTATTGAAGTGATCCTTGTCGATGGAATATCAGAAGATGAAACAAAGAAAAAGATGATATCATTTCAGGATTCAAATCATGATTTCAAGAGGGTCATAGTACTCGATAATCCGGGGAAAACACTTCCATGCGGATGGAATGTTGCCTTAGACAATGTTCAGGGGGACGCTGTGCTTAGGGTAGATGCCCATACGATTTTTACGGACAGCTTCATAGAATATAATGTTCGCGATCTGAACAAAGGCGAAAATATATGCGGTGGAAAGGTCGTCAGTATACCGGCGGAAAAGACAAAATGGAGTATTACTTTGAATGAGGCTGAAAACTCAATGTTTGGCGGTAGTTTTGCAACTTTTCGTCGTGCTGAAAAACCCCAATACGTAAGTACTGCAGCATTTGCAATTTATCGTAAGGAGGTATTCGATAAAGTCGGCAGATTTAATGAGCAGCTTACACGAACCGAAGATAATGAAATGCACTATAGAATGAAGCAAGCAGGATATAAATTTTATTATGATCCTGAGATCGTTTCATATCGCAAGACAAGATCTTCGCTTGGAAAACTCTTAAAACAGAAATATCTAAACGGGTACTGGATAGGCAGAACTATGAGCGTAGAACCACGGTGCTTTTCGCTATATCATTTTGTACCGTTGGCATTTGTTCTTGCTATTATCACCGCCACTGTTATGGCAATAGCCGGATTTGTTTGGGTCTGCATACTACTGTGGTGTGCATACGTCGCGGTGAATATTATTATGACATCCATGACAGTTATTGGGTGTAAGGATAGAAATATATGTTTTATATGTTTGCCAATACTGTTTCTTCTTTTACATGTTTGGTATGGTGCCGGAACTATAGCAGGTTTATTTGATATAGTTCGAATTATCACTGTCGGATCAATAAAACGTAAATGAAAAGACCGAAATGATGTTACTATTGGGTCAATGAAATTAATAGAATTAGTGTCAAAGTGATTCTGGAGAGAAAAGAATGTTAAAAATCAAATGGTCAAGCAGGACAGCATACAATTTGCTGATTGCGTTATTGATCTTCTCTGTATGGGCCTTTAATGAAAGCAAAATAATAACATATCCGGTAAAAATCATATACATTATTATGATGGGATACTACGCGGTATCAAGATATAGAACAGGAACAAAATATCAGGTATGGTGTCTTGTTATGATCGTGATGTCATTTATACCAATAGTAGTTGCTCCCAACTTCAGTACTGCATCATATACCTTTATCAATATGCTCCAGGTGCTTATGATCGGATTTGTAACATATGGCTATTTAGATGAGAAAAGTAAAATTGATTTTGTTCTTGAAATGCTGGTTTGCGGAGGATTGATACTTTCATTTCGATTAATATTGGTTACGCCGGCAAATGTTTGGTTATCTTGGAATCGATTGGGTGAGGCTATAGGTTCAAATTCAAACGACCTCGGGAATAAAGCAGCGATCTCAGCAATTATAGCTGTTTGTATGGCAAAATATGTTCAAGGGGGAAAAAAAATCCTCTATTTTGCAGCATTCGGAATACTCACAATAATAGTTCTTTTTTCCGGTTCACGAAAAGCCCTGATAGCAGTAGTTGCAGGAGTCATTCTGCTAAGTACGATCGGACTTCATAACAAGCGGAAGATTATATTTTCGGTTGTGCTCGTTGGAGCATTACTATTCGTTGGCTATCGTTTTATTATGACTAATGAAGCTCTCTATGCTAAAATAGGGTGGCGAATAGAAGATATGATCGATGTTTTTTTTCACGGCGGATCAGAAGCACATAGTATTGATCTGCGAAAAAAATACATATTTGAGGCATGGCAGCTTATCAAACAGCATCCTTTTCTTGGCATAGGCCTCGGGTCTTTTCAGGATGTCAGTGGCTACAAGGTTTATTCGCATTGTGATTATACAGAAGTGGCGTGTAGTTATGGTATTATTGGGGCCATTGTTTACTATTTGCCTTTGCTCTCTATGACAAAAAAGTATATTATGCTCAGAAATAAAAGTGATAGGGATTATATGATTTTGATTATACAGATCGTACTTTTGATGACTTATTTAACAATGGTTATGTATACGAGTGCCTTCGTACAAGTGTTAATTGCATTGTTCGTTGCGCATTACAAATTGAGAACTGTCGAAAAGGGAAATAAAGACCCGGCTTTGGCAAACGAAGTGATGTAAATAATTTTAAAATGAGATCATTGGATTGTATTATGGACTGTAAAAGAACCGAAAGAAATGTTCTGCTGGATTATATACGAGCTGCAGCCTGCCTGCTGATAGTGTTTTATCATTATACACAAAGATTTTCCGAACTATTCGACCAAGGAACGGATTGGTTATTCAGAGTCCCGTGGGGATATATGGCAGTATCTGTTTTTTTTATGTTAAGCGGTTATTTGGCAGTAGTCAAAGATGAGAGTTCTCTGTCTTTACGGCAGTATACAAAAAAGAAGGTATTGCGTTTGTTTCCGGCATATTGGATATGCCTGCCTATAACTTTTTTGGTGACATCACTTTTCGTTCCATCCCGCGCTGTATCTGTAGGAGCTTTTCTGTTTAACTTCACAATGCTGGAGTCATTTGTCGGGATCGAGCCGGTTGACGGCGCATATTGGACACTTGCAAATGAATTGGTTTTTTATGCATTTATTGCTATTACAACAGTCATTTTGAGAAAAAGAGAAACGCTGCCTGTTTACGGACTTATATGGGTAATACTGTTGTTGATCTATCAATTTGTATCAAACGATAGTTTGGTTTTTGCTGCTATAGGGAAAATAATAGCAAAACAATATGGACATATGTTTGTTCTGGGGATGAGCCTGTTTTATTTGTTTGATCAAAAGAACAACAGTATGAAAGCAATGTCCGTGATCAATATATTTCTGGCGCTCGTATATCAGTATATTGTATTTGAATCCGGATATTTTTGTTATATGACGATTTCAGGAGTGCTTATTGGTATATGTATAGTGCTTAATAATAAGTCTTTCGAATTACCTGTAACTGTAAAGAAGATCTTATGCCCTTTGGAAATGGTAGCGGGAATATCGTATCCGCTGTATCTGATCCACCAGAATACGGGGTATGCAATAATGCTCGCCGAGATAAAATGGGTCTCTCATACGGAATGGATAATAATTGCTCCGATCGTTGCCACGTGTCTGGCCGCATATTTGATTCATAGGTATGTGGAAATTCCCATTGCAGCACGATTCAGACAGTCTGAATAACAGTCCGGATAAGCCTTGCAACAGGATTTGATTACGGAGATTCGAAAATGGCTTGACATAGGAAGGAAAAGTATGTCAGAAAATAACAGATCACGTGAGATAACGACAGCAACAAGATGGTCATTTCTGACTCAGCTGATCTCTAAAGTGATACCGCCGTTGACAAGTATGATACTTGTGCGTTTTTTGGCACCGGAGGTGTTCGGTGTCATAGCTACTATCACAATGATAATCAGCTTTGCTGATACATTCAGCGAAGCGGGTTTCAGAAAGTATATAATCAGCACAAAGTATAATAACCCGGATGATCTTAGGCATGATGAAGATATTGCGTTCTGGACCAATCTGGGTATTACAGCAGTTACATTCGGTATCATTGCTTGTTTCAGTACTCCTTTATGCAGTTTACTGGGTAATCCCGGGATCGAGACAGGCCTCATTGTTTCATGTATCCCACTGATTATCAGTTCATTAACTAGCATAGAGGTTGCTGCATACCATAGGATATATAGTTTTGCCAAACCGTTTTGGGCACAACTGATATCCACAATAGTAAACTTGATCGTTACGGTAAGTCTGGCACTGTCAGGATTGGATTACTGGGCTATTATAGTCGGCAATATTGTTGCAAGCTCGATTGCTGCGATCGTCTTATCGATCGGATCGCCATGGCATCCCCATTTTTATTTCAAGTTTAAACGGGCCATCGAAATTCTCAGATTCAGTTTGTGGATCATGGCTGAAGGTATTGCAGTATGGTTGACATCTTGGTTTGATTCATTTATAGTCGGGCGCAGGCTGAATTCTTATGACCTGGGAATATATAAGAATTCTCAGAGTGTCGTTAATGGACTGCTTTCGATCCCTCAGAATTCAGTTACAAACGTACTTTTGGTTACATTATCGAGACAAAAAGATACGGTAAAAGAATTCAATGACACTTTTTTGAATGCTCAAAAAACACTGACCTATATCTTGCTCCCGATGGCCGCCGGGATCTGCATCTTCAGAAAACTTACGGTGAGGGTCGTTTTCGGTGTTGGTTGGGAGGATGCAGAGATCGTAATAGGCGTCTGGGCATTGGCAGCTGCTCTTCGTGTATTATTTGTCAGCATAAACACACCGGTATATGTCGCAAAAGGAAGACCGAGACTTTCTCTTTATTTGCAATTGATAGATATGTTATTCCTTATTCCTGTTTGCATTTATGGAATACGATTTGGCTTTGAAAGATTTGTTATCTTAAGAGGAATCGTAAGACTGGATATAATCATCCCGAGTTTCATTGTTTTATCGAAGGTCTTTGGTATTAGATTTCGCATGATCGTCCGTAATGTTTTAAAACCTTTTATCGGAACTGTTATCATGAGTGCTGTCGGTATTGCGCTGCATTTGATGAAAAACAACATGATCTGGGATATAATGGCAATACTTGTTTGTATTGTGGTCTACATAGCATATATGTTTTTCTTTGCCAGAGAAGATCTAAAAGCTATTTTGAGGATAGCAAAACGATAAAAAATAACCCCAACATCTTTATTTAGATAGTGGGTCGTGAGGAAATATGAATATTGTATATATATCACACCTTTTGGGATCACAGTTTGGAGGCCCCAATTACAGCGTTCCGGCACAAGTGGCAGCTCAGAAAAAATATGATAATGTATTTTGGTATAATCTTTCAGAGCCGGTTATGGAACACTGGAAACAAACAGGATCGTTTCATAATCTGAACGATTACCCGGAAAAAAGAATTACAGCTTTGCCTGAACCGTTTAATAAACCTGATTTGGTCATTTTTGAAGACTTTTATTATATTGATGATTGCAAACTGGGCAAGGAGTGCAGGAAAAACAATATTCCGTATATTATCGTACCAAGAGGGGTATTGACAAAAAGAGCCCAGGCAACCAAACGGATAAAGAAAACAGTTGCAAATGCGATATTCTTTAAACCATTTACCCGAAAAGCGGTTGCTATTGAGTATCTGACGGAAAGTGAAATGGAAAACTCCGGTCCCAAATGGAACAAAAAGAATATCATAATACCAAACGGAGTAAAAAGAATACCATTTGTGGAAAGAAATGTTAATAAAGAATATATCAGTGGTGTTTTTATCGGTCGTTTTATGCCGGCGAAGGGAATTGATCTGTTGGTCGATGCTGTTTCACTTGCTCAGTCGAAAATGAGAGAATCAAAGGTCAGAATAAGTCTTTACGGGCCCAAGGGATATTCTCTTTGGCAGGAAATAGCTGACAAGATTATTGAAAATAAGACAGATGATATCTTATCAATAAGCGATGCTGTTGTGGGAGAGGAAAAAGATAAGGTATTAAGAGCGGCAGATTTCTTTATTATGACATCACGTTTTGAAGGAATGCCTATGGGATTAATAGAGGCTCTTGGATACTCTCTTCCCTGTATCGTCACCGGCGGAACCAATATGAGAACGGAAATAGAAGCTGCGAATGCAGGATGGGGTTGTGACATAGATGCAGAAAGCATTGCGGGGGCAATAGGATCCTTGTGTGATAATATCAATGATCTTTCGTCTTACAGAGAAAGAGCATATAAACTTGCATGTGAATATGATTGGGATGCATTAGCAGGGAAAGCACATCTTATATATGAGAAGATCGCTAACGAAAGAGGAAAACAATAATAAACAGGGGAAGTGTATAAATGATATCCAGCAAGAAAATATATACAGATAGTTTTCCGGAGTATCGTCTGAACCGGGAAAAGCTTACTCAGCTTCAAAACAGGCTTCTTTTGATGTTCAAAGATGTTAAGGAAGTTTTTGATAAATATGGAATTGATTATATGATGTCCGGGGGAACATTGCTGGGAACCATCCGGCATCAGGGTTTTATCCCATGGGATGATGATATTGATCTGATGATGACAAGGGAGGAGTATCTTAAATTTAAAAAGGTATTCGATAAAGAACTTGGGAAAAAATATATATTGGCGGAACCTCTTTGTGATCAGCTTTATGTAAGCAAGATGCCGAAAATATTTTTAAAGGATTCTGTTTTTATTCAGATCCCAACGGCAGGTATAGATAAGTTTCAGATGTTGTTTATTGATTTGTTTATAATCGAGAATATTCCTAAGCCGGGATTAAAAAGGAAGATCAATTCATTTTTATATGATACCTCTTATAAGGGGGCGAGTGTTTGCTGTGATTATCTTTATCCATCTCCCCCAATCCTTGAAAAACAGGAAAAGAATGTACGATTAAAAAAATACTACAGTAAACGAAGAAGGATGGGGAGCTTTTTTAGCCATATTGGCGGTTTGAGATTCTATCTGAAGACTTTAGACAGGATCGCTTCAAAGTATAATGAAACCGGCTGGAAAGCGGTTCCGTCAGCCATAAGTTATACCAGAGAGGCTTTTAAAGCCGATGTGTTTACCAAACTTACAACCGGCGTATTCTGCGGCCTGACTGTAAAAATACCGTTTTATTACGATAAGTATTTAAAGAACCTGTATGGGGATTACATGCAGATACCTCCGGAGGATAAAAGGGAAGTGCATGTGGCATATAAAATTGTTTTATAGATAATACTGGAAATGAATGGAGGTTATTAAATGGCAAATGTCGGATTATTAATTGCAGGCTCTTTTGGCTGCAAAGAGGTCGGATTGGCTTAAAGATTAATAAAAATCGGAGGATGGTTTTGTGAATTATTGTTTTTTTATCAGTGAGGACGAATCTGAGTGCCAGTTTGATTACTACAAAGACCTGTATGACGAACCCGAATGCAGCTTTAAGGTGGAGTGGGGCGGTTCCTGCTATTTTATGAAATTACTCAGAAGAATAGTAAGAATACTTGGTAAAATTCTTAAATGTGATTTCATAAGGACGATCAATTTCAGTAAAAGAGATATTAAACGCATAAATGATAATGAACAGTACTGTCTGATTTTTACATTGGCATATTTTGTCCGATGTTTTGACATAGCTTTGTTTGAAACATTAGGAAACAAGAATAACGTTAAGCTGATGCTGTTATTAAATGATTCTGTGGATAGTTCAAGCGGAGTGATGCTTGATGCCAAAGCAAAGAAAGTTTTTTCTCTTAAATGGGACAGAATTTTGTCTTTTGATGAAAAGGACTGTGAAAAATATGGTTGGAAGTATACCGGCTGTCTGTATTCGTCCAGGGCCGGAGTAAGACCGTCTATGGATATCAATGATGCATATTTTATAGGAAAATTTACACCTGACAGGGAAAACTTAATATTGGGTGTATTTAATAAACTGAACCGTGCAGGTGTCAAATGCAGATTTGATTTGTGGGTCCCTGATAAAAGGAAGGCTGATTTGGCAAATGGTGGAAAAGGAATACATTATCGCAGGTTTTATTTAAAGTATAAAAAGATGTTACGATATGTACGATCGTCAAACTGTATTATCGAAGTGCAGAAAAAGGGACAAAACAGTCCTACGCTCAGATGGTTTGAGGCCATTTATTTCAATAAAAAACTGCTGACAAATAACCCGAATATTACAAAGCTCCCGTTTTATAATCCTGATTATATGAAGTTCTATGCTTCACCGGAAGAAATTGATGTCGACTGGGTAAGAAGGGAAGAGGCAGTGAATTATAAATACAACGGGGAATTATCCCAGAAAAGGTTATTATCATTCATCAGTGAAAAGTAATCTTTAAAGTAGCTATAAGATAAAGGAGAAAAAAAATGAAAAAAAATCGTGTTTTAGTCACCGGTGGCTGCGGCTTTTTGGGATCGCATTTGTGTGATCGTTTGATAAGAGACGGTAATGATGTTATTTGTGTTGACAATCTTTTTACCGGTTCAAAGGATAACATCAGGCATTTATTGGGACATCCGTATTTTGAATTTATCAGACACGATATGATTAACCCTATATATATTGAATGTGACCAGATTTATAACCTGGCATGCCCCGCAAGTCCCAAATGGTATCAAAAGGATCCTATATATACTTTTAAAACTTCCGTCTATTCTGCGATGAACTGCCTTGGTTTGGCAAAGAGAACCGGTGCCAGGATTTTGCAGGCAAGCACAAGTGAAGTGTATGGAGATCCGGAAGTACATCCTCAGCCGGAGAATTATCGTGGCTGTGTTAATACAATAGGGATACGTTCGTGCTATGATGAAGGCAAGAGAGCTGCCGAAACATTGTTTTTTGATTATCACAGGCAGCATAATGTAGATATAAAAGTAATGAGAATCTTTAATACGTATGGTCCAAGGATGGATATTGGAGACGGGAGAGTTGTCAGTAATTTTATAATCCAGGCCCTCAGGGGTGAGGATATTACTATTTATGGCGACGGAACCCAAACAAGAAGTTTTTGTTATGTTGACGACATGATTGAAGGCATGGTTCGCTTTATGAACAGCAGAGATGGATTTACGGGACCGGTAAATGTGGGTAATCCGGGAGAATTTACAATCAAGGAATTAGCTGAGACAGTCATAGAACTTACCGGAAGTAATTCCGGATTGATTTATAAGCCACTGCCATCGGATGATCCTATGCAAAGAAAACCGGTTATAGAATTAGCAGAAAAAGAACTGAATTGGAAACCCGGCATTGCTTTAAAAGACGGCTTATTAAAGACTATAGATTATTTTAAAAATGAGTTGGCAATATGATTGGAGGCTATGAATAATATGATCGATCAGGATTTATCAAACAATCATAGAGAAAAGAAAAAAATACTTCTTGTCACTTATGATCTGCCTGCTTCTGACAGGAGATCCTGGTCCGGAATATCATATAGTGTAAAGAAGGAATTGGAAAAAGAATTTACAGTCTATGATTATTGTATTAATGTAAAAAAATCATTTTTAGCAATGATAAAGGTTTTTTACTACAGATATGTAAAAAAATCGAATGTAACCATCAGATTATTAAGGCCGTTAGCGAAGACATTGTCAAAGACTGTAGATAAGATTTCCCGTGATACAAAATGTGACTGTGTTGTAGTTATGGGAGCACAGGCAAGTGGAGCAATTGCTTACTCTGAATCGAAAGTACCCAAACTGTTTTTCAGTGACTGTGTTATAACTCAGGCAGTCGACTATTATTGGTTTGGTGTTGATAAAAAAGTTGTTGAAGAATACTATGATGTTCAGAAAAAAGCTTTAATCAACAGTTCTGCTGTTATATTAAACTCTAATTGGGCCAAAGCCGCTGCGATAGATGAATACGGTACAAGTGCTGATAAGATAACAGTTATACCATTGGGTGCAAATGTTGAAGTGAATGATTTCAGAAATGAGCATCATGAAGGAATTAATTTATTGTTTAATGGGATTGACTGGAAAAGAAAAGGCGGAGATATTGCAGTTGAATGTGTTGAGAAATTGAACAAACTTGATCCGGCATCCAAATATACATTACACATTGTAGGATGTAATCCTCCCGGGGTAACAGATGATGAGCATATAAAGATTTATGGTTTTCTTAACAGAAATATCAAAGAGGAAAGAGAACTTCTTGATCATTTAAGAGAAAATGCCGACTTTTTTATACTTCCGACTCATGCAGAATGTGCGGGAATAGTTTTTTGTGAAGCGTGTGCATATGGGATTCCATCTATTACTTTTGATACAGGAGGAGTTGGCGATTATGTCAGGAATGATATAAACGGCTACAGACTTCCCGTTGGATCTTCTGCAGAAGATTTTGCAAAGAAGATTATTGAATATGTGAGTGACAGTAAAAAAACAGAAGAGCTGCAAAGAAATGCACGGCATATGTATGAAACGGAATTGAACTGGAAGGTGATTGTAGAAAAGTTTCGTAAACTGATCAATCAACAGATATAAAGTAATACAATACTGTTTGATTGCGGATGTGCCGAGGCAAGTCTTCCGTTAGAACATGCAGGCATGTCGGGGTGCTTAGCAAACATAAGGAAGCATACAATCGAGGTATTAAGCTGGCAGTTATCTGGATAAGAAGAGTTTTGCTTAATGCGATATAGACATTAAGAAAATGAGATATATGCAAAAGGATAAAATGAAATGGGAAAACATGCTTACCTTATAATGGCTCATCAGAACCGGTGGCAATTACAGGTTTTACTGCGACTTTTAGACGATGAAAGAAATGATATTTTTATACATGTAGATAAAAAAGTAAAATCATTTGATGAAAAGAAAATAATCGACATTTGCAAAAAAAGCAAGGTGTGGATCTACAGGGAGGTTTCCTGTTATTGGGGAGGATATTCAATTGTAAAATGCGAGATGTCTTTATTTCAACATGCGTACGAAACATCACGGTATTCGAAAAATATGAAATATGATTATTATCATCTCATCTCAGGATCTGATCTTCCCTTGAAGACACAAGACAGTATGCATGAGTTCTTTGATAATAATGCGGAATACAACTATGTTAGATTTGATGATGATTATTCAGATTCTAAGAGTTGTGTTCAAAGGGTCAAGTATTATTATTTCCCATATGGACTTTTGGTGATTAAACATTTTCCGGTGTTTCGGTATATTAATTTTGGTTTTAAGCTGTTTCAAAAAATGCTATGCATGAACAGATGGAAAAATTCGCCGTTTCATTTGTACTATGGCTCGCAATGGGTCAGCCTGAAAGAAGATGCGGTAGAATGTATATTAAAGAAAAAAACAATTATTGAAAGACTTTTTCGTTTTACCAGTTGCCCTGATGAGCTTTATAAACAAACAATACTGAGGAATGCAGGATATCAGTTTTATTCAGTTGAAAATAAGGATTTTGTAAAGTCATGCCTGCGTTACATTGATTTTTCTGAACATAAACCACATCCTAAAACGATAACCATGGAAGATTATGATAAAGTAATGAACAGTGGCGCATTGTTTGCACGAAAATTTGATGAGAATGTTGACAGAGAAGTCATTTTAAGAATATATAAGGTACTTTCAGGAAAAAGAAATAATGAGAGGGATAACCAAAGCCTCAACCTCCACCATTAAAGACCACGTTGGTACCTGACACTATAAAATTCTAGCAAAAAATAAAAAAAGTCCGAGGCTCGATTGCCCCGGACTTTGTCTTCGCTCGGAAACTGCCACATTTCGTGGCAGTCTTTTTTGTGTTACTTTTTGGTTCTTATCAGTTTTCTTTTTTCCTGAAAACTATCATTCCTGTTGCGGTCAGAGCTGATATTGCTGTCAGAAT
>Ga0310691_10006008_pt1 | contig 13080 bp, 11 predicted proteins | sample 176DNAGHGlowgp2_FD_203887 | JGI IMG/M metagenome (GOLD analysis project Ga0310691, IMG submission 203887) | Sheep rumen microbial communities from Palmerston North, Manawatu-Wanganui, New Zealand - 1766 DNA GHGlow gp2 (v2) (version 2) | ecosystem: Host-associated > Mammals > Digestive system >... | reverse complement strand
GATGCTGTATCAACCCAAACGGTGGATATCGACTTTGGCAAGGTGACCGTTTTCTCCGGAAACTACTCATTCTGGTATGAAAGTTCACAGTTGGCACTTCGTCAGGCTCAGAATCAGAAGATGAAAGCTGATGAGAAACGCAAACAATTGGAAGAATTTATCCGTCGTTTCTCTGCAAACGTGGCGAAATCAAAACAGACCACATCCCGTAAGAAGATGCTGGAGAAACTCAACGTTGAAGAAATCACACCATCAACACGTAAATATCCAGGTATCATCTTCCAAATGGAACGCGAGCCAGGCAACCAGATCTTAGAGGTTGAAGGACTGAAAGCTGTTGATACCGATGGTACTGTTTTGTTTGACAATGTGTCATTCAACATTGAGAAAGGACAAAAGACGGTGTTCCTCTCACATAACCCAAAGGCGATGACTGCATTGTTTGAGATTATCAATGGCAATCGTGAACCACAAGCTGGCACCTACAAATGGGGTATCACCATCACTACTGCTTATCTCCCACTCGACAATACGGAATTTTTCCAAAGCGAACTAAACCTCGTGGAATGGCTGAGCCAGTATGGACCAGGCAACGAGGTCACCATGAAAGGATTCCTTGGCCGTATGCTCTTCAAACAAGAGGAAGTGGAGAAAAAGGTAAATGTCCTTTCCGGAGGTGAGAAGATGCGCTGTATGATTGCTCGCATGCAGTTGAAAAATGCCAACTGTCTGATTCTTGATACACCAACCAATCATCTGGATTTGGAATCTATTCAGGCATTCAACAACAACCTCATTGGTTTTAAGGGAAACATTCTCTTTGCTTCTCACGACCACGAATTCATCAATACGGTGGCTAATCGCATCATCGAGTTGACACCCAACGGCACCATCGACAAGCTAATGACCTATGATGACTACATCTATGATGAAAGTATCAAGGAGCAAAAAGCCAAAATGTATGGGGAATAAAGAGAGAAGGTGTTAGGAGAAGAAAATTGGCACAATATTTGCAAGGAGATTCTTAAAGGCCATGAGGTCTTAAAGTATCTAATAAATAATAATTATGAGCAAGAAAGAAAAAAAAATCAAAATAGAAGATGGTAACGAAACCTTTGAAAACGAAGATGTTACCCTTGAAAACGGTGTAGAAGAACCTGAAGTTTCCGTCGTTGAAGACGAAGAAACTGAAGAGGAAAACACCGAAGACAATACTGAGAAAGATCCACTAGAAGCTGCTTTGGACGAAAATGCCAAACTACGTGACCAGTTGCTACGCACCATCGCTGAGTTTGAAAACTACAAGAAACGTACCTTGAAAGAAAAGGCAGAGTTGATACTCAATGGTGGTGAAAAAACCATAACTGCAGTACTTCCCGTGCTTGATGATTTTGAACGTGCAATTGCCGATCAAACGGAAGATCCGAAAGCCATCAAAGAAGGTATGGAGCTTATCTTCCATAAGTTTGTAAAAACACTCGAAGGACTGGGTGTCAAGAAAATAGAGACCGAAGATGCAGACTTCAATGTCGATTTCCACGAAGCAATCGCGATGGTTCCAGGAGTGGGAGACGACAAAAAAGGTAAGGTAATCGACTGTGTGCAGACAGGCTATACGCTGAACGACAAAGTCATCAGACATGCTAAAGTTGCAGTAGGACAGTAATCATTGAGAATCGTGACAATTGAGAATTGACAATTAAATGGCACAGAAAAGAGACTATTACGAGGTGCTGGGCGTTAGCAAAAACGCTACAGAAGATGAAATCAAGAAGGCCTATCGAAAGATAGCCATCAAATATCACCCCGACCGCAATCCTGACGACAAGAGTGCAGAAGAGAAGTTCAAGGAGGCAGCAGAAGCATACGATGTGCTGCACGACCCACAGAAACGTCAGCAGTACGACCAGTTTGGCTTCGATGGTCCCAATATGGGAGGATTCGGAGGATTCGGAGGAGGAGCAGGATTCTCGATGGATGATATCTTCTCGATGTTTGGCGATGTGTTTGGTGGACATGGAGGTTTCGGAGGATTCGGAGGCGGCGGTCGTCGCCAACCTGCTCAATATCGCGGTTCCGACCTACGTCTGAAAGTTCGTCTCACGTTACAAGAGATTTCAACTGGTGTTACGAAAAAATTCAAGGTACGCAAAGATGTCACCTGCAATCATTGTCATGGAACAGGAGCTGAAGCAGGTAGCGGAAGCGAGACTTGTCCGAACTGTCACGGTTCGGGCGTAGAAATACGTACCAAACAGAGTATCTTCGGTATGATGCAGACACAGACAACTTGTCATGTATGCGGTGGTGAAGGTAAAATCATCAAAAATAAATGTCAACATTGTCACGGAGAAGGTATTGTCAAAGGTGAGGAAGTTGTAGAAATCAATATTCCTGCAGGTGTAGCCGAAGGGATGGTCGTCAATGTACCAGGAAAAGGTAATGCCGGCAAGCATAATGGAATCACAGGTGACATTCAGGTGTTTATCGAAGAAGAACCGAATGACACATTTATCCGAGATGGCAACAATCTGCTTTATAATCTGTTGCTCGACTTCCCGACAGCAGCGCTGGGCGGTGTTGTAGAAATTCCGACTATCGAGGGAAACAACGTCAAAATCAAGATAGAACCTGGCACACAGCCTGGTAAGACACTTCGTCTGCGCGATAAAGGACTAAAGCCTGTACAAGGCTACGGAAATGAAAAAGGCGATCTGATTGTCAATATCAGTATCTATGTACCGAAAGAACTGTCGAAAGAAGAGAAAAATGCCATTGAACAGTTCAAAAACAGCGACAACTTCAAAGGCGACAAAGCTACTGAGCAGAGTATTTTCCAGAAGTTTCGCAACTATTTTTCATAAACGATAAAACTTCAATATCGAATCGCCCAACGATGACCTATCAGGAAACTATCCATTTTCTATACAATAGCACCCCTGTTTTTGAACATGTGGGTGCTTCTGCTTATAAGGAAGGACTTGAAAATACGCTGGTGCTTGACGAATATTTCGGTCATCCACACCATCATTATCCAACAATCCATGTGGCAGGCACCAACGGAAAAGGATCCTGTTCTCACACGATTGCTTCCATCTTGCAGGAAGCTGGTTATAAGGTAGGACTATACACATCTCCTCATCTTGTAGATTTCCGCGAACGAATCCGTATTAACGGACAGTGTATCAGCAAGAAATACGTTGTTGACTTCGTGGAAAATTTTATTCGTTGGAACAACTCTCCATCACCCGTCAACCAACACCCATCACCCAATATTTCCAAACGACTAAACGACCAAACGACCAAACGACTAAACGACCAAACGACCAAACGACCAAACGACCAAACGACCAAACGTCTATATCCCTCCTTCTTCGAACTGACAACAGCACTTGCCTTCAAGTATTTTGCTGATGAACAAGTAGATGTTGCCGTGATAGAAGTAGGTCTCGGCGGCCGCCTCGACTGCACCAATATCATCACCCCTATCCTATCTATCATCACCAACATCTCTTTCGACCATACAGGATTACTCGGTGACACATTAGCAAAGATTGCAGCAGAGAAAGCCGGTATTATCAAAAAGGGTGTTCCTGTTGTCATCGGCGAATATACAGATGAAACCCGTCCCGTCTTTGAAGAAAAGGCCAAAGCGATGAACGCCCCTATCATCTTTGCTCAGGATAAAGAAGAGTTGGGGTACGACCTTGATTTCGAACTCAAAGGCGACTATCAGAAACGAAACAAGCAAACCATTCTCTGTGCTGTTCAACAGTTATCATCAATCCCCGTTAACCCCAATAACCCCATTAACCCTATCACCATCAAAAACGGCCTCACCCATGTTTGCAAGAACACAGGATTGATGGGACGCTGGCAAATCATTCAGGAACATCCGAAAGTCATTTGCGACACAGGACACAACATAGGTGGATGGCGATACCTCAGCAAACAAATTGTAGCCGAACCCTGCCAACAATTGCGTATCGTTTTCGGAATGGTCGATGACAAAGACATTGATGCCGTTATGGAGTTGTTGCCCAAACATGCCGTATTCTATTGGACACAAGCAGACAATCATCGTGCTATTCCAGCCGATAGCGTTGCGCAAAAAGCTGAGTCGCACCAACTCAATGGTCGCATATATAATAAGGTAGAAGATGCCTACCACGCAGCGATTGCAGATGCATCACCCGACGACTTTATCTTTGTAGGGGGCAGCAGCTATATTGTTGCCGATTTCCTGACAGCTATTTTGTAGCCAAAATCCCAATTATTATCATAAAAAGAACCTGCGATTAAATGTTTTTAACTCAACGCAGGTCTTTTTTTTTGTATTCATTTGTCATTGTCGATATTTTTTTGTTACTTTGCAACAATCTATTATCATTAACTAAAACCGAAGATAATGAACACAAATGAAACAGAAAACCTCTGTGGTTTGAAACGTGTTGATTTTCAGACCACTATCAATGGTAAGCAAACAGATTTATATATTCTGAAAAACAATCTCGGCTACGAGGTTGCAGTAACAAACTACGGAGGCGCTATTGTAGCCATCATGGTTCCGGATCAAAACGGGAATGTGGCCAACGTTATTCAAGGACATGACAACATTCAAGATGTCATCAACTCACCAGAGCCTTTTCTTTCAACCCTTATCGGACGCTATGGCAACCGCATCAAGGAAGGTAAGTTCCAGTTGAACGGCAAGGAATACCAACTCGCCATCAACAATGGTCCAAATGCCCTACACGGTGGTCCTACAGGTTTCCACACCCGTGTATGGGAAGCCAATCAGGTCAACGATCATGCCGTTGTGCTGAAATATGTCAGCTCATACGGAGAGGAAGGATTTACGGGTGAGGTTACGGTATGTGTAGCCTATACGTTTACCGATGACAACGAACTGATTATCAAATACCAGGCGACCACTAATAAGAAGACGATTATCAACCTGACACATCATGGCTATTTCAGTTTGCAAGGAATCGCCAACCCTACCCCAGCGGTTGATAATCAGGTATGCGAAATCAATGCAGACTTTTATTTACCCATTGATGAAACTTGCATCCCAACGGGTGAGATTCTGAAAGTAAAAGAAACACCGTTCGACTTCACACAGCCGAAAGCAATTGGACAAGACATCGATGCCGACAACGAACAGATCAAGAACGGAGCTGGCTACGATCATTGTTTCGTACTAAACAAGAAAGAGGAAGGAGAACTGTCCTTTGCAGCCCGTTTATATGAACCCGTTAGCGGCAGAACGATGGAGGTGTTTACCACAGAACCAGGTATGCAGATGTACACAGACAACTGGGCCGACGGATACAAAGGGCAACACGGAGCAACCTTCCCGCGTCGCTCGGCTGTTTGTTTCGAATGTCAGCATTTCCCTGACAGTCCCAACCATCCTTATTTCCCTTCGGTTATTCTCAACCCGGAGGAAACCTATACACAGAAGACCATTTACAAGTTTGGTGTCAAGAAATAAACACTGAACGGTTTCACATGAAATAGCAATAACAAAAAATATAAAATTCATACAATAATATGATCGCAATTGAAGAAGTAAGGAAACGCTTTATCAAGCATTTCGACGGCAAAACGGGTAGTATTTATTTTTCTCCAGGTCGCATTAACCTTATTGGAGAACATACAGACTATAATGGTGGATTCGTCTTCCCTGGTGCAGTTGACAAAGGTGTAACAGCAGAAATGCGCGTCAATGGCACAGAAGATATGGTGATGTGCTATGCCATAGATTTGAAAGACCGTGTTGACTTTCATCTCAACGATGAGAAAGGTCCGCGCACTTCATGGGCAAGATACATCTTCGGCATTGCCAAAGAGATGCAGAAACTGGGTGTTCCTGTCAAAGGATTCAATATCGCTTTCTCCGGTGATGTTCCCTTGGGAGCCGGAATGTCCTCATCGGCAGCAATGGAGAGTTGTTTTGCCTGCGGACTGAACGATTTGTTTGGTGACAACAAGATATCAAAATGGGATATGGTGCTGGCTGGCCAGGCCACAGAACACAACTACTGTGGTGTAAACTGCGGTATCATGGATCAGTTTGCCAGCGTCTTTGGCGAAGAGGGAAAACTGATGCGCCTCGACTGCTACAGCCGTGAGTTTGAATACTTCCCCTTCAAGCCTGAAGGCTACAAGCTGGTGCTGTTGAATTCTTGTGTCAAACACGAACTGGCGGGAAGCCCTTACAACGATCGTCGCAATTCCTGTGAACGAGTAGTCAAAGCTATTGCAGCTCGCCATCCGGAAGCAATTTTCGAAACCTTGCGCGACTGCACTTGGGAACAACTGGAAGAAGTACGCAGCGAAGTAGGCGAAGAAGACTACAAACGCGCCCATTTCGTCTTGGGAGAAAAAGACCGGGTGCTGGCTGTATGCGAAGCATTGAACGCTGGCGACTACGAAACCGTTGGCAAAAAGATGTATGAGACACACGAAGGTCTCTCCAAAGAATATGAAGTCAGTTGCGAAGAATTGGATTTCCTGAACGATATCGCCAAAGAATGTGGTGTGACAGGCTCGCGCATCATGGGTGGCGGTTTTGGCGGTTGCACCATCAACCTCGTCAAAGAAGAACTGTACGAGAATTTCATTGAGACAGCACGCAGGAAATACGCAGAGAAATACAACAAATTGCCGAAAGTTATTGATGTCATCATCGGACAAGGGTCACACAAGATATGCTAATTTTCTGTATATAATCATTAAAAATGAGTGTAAATGTTGTGGTTATTTAGAAAAAGTTGTATCTTTACACCAGTTTTTTACAACAACGAATAATCATACTACAAAAGAAGAAACACTTATGACAGTATTTTATCATGATTCCGAGCCACTTCTTGTAGCCGTTGACTGCATTATCCTCGGTTTTGATGACAATAAATTGAAGATACTCATCGGCCGTCGTAAGATGGAGCCGGGTGCTGGTGAATGGTCTCTCTATGGAGGATTCGTCAAAAGGGACGAAAGTCTGAAAGATGCGGCAGAAAGAGTGTTGAGAAGTCTTACAGGCATCAAGGACATCTATATGAGACAGGTGGGCGCTTTTGGTGAACTGGATCGTGATCCAGGCGACCGCGTCATTTCTGTTGTCTATTGTGCCCTAATCAATGTGGCTGACTACGACAACACTTTGTTAGACAAGTACGGACTCACGTGGGTCGATATGGACGAGATGCCAAAACTGTACTCCGACCACAATAAGATGGTCAAACAGGCCATTGAGCAACTGCGGCGACACATCAAGACGGAACCGCTGAGTTTCAATCTTCTGCCCGACCTCTTCACGTTGACACAGCTGCAGAATGTCTATGAAGCCATTCTGGGTGAAGAACTTGACAAGCGTAATTTCCGCAAGCGCATCAAGCAAATCGACTTCATTGAAAAGACCGATTTGATTAACAAGAAAACCTCCAAACGAGGAGCTGCGCTCTATCGCTTCAACGAGAAAGAGTACAAAAATGATCCAAAATTCAAATTATAATATCTAATACGAATCATTATGAACGATAAGGCATTCATGAAACGTGCAGCTGATAACATCCGTATCCTCGCTGCATCAATGGTAGAGAAAGCAAAGTCCGGACACCCTGGTGGTGCAATGGGTGGTGCCGACTTTATCAATGTGCTTTTCTCTGAATTCTTAGTCTATGACCCAGAGAATCCACAATGGGAAGGACGCGACCGTTTCTTCCTTGACCCAGGTCACATGTCACCGATGCTGTACTCTGCCCTTGCCCTGCAGGGATGGTTTACACTCGACGAACTGAAAGAGTTCCGTCAGTGGGGTTCGCCTACCCCAGGACACCCTGAGCGCGACCTCAATCGCGGCATCGAAAACACCAGCGGCCCGTTAGGACAAGGTCATACATTTGCTGCAGGTGCAGCCGTTGCAGAGAAATTCCTCGCTACAAAACTGGGCAAGGAAGTGATGCAGCATAAAATATACGCATACATCTCCGATGGTGGCGTAGAAGAGGAAATCTCACAGGGAACCGGTCGTATTGCCGGAACATTAGGATTGTCCAACCTCATCATGTTCTACGATTCCAACGACATCCAGCTCTCCACAGAAACAAAGGTGGTAATGGCTGAAGACACAGCAGCCAAATACAAAGCATGGGGTTGGAACGTGCTCACATGCAACGGAAATGACGTTGACGAAATCCGCGCTGCACTCATCGAAGCCCAAAAAGAAACCGAGCGTCCTACGATTATCATCGGTAAGACCATCATGGGTAAAGGTGCTCTTCGTGCCGATGGTACAAGCTATGAAGCTTGCATAGACACACATGGTGCTCCCCTCGGTGGCGACGCATACATTAATACAATGAAGAGTCTGGGTGCCGATCCAGAAAACCCATTCGTTATCTTCCCTGAAGTACAGGAACTCTATGCAAAGCGCAAGGAAGAGCTGAAGAAAATTGTAGCAGAGCGTAACGCACAGAAAGAGGCTTGGGCAAAGGCCAATCCTGAAAAAGCCACACTTTTGAAAGAATGGTTCAGCGGCAAAGCCCCGAAGATTGACTGGAGTGCATGCGTTCAGAAAGAAGGTTCAGCTACACGTGCCGCCAGCGCAGCCTGTCTGGGCGTATTAGCAGAGCAGGTACCCAACATGATTTGTGCAAGCGCCGACCTGTCCAACTCCGACAAGACAGACGGCTTCCTGAAGAAGACCAAGAGCATTGTTCGTGGCGACTTCGAAGGAGCATTCTTCCAGGCAGGTGTTGCCGAGCTGACAATGGCCTGTATGTGTATCGGTATGTATCTGCACGGCGGCGTCATTCCCGCTTGCGGTACCTTCTTTGTATTCTCAGATTACATGAAACCCGCTGCACGTATGGCCGCCCTGATGGAAGTTCCCATCAAGTTTATTTGGACACACGATGCTTTCCGCGTCGGTGAAGACGGACCTACCCACGAGCCTGTTGAGCAAGAGGCACAGATTCGTCTGATGGAGAAACTGAAGAATCATCACGGCAAAGACTCCATCCGCGTCTTCCGTCCGGCTGACGCAGACGAAACAACCGTTTGCTGGGCAATGGCAATGGAGAATATGGAGACACCTACAGCCCTCATCTTCTCACGTCAGAATATCGCCAAGCTTCCGGCAGGCAACGACTACGAGCAAGCTCGCAAGGGTGCATACGTGGTTGCAGGAAGCGATGAACAGTTCGACATCATCCTGCTGGCAAGCGGTTCAGAGGTATCAACCCTCGTGGCTGGTGCAGAGCTGTTGCGCAAAGATGGCGTGAAAGTACGCATCGTCAGCGTTCCGTCAGAAGGACTCTTCCGCGCACAAAGCAAAGAGTATCAAGAGAGCGTGCTTCCTGCAGGTAGCAAGATATTCGGTATGACAGCCGGTCTGCCCGTCACCCTCGAAGGACTCGTTGGTGCCAACGGTAAAGTTTGGGGTATGCCCAGCTTCGGCTTCTCAGCTCCATACAAAGTGCTCGACGAGAAACTTGGCTACACAGGTGAGAACGTTTACAAACAGGTGAAAGCCATGTTGTAAAGAACAGATATCAATTATCATTCAATAACCCAAGAGCCTGCTACCCTTCCCACAAACAGCAGGCTCACCCCCTCCCAGGGAAAGGCAACAGGGAGAACGGGCTTTGCCCGCGATGGGGGTTTAGGGAAGGCCTTAAAGCTTATGGAAATTAAGAAAGTAGGAGTTGCCTGCGACCATGCGGGTTATCCTTTGAAGCAGTATGTGATGCAGTATCTCGAAGAAAAGGGATACCCAGTAGAAGACTTCGGTACCAATAGCGACATCAGCGTTGACTATCCCGATTATGCTCATGCATTAGCAAAAGGTATTGAGAGTGGAGAAATCTATCCAGGTATTGCTATTTGCGGTAGCGGTGAAGGTATGACCATCACATTGAACAAGCATCAGGCTGTTCGCGCTGGTCTTTGCTGGAACAAGGATGTTGCTGAACTCATCCGTCAGCACAACGATGCCAACTGTATCGTTCTTCCAGGTCGTTTCATTGACAACAAGACTTGCGGCAAGATTCTTGATGCATTCTTCAACGCAACCTTCGAAGGTGCCCGTCACCAGCGTCGTGTGGAAAAAATTGCCATTTCGGAGTAACTCCAACCGTTTATTTTCATTACAAAGCAAGAGGATGTGTCCAAACAGACGCATCCTCTTTTGTTTTTCCTATGTATTGTTTCGCGACCTCATGATGGCAGGTGCCTGTCCTTATGGCAGCCTCAGTCCCCTTTGTGTTCTGAAATACGTGGAACCCTTCAACCGAAGCATTTCACATATTATATAAGGTGTAAAATACGAGAGAGGGTCAGGAGTCCCGATGACCCACTTTTTTGTAAACATGTCAGAAAAATAACGAAGGCGCGGAACGATTTTATTCGCGCCTTCGTTATTTTTCTTATATTTATTTATACCTTTGCACCACTTTTAGAGAGAATTAGATAAAAAAATTTATTTAAAAGTTAAGGTACAAAGTTTGTTTTAAGAACAGAATTTGTTTCGAGGCTAAGTTTATTAACCCCAAAACATTAAAAAGAGATGAAAAAAAAGATTATCCCATCCATCTCCCTTATGCTGATGTTTTCATTAGCAGTTGAAGCACAGCAAACTACAGATGGACGTAAAGTGCAACGCATCACCTTCGATCGCGAGCGTGTAAACATTGAGTATTCCGACGGCACAAAAGACTATGATGTTGATGCTACCACTATTAAGCGCGATGACACTACCGATGGTGTTGTTGCTGTACGACAGAACGGCAGTAAGACCGGTCGTCAGTTATACACTATCGATGGTCGCAGCGTACAGGGTGAACCTCGCCAGAAGGGAGTTTTTATTGAGAGAAGTAAGAACGGTATTAAGAAAACCATTAAGAAGTAAACAGCCATGAAGAAGATTATATATACTCTGTTTCTTCTGCTGACTTGCATTGTAGCAGAGGCAAAAGTCATTAAGGTAACTATGACTGACGGCAGCGTGAAGGTTTTCACCAGTTCAGAGCTTTCCGCCATTGATTTCAACGACAACGGTAGCATCACCATTACCACCTATGACGGGCAGCAGTTCCCCGCCCTCGGTGCTGATTTCTCGGAGCTTGCCATCGGCAATGAGGCTGCAGTCAGTGAGATCTATTCCGACTCGTTGAGTTTCAACATCGACGCCGACGGCATTCCCGTTAACCTTCACTCTGACCGTGCTATTATGAAGGTTAACTACGTATATCCAAGCGTTGACCCCTTCGGACAGCCCATTACGTTGAGCGGTACCATCCTCATCCCCGAAGAGATATGGAAGGGCGAGGCTCGCAGCGAGGGCATATTGATGGTCAATCACTATACCAAGTTCCATCGTGACGAAGCTCCCACCATCAGCAACGGCGAGCTGGAGAACATGCTTCTTGCCAATCCACTGAAGCCTCAATATATCATTGTGGAGAGCGACTTCTACGGTTTCGGCTCCACGGTACGTTTCCCCCAGGCCTTTATGCAGGGTATGGTTAATGCCCGTGCGTCGCTTGACGGACTCTTGTCAGCCCGTGAGCTGTTGGGGCAGATGGGCTTGGAATATGGTCCACTATGTTTCAACATAGGTTACTCCAGCGGCGGTTTCGATGCCCTTGCCTCACAGAAGTTGCGCGACAAGGAGTATGCTGACCTCATTTCTTTCGACAAGACCTTTTCCGGCGGCGGTCCTTCTGACGTCCGCGAGGCATACCGTCAGTATGTTATTACAGACTCTACTGCCTACAATGCCGTTCCGCTGCTTCTCATGGTATGTACCAATGAGACCCAGCAGTTAGGTATTCCTTACAGCGACGTATTCCAGCCATATATCAGCAGTCGTATCGACGAGTTAATTCTTTCAAAGTCCTACTCTTCATGGCCCGTTTGCGACAGCATAGGTCGCGAGAAGAAGGTTCACGAGATACTCTCCGAGACCTATTGCAATCTGGAATCGCCGGAGAGTCAGGCCATACAGGAACTATTTGCAAGTTTCAGCCTTAACAACGGTGATTGGACACCAGACCCCTCGCAGCGCATTTATCTGTTCCATTCACGCGGTGACGACTATGTGCCCATTCAGAGTGCCCGTCCTATGATACCATTCTTCAAGTCAAAGGGTTTCGAACCCAGTATCATTCCAGGTAAGACCAATTTGCAGACAAACTTCGTTGTTCGCAACATGGGTCACCTGTCAGCCACCCTTGTTTATTTCATCCAGACGCTGGCTGCTATAAAGGCATGGCCGGTGATGTACACCGACGGTCAGCTGAACCCGCAATATCAGGCACTTATCAGTAACGATACTGACATTGTGATGCTTATGCGCCAGCTTGATGCTATGGGCATTGACTGCCGTGCGCTTATCAACAATATAGCGTCAATGCTGGCTGGCGGTGGAAGTGGTGATGGCGAAGAAGGTGGCGAGGTTGCGCCCGTTGACCCGCAGATGATTGTCATGATGGCATTAGCAAAGCTTCAGGAGTCCGGCATTACCGTGCAGGAGCTCATGGAGATGTCAGAAGACTCCGGCATCGACATCCAGAAGCTCATCATCGACCTCATAGCATATCTTTCAGAGCAGCCGGTTGTTGACGAACCGACAAGTGAACCGACAGAAGAGCCCCTCGTTGAGCAAGGCGAAGGACAAGGCGAAGGCAATGTACAGGAGGCTCCAGTAAGACGTGCTGCCCGTCTTGTCAAGGCTATGGACAGCAAGATTACCCCCGCTGTTGGTTACGAGCAGCAACTCCGCGATTGGTTAGGCGATTATTTGAAGTAATCAGTAATCACTATTTATGCAATAAAACAATTGTGAGGGTGTGTCAAAATAGGCACATCCTCTTTTGTTTTTCCTATGTATTGTTTCGCGACCTCATGATGGCAGGTGCCTGTCCTTATGGCAGCCTAACAACCAAGGATTTGGGATATTAAAAGTAGAATTTATTTCTCACGATATCCGTATTTTGCCGCCATTCTCTTGCAATAATCCTCGCAGCTATCACTACAATAGCGTGGGTCATAGAATTGATACCAATAACCAGG
>Ga0310691_10006006_pt1 | contig 13081 bp, 5 predicted proteins | sample 176DNAGHGlowgp2_FD_203887 | JGI IMG/M metagenome (GOLD analysis project Ga0310691, IMG submission 203887) | Sheep rumen microbial communities from Palmerston North, Manawatu-Wanganui, New Zealand - 1766 DNA GHGlow gp2 (v2) (version 2) | ecosystem: Host-associated > Mammals > Digestive system >... | reverse complement strand
AAAAAGCAGAAAGATACAAATAAGCATGACCCAGAGCGGCGACCCGCTGGAAAACGCCGTGGCCGAGCGTGCCAACGGCATCCTCAAGACGGAGTGGCTCTACCGCATGGACATCCCCGACGGAAAGAAATGCAAGGCCGAGCTGCAGCGCATTATCGGATTCTACAACGACGAGAGACCGCACATGAGCGTGGGATACCAGACGCCATCAGAGGCACACAGCCAGAGCGGGTTACAGAAAAGATGCTGGAAAAATCCATGGGAGAGTCCTCCGGATTGAAAAAAAGTGCGTACCTTTGCACCGCCAAAAGAGAATCACGACGGTTTACGCCACCAGTGATGAAAAACCGGCGGGGCATCGAGCCCCGCACGGTTTTTGCCAAAAGAGAAGTCACTCTGGATTGTCCCCCAGTAATGACAAACAGGGTGTCAACCAAAACAGGACAGCAGTAAACCAAAACAGGTGAATGTGACGCAAAGTGTAAACCGAAACCGTGACGGTGTAAACCAGATCAGGGATATGAACCAAACAATGTAAACCAATTCAGTTTAACCATCCCAAATTTGTCAACCAATTTCAGGGAAAGTCATATCTTTATTCTTACCAATATAGTTGTAATTTCAAAATGCAAAAGTACACACTAATTTCGGAACCACCCTGTATCTAAAATCGCGTTTATTGTATATTTTCGGACATAATTACTATCCCCATGCCGTATCACCTCATACCTTCTATGCTCCTTCTATATGCCTTCTTTGTGCCTTTTTTGTGCTCTTGGCAAAACCACTGAAAACAAGCCAACTGCATAAGATACTATGCCAACCCCATAAAACGCTGATTTCCAAAGTTATCAACCCATAACCCATCGGCGACCCATCGACGAGATCCTTCGGTGGTCTCTCAGCGACCCTTTTTAACAGCAAAACATTCTTAACAACCGTTGACAAATTCATTTTGCCATTCAATAAAAATTGTGTATTTTTGCAGTTTCAAAATGATGTAAAAGGGAAGTCCATAATATGGAACAGAATAGCTTTATCACAAATCAGAACAAACTACTGTCTGAAATAATCAACGGTGTTTTGCCCAAAAGCAAAGCCGTTGACATTCTGGTTGGGTATTTCTACTTTTCTGGATATAAGCTAATCTCCGAGAACCTTCAGGATAAAAACGTAAGAATACTTGTCGGACTTGATATTGACACCACAATCACTAAGAATCTACGAGAAATGGAATCCCTGACGAATGCGAACAAATCACGCACTCAAATCAAGGAAGAATATTATGATAACTTTGTGCGACTGTTCAACGAGACGGACTTTTTTGACAACCAAACAAAACTTAACAGTTTCACTCTTTTCTACAACAAACTAAAAGACGGTTCACTTGAAATCCGCAAGACGGAAGACCCATGCCACGCAAAACTCTATATCTTCAATTATAACGATGACGTAAACGAGAACGGAGAAGTTCCCGGCACCGTAATAACCGGTTCAAGTAACCTCTCATACGAAGGGCTTTCTGGAAGAGTGGAAATCAACTCTCGCTTCAACGACAAGCAATCCCACATAGACGCATCATCCATATTCAACGAGCTATGGGAGAGTTCGGTTATCATTGCAGACAAAGAGACTATTCCAGACTTTGATATTAAAGTCATCAAAAGGATTTGGTACGACCGTCTTTTCAGCCCCTACCAAATGTATTTACGTGTGCTGAAAGAATACTTCACCATTCCAACAGTTGACAATATAATGACTCCGTATGACATCACCGACGGCCGTTTCTCCAATCTGAAATATCAGACCGATGCCGTACAGATGGCCATAAATGCCATAAGAAATCACAATGGTGTTATTGTCTCGGATGTTGTGGGTCTTGGTAAGAGTATCATTGCTTCTACTGTTGCACGCAATTTGCGTTTGAGAACTATTGTCGTCTGCCCGCCACATTTGGAAGAGCAGTGGAAATCTTACCGTGATGATTTCGGGTTCACTGCAACCGTGTTCTCGTCAGGAAAACTTGAAGAGGCTCTCAATTACTATGAACATATCGTCAAGGATAAAGAAAACTACTTGATAATCGTCGATGAGGCACACCGCTATCGCAATGAATACACCCGTGACTATGCCATTCTTCACCAACTCTGTTCTGGCAACAAGGTGATGCTACTTACCGCCACACCATTCAACAACCGACCTGATGACATCTACGCAATGGTGAAACTATTCCAGATACCTACTAAGTCGACATTAAAGACGGTAGAGAATCTGGGAGCCAAATTCAAAGAGCTGATTAGTAAATATAAACAACTACAAAAAGATCAACGCGACAAACGTATTTCAGACATTGAAGCAAAAGCCGAGGCCGAAAAAATTGCCAAAGAGATTCGTTCTATCATTGCGCCTTTGGTGATTCGCCGCTCCCGCATTGACCTGCAGGAAATTCCTGAGTATGCCGAAGATCTCCGTCAACAGAATATCCAACTGGTTATTCCCAACGATCCCGTAGAATTGGAATACGACCTGAGCGACCTGAAAGACTTGTACCTGTCCACATTAAACAGAATCAGTGCCATTGATGATAATGTGGACGACGGTACCTACCGATTTAAGGCTGCCCGCTATTCTCCCGTGTTGTATTTGAAAGAAGACTTGATACCAGAATTGGCAAAAAAACTAGAAGAGAAAACAGGTGTAGAACTCAACCTCCTGTTAGGTCGACAAGCCAACGTGGCCAAATTCATGCGTCGTTTGCTGGTGCGCCGATTCGAGAGTTCCGAATATGCGTTCCGCAAGTCCCTGGAATACATGATTGAGTCATCCAAGCATATACTAAAATGGATTGAAACCACCGATAAGGTTCCCATCTACAAGAAAGGCAATCTTCCTGATGTGGAAGACTTATATGGAACGGATGACGACGGAAACGAATCGGTAACCGATCTCTATGAGAAATATGAGAAGAAAGGCTTCTTTGAGATTGAATCGAAATACCTAAAAAAAGAAGAGTTTATCGCAGACATCAATGCTGACAAGAATCTATTGGAAAGCATTCTCGAACAATGGTTTGGCAAAGACCAGCATATTGCAATCGACCCCAAACTCGACTCATTCAAACAAATCCTTACCGAACAAATCACAAAAGAGCCCAACCGCAAAATCATAGTATTCACCGAGTTTGCCGACACTGCCAATTATCTGGGACAAGCGCTGCAGTCATCTGGCCTCCCCGTATTCAAATACGCCTCTGCCGATGCCAACGCGACAAACAAAGCCGTCATCAACGCCAACTTCAATGCGGGAGAAAAGAAGGCGTTCCAGAAGGACGACTATAAAATACTTGTTGCAACCGATGCCATTTCCGAAGGATACAATCTACACCGCGCAGGCACCATCATCAACTATGATATCCCCTACAACCCCACTCGTGTCATTCAACGTATCGGCCGAATTAACCGCGTGAACAAAAAAGTGTTTGACCAACTCTTCATCTACAATTACTTTCCTACCGACGTGGGCGAGTCAGAAACCCGCACCAAAGAGATCTCTACCCTGAAGATGGCAATGGTTCACGCCATCATGGGAGAGGATACCAAGGCATTGACCAAAGACGAGGAAATCCAGTCATACTTCCTCGAACAATATCGCCGCGAAAGTGCAGCCAGCGAAGAGGCCTCTTGGGACAACCGCTATTTGACGTTCCTCAACTCGATGAAAGGCACACCAGATTATGATGAGGCTATGCTGATGCCTCACCGCGCAAAGACTGGACGTTCAGTTGACAAATCCAGCAAAGGTGTGTTAATGTTTGGCAAAAAAGGCGATGATTTTGTGTTCAAGATTGGTAACAGCGACGGTAGCATCTATCAACTGACGGCAGAAGAGGCTATCGGCCTGTTTGAAGCCCTTCCATCCGAAGAGCCCAAGCCCTTATCCGAAAACTTCGACAGCATCTATCAAACCACTAAGTCGCATCTTTTCCAATCCGACAGCCAGGATAAAAACGAAAAGCAACGCATCGAAGCCTTGCAGAAGATTAAGGTGATGATTGCTAAAAAAGCGTTGCCTGCCGACTATCTGAAAGACCTAAAGAAAGTAATCGAGAACGACGGCCTTGCTGGATATGAACTTCGCTTCATTAACAAACTCAAGCCATCGGAGTATGCGAAACTGCCCGAGCAAATCGACAATTACTACATTTCCCGTATCATCGAGACCTACAACCATGTTGACGACGGAGAGGAATCAATTATTTTAGCGGAGGAATTACAATGAAAACAGCACAGGAATTATTTGAACAGCTCAATTCTATTGACGAAAATGTCAGAATAGAAGCCAAGAAAGCCTCAGAGATAGACAAGGGCATCATGGAAACAGTATGTGCTTTTGCCAACGAACCCAATTTGGGTGGAGGATACCTGTTGTTAGGTGCTGTTCGTACTGGTTTTCATGATGGTCTGCCTGTTTATGAGCCAGAGAACATAGATAATCCGGATAAAGTCCAGAATGACCTTATTTCTAAGTGCAGTTCGATGCTGAACATGCACATTCGGCCTCAGGTTGAGACCGAGGTCGTTGACGGGAAGACTGTAATCGTTCTGAAAATAGATGAGCTGCCTGATTCCCAAAAACCAGTATATTTTTTGAACAGAGGACTCCCAAGCGGGGCATACCGTCGAGTGGGGGCTTCCGATCAAAAATGCACGGAAGACGATATGCGGGTGTTCTATTCCTCGGCCGAGAGTTTCGATAGTACCGTTGTCAAAGGAGCCACCCTCGATGATATAGACGAGAATGCAGTTACTCATTACCGTAAATTGCGCGCACGGGTTAATCCCAATGCTGAGGAATTGTCCTATGACGACAAAGATCTTCTACTTGCCTTAAGGGCATGTGAAAAAGAGAAAAACGGAGAATATGTATTGACTTATACAGGTCTTGTTGTGTTTGGCAAGTCTATGTCGTTGCGTCGTTTGCTGCCGGCATTAAGGGTTGACTATATTAGAGTGCCTGGAAACAGATGGATTGAAGATCCTGACAAGCGATTTGAGGCTACGATTGATATGCGCGGACCGCTTATCTTGTTAGTCAACCGTGCTCTTAATGCAGTCAAAGACGATCTTCCAAAAGGCTTTGAACTTCCAAAAGGCAAATTGCAAGCAAACACCCCCATCGACCTGCCCGATGATGTCCTTCGCGAGGTGTTGGTCAATGCTTTCATCCATTGCTCATTTCGCTTTAACCAACCTATCCAGATTATCAGATACTCCAATCGCTTAGAAGTAATCAATCCTGGTTTTTCTTTAAAATCACCCGAAACACTTGGTGAACCTGGGTCTGTGCAGCGCAACCCATTTATCAGCACCATATTCCACGATACCAATTTGGCAGAAACCAAAGGCTCTGGCATCAGGTCTATGCGTGGACACATGAAGAAGGCTGGGCTGATGCCTCCCACTTTTGAATCCAATCGCTCCGCCAATCAGTTTACCGCCCGCCTGCTATTGCACCATTTGTTGGATAAAGAGACCCTCCAGTGGCTCGCATCCTATGTCAACTATTCTTTGAACAATGAACAAAGATTGGCTCTGGTCTTTGTGCGCGAAGTTGGGGCAATAGACAATATTACCTACCGACAGTTGAATAGTGATATTAACAATCAAAGAGCATCCTATGACTTACACTATATGTGTACAAAAGGATTATTAGAACAAAAGGGCCAAAGTAGAAGCACATATTACATCGCAGGTGAGAACTTTGTCAATAGTAGTTCTAACGAAGAAAATAGTAGAGGTGAAGGAGAAAATGGTAATGCTATCGGCCAAATGTGTAGAGCTAATGGCGAAATGTGTAAAGGTGACGGTATAGAAAATAGTAGAGGTGACGGAGAAATGTGTAGAGCTAATAAAGAAATGTGTAGAGCCAATGAAGAAATGTGTAGAGCTAACGGCGAAATGTGTAGAGCTGAAGATTTGCCGATTGAGTTGAAAAAAAGAGTTGGGGAAACAGGAAAACGAATGGTTGCAAAAGATATGGAAAGTCTTATTATAGACTTATGCGCTTATAAACCTTTGAGTTTGGCCGAGATGGCTTCCTTATTGCAACGCGATATGCGCGCTTTACGTTATCATTATATCAATACCTTAATCAAACAAAAAAGGCTTTTTTACACTATCCCCGAAATGTTGAACCATCCTAACCAGAAATATACAGCCGTCAAAAACAAATAGAAATCATGGAATTCAATAAAGCATACAACCGCAATGAACTTGTAAAGTTCCTCAGGACAGCTTTCCTCCCCGAAGACTTTATTCAGGAGGAAACCACACTTGCCAACCCAAAGCAATTCCAATACACGCAGCAGGTAACGCGATTGGGCGAATGCAAATCGTTGGAGCTTGTAGTCTTCGAGGTGCTGCATTCTTCTGTGAGCGATGCCCGTGTGGGATTGACCAAAGAGGCTTTCCGTATGCTTGCCGACGAGTTCTGTGAGCGGGCGTTGGTCTTCTTTGTCCCGCAGGATGACAACAGCAACTATCGTTTCTCACTTATCGAGATTACTCTCGAACAAAAGGAAGGCTCAGCAAAAGTGCAACGCACCTTCTCCAACCCTCACCGCTACTCCTATTACCTCGGCGAAGGTATATCCTATCATACTCCCAACAAGTATCTCAATGCAGCCGGCCGGGTGGTCAGCATCGAAGACCTGCGCAGCCGCTTCTCTGTCGAGGTGCTGACAAAGGCTTTCTATCAAGAACTATCCGACTGGTATGCTTGGGCAGTCAAGGTGGTCAGGTTCCCCAATGTCTTGGATGATAAAGCAGACAACGAGGCATATAACTCCGAGGCGATGATACGTCTCATCACCCGCCTTATCTTTGTATGGTTTATCAAGCAGCGGCATCTGGTACCCGACGAGTTCTTCGACGAAAAATACATTAGCGATTACCTGTTGAAGAGTTTTACCCCCAATGCCGAGGTTACCCTTTTCGGTAAAGCCGACAATAGCTATTACTATAAGGGCATCCTTCAGAACCTCTTCTTCGCTATGCTCAATAGCCCGATTACTCCCGAGGGCAAAGATACTGTCTCCGAGCGTCGTTTCCGCAAAAGTCGTGGAGATTACGACAACAACAAGTTGATGCGGCATGAAGAGCTGTTTATTGACCCTAAGTTGTTCGTCGAGTTAGCCAACAAATATGTCCCCTTCCTTAACGGTGGTCTTTTCGACTGTCTTGACGACAAAGACAATGGCAAATATTTCGATGCGTTTACCGACCGTGAGGAGATTGCCAAACAGTTGATAGTGCCCGACTATCTTTTCTTTGGAGAGGATGTAGGCCGTAATATCGACCTCTCCGAATGGTATGGTGACAAACGAAAGAAGAAGGTCAGTGCCCGTGGTATCATTGATATTCTAAAGCGTTACAACTTCACCGTCGAGGAAAACACTCCTTTCGACCAAGATGTGTCGCTTGACCCCGAGTTGTTGGGTAAAGTATTCGAGAATCTGCTGGCCTCCTACAACCCCGAGACGCAGACCACCGCCCGCAAGCAGACGGGTTCGTTCTACACTCCTCGTGAGATTGTACAGTATATGGTCGACGAGAGTCTTGTAGCGCACCTCAATCGCACCGTAGGCGACGATCTGGAAGCGGAATACCGCAAGCTGATACAATACACCGACGAAGAACCCAATCTCACTGACGAGCAGCGCAAAGCCATCCTGCAATCCGTCTACCAGTGCAAGGTACTCGACCCCGCATGTGGCTCTGGGGCATTCCCGATGGGTATGTTGCAGCAGATGGTCCATATCCTCAACCGCATTGACCCAGATAACAAGGAGTGGAAGAATATGATGGTCAAAAACGCCATCAGCGAGACCTCCGAGGCCTATCTCAATGCTACGGACGAGGAACGCAAGGAGATGGTGGCCGACATCGAGCGCAGCTTCAACGAGGACGTCAACCGACCCGACTATGCCCGCAAACTCTATCTGATAGAGAACTGCATCTATGGTGTCGACATCCAGCCTATTGCCATCCAGATAAGCAAGTTGCGTTTCTTCATCTCGCTGGTGGTAGACCAAAAGACCAATAACAACCCTGTTGACAACTTCGGCATCCGTCCGCTTCCTAATCTCGAAGCCAAGTTCGTTGCTGCCAACACGCTGATAGGCCTTCATAACCAGACCAACTTGTTTGTCACCGATGATATCATGCTGATGCAAGACGAGATGAAGATTGCCTATCACAAAATCTTCAGAGCAAAGACCATAAAGACCAAACGAAAATACCGGGAGAGAGTTTCCGAATTACGATTGAAAATGGTTGACAAGTTGAAAGAACTTGGTTCCGTCAGCGAAGAAGACTATTTAATGCTTTTATATTGGAATATGTTCGACCAAAACAAAAGTGCAGAATTCTTTGATTCAGAGTGGATGTTTGGTATTGATGGCGGATTTGATATAGTTATAAGTAATCCACCTTATGTGCCGTTGCAACGTATAAAAGAAAGAAGTAAGCAATATCAAAATCAAGGATTTGTAACATTCAACAAAACAGGTGACATTTATTGTTTGTTCGTCGAACAAGGACTCAAACTTCAAAAAGAAAGAGGAGTTCTTTGCTATATCATGTCAAACAAGTGGCTACAGGCTGAATATGGTCAGCAACTCCGGTCTTTTATTGCAAAAAATAACATATTGAACATAGTTGACTTTGGGGATATACAAATTTTTGAGAATGCCACAACATATACTTGTATCGTTTTGCTGAGGAAATCAAGGCCTTCTGAAACTTTTTGTGCATCATATCTAACGAAGTATGACCTTTCAACTATTCCTTTGGTAAATAATAAATTCAGATCAGTTGATTTTAAAGAATCAGCTTGGGTATTGTCATCAGGAAAAGGATTAAACCTCTTGAATAAAATAAAAAGAGAGTGTATTTATTTACAACAATATATAAAAGGCGAAGCATATAGAGGTATTCTAACAGGATTAACAGATGCTTTTATCGCTGATGACACCTTATCCCATAACAACAATGTAGTACCTTTCTTGCAGGGGCGTGATATTAAACCTTACTCCACTCCCGTCGTCAGTAAACATCTTATTCTCTTCCCCAAAGGTTATACGAGAAAAATGGTGGGACTAAATACCGCATCAGAAGAAGTTGCATGGCAGAAGATAAAGGAATGCTTTCCGAACATTGCTAATAAGCTGGAACCATATGCAGAGAGAGGAAGAAATAGAGGTGACAAGGGTGACTATTGGTGGGAATTGCGAGCGTGTGATTACTATGAGCAATTCGATAAGCCCAAAATCATGTATCAGGCATTCCAAGTCAAGCCGTGCTTCATCTATGACGAACAAGGATTGTACTGCAACAACTCAATGTGGATAATGCCTACAGACAATAAAGCATTGTTGGGAATTCTTAATTCAAAAATGGGGTGGTGGTTGATTTCAAAGTTTTGCACACAAATCCAAAATGGGTATCAACTTATATGGAAATATTTTAGCAAGATACCTATACCTCAAATCTCAGAAGAACAACATCACCTATTAACATCTTTGGTTAATCAAATCATCGCTATCAAGAAGGACGCACCACAAGCAGACACAAGTACATTAGAGAATGAGATTGACAAACAAGTCTATATTCTTTACAGCCTAACCTACGACGAAGTCCTCATAGTCGATCCCGAAACACCTATAACAAGAGAAGAATATAATAACAATACAAAGTAAAGATGGCCACATTACTCAAAATAGAAATATCCCATTTTAGGGGAATAGCCCACTTCTCACAAACATTTTCAAAAGGTATCACTTGTATTATTGGAAGAGGTGATTCTGGGAAAACAACCATTTTAGATGCAATTTCATTAGTACTATCCCCAAGTTACACAGTCGGTTTCTATGATAGTGATTTTTATCAGTGCGATGTAACTATCCCTATTCAGATTAGTGCGACATTGATTAATTTGCCAGTTCAAATAAAAACGAAATACGGAGAATATGTAGTTGGGGTAAAAGAATGCGAGATAATAGAGGACATGGAGTCTACAGATGCTCAAGATGCAGAGACAGCACTCATAGTAAGACTTACTATTGACAAAAACCTTGAACCTATTTGGGAAGTTTGTAGCAATCGCAATCAAGAGCCTAAAATCATCACTGCTGCTGACAGAACAAAACTTAATATGGCATACATCTCTGAATATTCCGATAGGCAGTTTTCGATGATGAAAGGGAATCCACTTTTTTCTATTTATAAAACAAAAAGCGAAGAAGAAGAAAGTTTAAATACGTTGGTGGAGGTTATTAGAAATAGTAAATCAGCAATTGATGAAAAAATCGCCGATAAATTTCAAGTAGTTATTGATGATATCAAACACTGCTCTTCACAATTTGGCATAAATGCCCCAAACTTGAAAATGGAAATAGACCAGCGAGACATTTATGTCAAGGATAATAAAGTCTGTTTGCATGAGGGCGATGTACCTTTACGGCTAAAAGGGAAGGGTAGTAAGCGACTAATCTCATTGGCAATACAATTATCACTATCCGACCCTAACAGCATCATTTTGCTTGATGAAGTGGAAGTGGGTTTAGAGCCAGATAGGGTTCAACATCTTGTACATACACTAAAGAAAGACTATCCTAATGCACAAATTATTCTTACAACCCATTCAAGGGACGTTATTGTTGAACTGGATTGTACCGACCTTTATGTAATGAGGAATGGTAAAGACCAACTAATACAAGTAGATGCATCAATGCAAGGTTGCGTGAGAAGCAACCCAGAAGCATTCTTTGCAGAAAGGGTAATCGTATGTGAAGGTGCCACAGAAGTGGGATTCTGCCGTGCTTTAAACGAATGGCGAATCAGCAAAGGGGAGAGTAATTTAGCCTATATTGGGATTAGGCTGGCAGATGGGGGTGGTGATAATATGATTAATCGTGCAAAGATGTTCAAAAAATTGGGATTTGACGTTTGTTTATATTGCGATTCAGATAATGATTCCACTAATAGAAGTAAAGAAGAATTACGAAAAGAGGGTATTGATATTATTGATTGTCAAGATGGATTTGCTTTTGAATCTCAATTATTCAATGATGTTCCATGGAATGTCTTAAATGAACTGATAGATTGTCGCAAACAGGATAATGTCTCGGATAGGAATATCTATGATATTATTAAACCCCATATTGTGGGTGATATAGATTATAATGATGATTGGTTGAAAACTGAAAATGCAGAAATAAGGGCTGCAATTTCTAAGGCTGCAGGGGAAAAAGAATGGTTCAAAAGGATTGATCATGGTAAAAAAGTCGGAAGGGTTATATTTACCAAATACAACAATCTAAAAAATGACTGCCGTATAAAATGGATTATTGATAAATTGTCAGAATGGATAGATAAATAGTAAAACCATGTTCGAAATAGAAACCTTCATCAATTCTGAGAAGAGTATGATTATTGCTCCTGCTGGATATGGGAAAACATATACTATAATCTCAGCATTAAAAACACATCAGGATTCTAAGAAAGTGCTGGTGCTAACACATACACATGCTGGAGTAGCATCAATTCGTGAAAAGGCAAAAAAAGAAAGCATAGATCCTACAACATACACATTGGATACTATATGTAGCTTTGCCTTATTCATCACGGAATCTTTTATAGATAAGTCTCGAATGCCAAGTCCAGAAGATGACAACTATTTCTCATTTGCAGTTCAAACGGCAGCAAGTTTGTTAAATGCAAAGCCGATTAAAGATGTTTTAACTTGCACATATTCCCATCTGATTGTCGATGAATACCAGGACTGTACTATATCACAACATCAATTTATTGTTACGCTGAGTTCCATGATGAAGACGCATATTTTAGGGGATCCTCTACAAGGAATATTTGATTTTAATGACCAAATAGTTAACATGGAATCTCCACAACAAATGATGGGATTCTTTGAAAATATACAAACATTAAACGAACCTTGGCGATGGAAGAATAGCAACGTGCAATTAGGGCAGGATTTGGCTAATATTAGACGTGAACTAACTAGTATGAATACTCCAATTAATATATCAAACTACCGTGGTATACAGTTTTTTCAATGCGGTGATGTAAACGATATATATAATGCAAGCCCAACATATTATTTCTTTTCTCAATACATTAGGAATAATGCTCCTGAAAGTTTGTTAGTAATAGTTCCACAAAAGCATAATGTACAACCTTTTGCCCAAAGATTCAAAATGATATTTGGAATTCGTGAATTGGAGGCATTTGATGATAAATGGTACTATGAATTGTCAAAACAGATTGATTCGATAGATAGTGATAATAATATACTACCACTAACCCATAACGTCCTATTAGAATTATTTCCTAAAGTGGTTGTGAACGAATGGATCAATGACAAACATGAAGTAAAGAAGAAAAGAGGTAATATAGATAATGATGGCGAATTTTATAATGAGTTATGTGGTCTGTATTTGACAGAACAAAAAGACAAACTATTATGGACTCATATGCTAATTGAGTTGTTCAAACAAAAGTATTTACGACAATGTAAACTCGAAAAAACAAATGCTATCCTGAATGCAATTAGGCATGCTTACTCTGAATTAATTAGTGTTTACGATGGTATGAAAAAAGATAGGGATAAAGCTAGACGAGTTGGAAGAAGGGTTATAGGCCGTTATGTAGGAACAACTCTGTTGACAAAGGGATTGGAATTCGACACTGTATTTGTGATTAATCCGAATGACTTTTCAAACAAAAAACATTTGTATGTTGCATTAACCAGAGCAACTAAAAACCTTATAGTAATATCAAATACAAATCGTGTACAGATTAGGTAATGTTCTATAATTAACACTTACTAAGCGTACTTACGGTCAGAATGAAATAGTGCAGTCAGTGACTGCACATTTTGCACTGCCATCAAAGATAATCAATATATGTCACGACTCAGCGATTTATACAAGGCAATGGAGACATTGCGGAAAGAAGGTCTCTCATTAAATGAAGATCTCGAAAAGCAGGTAAGCGAACTGGAG
>Ga0310691_10006005_pt1 | contig 13081 bp, 9 predicted proteins | sample 176DNAGHGlowgp2_FD_203887 | JGI IMG/M metagenome (GOLD analysis project Ga0310691, IMG submission 203887) | Sheep rumen microbial communities from Palmerston North, Manawatu-Wanganui, New Zealand - 1766 DNA GHGlow gp2 (v2) (version 2) | ecosystem: Host-associated > Mammals > Digestive system >... | reverse complement strand
TAGGTATTAAAGACCTTGACCTCTATACCATTTTGCACAGCCCTGTCATTCTTGTACTTTGGATCCGCTTTTGTTTGTGCCGAGATCTTTGTCAGCTCGTCAAAATCCTCATCTGAAATGAAAACCTGCTTCCAGCCGATCTGTGAAGATCCGTTCTGCGGCTCCTGAACAAAGCCCTTTATCTTGAACTCATATTTTACATAGTAAAAGCAGGTCTCAAGCGTGTCGCCCACCTTGCAGCGCAGCTTTTCCCTGCACCCCAGCGGCAGATATACCTCGCCCTTTTCAAGTGCAGGTATGCTGTCCTCAAAGCCTGTCGCATCGGAGTTTATCAGCCTTATGCCGTCATGCAGCTTCATATAAAAGTAGCTGTTGCCGTCATTTGAATTGCCGACCCTGTTTGATATACCGTCATTGTACCAGTTGTCCAGCGCATCGTAGACCTCAAGCTTTTGTACAATGTCAAGGCTGCGCACCTTGTCCTCAAGCTCGGGCGTGTAGTATTTGTTGTATACAAAGCAGACCTCTGTCGGATCGCCCCTATCGCTGAACGAGCGCTCAAGCTCCCTGTCCATACTGTCGATGAAATTGAATATCGAAAGCGATGATGCAGCTATTATCGCCGTGAGCAGTATCACCGCGATGAAAGCGCCCTTGCGCCTTTTTATGTTTGCCTTTACAAGTGTTAATATCTCCATGCTCTCACCTCACCATTCAAGTGATGTGAGCCATGCATTTATCTGCGCCTCGCGGCTCTTGATGTCATCAGCGCTGTACGGAGCAAGCGTCAGGTCGCCAAGTATTTTTCCGTCAGAAAGATACAGTATCCTGTTTGCCCTTGCCGCCGCGCGCACATCGTGTGTTACCATAAGTATGCTCTGTCCCTCGCAGTTGAGCTGCGTCATAAGGTCAAGCACATCTGATGTGTTTTTTCTGTTCAGCGCACCTGTCGGCTCGTCCGCAAAGATAAGCTTTGGCTTGTTTATCACCGCCCTTGCGATAGCACACCTTTGCTGTTCACCTCCCGATACCTGCGAGGGCAGGTGAGTCTTGATGTGTGAGATGCTCATCTTTTCAAGCAGTTCATCGGTCCTCCTGTTTGTTTCCTTTGCCGATACCGACTTGTTCAGATATCCCGTAACAGCAACGTTTTCAAAAATAGTCAGATTGCTCACAAGGTGCATCTGCTGAAAAACAAACCCGAAATCCGTGTGCCGCAGCTCCGCGAGCTTTTTCTCCTTCAGCGTGACAAGGTCCATACCATCGTACATAATGCTGCCGCTTGTCGCCCTGTCCATTCCGCTTAGCGCGTAAAGCAGCGTCGATTTGCCCGAGCCCGACGCACCCATAATGACAGTGAAATCGCCCTCAAAAAGCTGCATATCCACATTTGATATGATGTGCAGCTGTCCGCCGTTGTGCGCAAAGCTCTTGCAAAGCTCCTTTGCAGTAAGTATAGCTTTCTTCATTTTGTATCCTCCCCGAATCTCTTTGTTTTACTGTATCCTCATCATACAGCAAAAGTTATTAAGAAATCCTTAAGATGCCGGAGATACCGATATTTCTTTAAGCGTCACCGTGACCTCCAGTCCGTGACCTGTGTTGCGCAGCGAAAGCTCCGCGCCCATTTTGCTGCAAAGATACTTAACAATATAAAGTCCCAGACCGCTGCCCTGTGCGCCCTCGCAGTTGTGTCCGCGGTAGAATTTTTCCGTAACAAAAGCCATATCTTCATCGGGTATGCCTTTTCCGTGATCAGTGAAGCGCACCGCAAGCGTGCCGTCCTGCCGTTCAAGCGAAACGTCAATGTCGGTTTTTGCGTATTTGCGCGCGTTTGTGACTATATTCTCAACTATCTGCTTGAGCCTGTCAGGGTCAGCCCTCGTCACAAATTCATAGTCCGGCTTTTCAAAATGTATCTCGCTGCCCTGCGGATCAAGCTCGCCGATAGCCTGCTCGAGCAAAGCGCATACCTGCGTTTCCCTGTCCTTTATTTCCAGCTTGTCAAGATCGGAAAGCGAGTGTATGAACAGATCGTTCGTCAGCTTTGATACCTCATCGCACTTGCGCATTATAACGTCAAGATACCGCTGCCTCTTTTCAGGCGAACCAAGGAAAGCCTCCAGCCCCTCGGCATAAGCGCGTATCGAAGCAACAGGTGTCTTTATGTCGTGCGACAGGGTAGCGATGACCGTCTTGTTGTTCTCCACCGCCTGTTTTTCGCCCGCACGCGCAGCAATTATCTCGCGCCTCATGCTGTCAAATGCCCAGGTGAACTTTCCAAAGTAGTTCTTGCGCTCGTAGTCAAGCGGTATGTCAAAGTTTCCTGCCGCAAGCTGCCCCGCGTACTTTTCCAGCTTTGCAAACGGGCGCAGCACCGCAAAATAAGTGTAAGCCGCATTTGCAAAAATAAAGATCGCAGCAATAAGGCATATCCACGCAATGCTGTAATTTGTACTGCGCTGAACATCAAGCTTTCGCAGCTGCTCGTCAAGTTCGTCAAGCCGCTGCACCGCCTGCTGCGAGTCGCCGTTGTTTATAAGCGTCTTTACCTCGTTCACCGAGACCAGCTGATCCGAGCGCACCTCATCAAGATTGCTGCTTGAATTCGTAATATAAAACAGTGCGCCCGCGACAGCAATAAGTATCGAAAACACAAGCGCCTGCGTAAACAGTTTACCCTTCATCACTTGTCCTCCAGTATGTAGCCTACTCCCCAGACCGTCTTTATGTATACAGGCTTGGCAGGATCGTCCTCCAGCTTTTCGCGCAGCCAGCGTATGTGTACCGTCAGCGTAGACGGCTCCACCTCCGAGAACGCGCCCCATACCTCGTTTATCAGCTTTTCCTTTGCCACAGCCTCGTTCTTGTGTTCGCACAGATACGCCAGCAGGTCAAACTCGCGCAGCGACAGACTTACCGCCTTTTCGCCGCGTGTAACCGTCCGTGCAGTTATGTTGACGTTCACCTCGCCAAAGCTGATGCTCTTTTCCTTTTCGCTGCTGCCGTATGTCCGCCTTATCAGCGCATTTATGCGCGATAGCAGCTCCTTCATCGAGTACGGCTTTGGCAGATAATCGTCACCGCCGATGTCAAATCCCGTTATCCTGTCTGTCTCGCTCGTGCGTGCGCTTGCGAATATAACAGGTACGTTTGATACCCTGCGCAGCTGCCTGCAAACCTCAAAACCATCGCTGCCCGGCAGATTGATGTCCAGCAGTATAAGGTCAACGCTGCCCTGCGAAAGCATATCAAAGCCCTCTGCGCTGCTTTGCGCGCTTTTCACCTCAAAGCCCTTGCTTTCAAGCATATCGGTAATTATCATCGTAAGGTCTGCGTCATCGTCTATAATAAGTATCTTCCTGCTTTGCATACATTTCACCCCATAGTTCAAGCTAAACCTATATTATCACAAATCCCTGCCAAAATCAACAATACACAGCAAAAAACCTGCACCGCTGCGGTACAGGTCCTTTGTAAGTGGAGGGTATATATTATCTTTTGTTCTGTCAGTCAGGTATTGCAACGCTTTTTATGGGTTTGTCGCAAGCCTTTCTAAAGCATTCTATCGCCTTTTGAGCATTCACATCATCGGTAAACTCGTCATTGTCGCCTTTTGAGTACAGCTTGACAGCCTTTCCGTCAACCACCGCATAAAGCGTGACCTGACCGTAGTCGCACATCTTATGCTCACAGCTGAACTCTGCATTCGGGCTTATCATTGCCGCGTACTTTGCACCCTGTTCAAGTATAGATGCGTCAAGCTGTGCACCAGTCTTTATGATGTTTGCTATCCCGTCTTTGAGGTTTTTTATGACCTTATCCATCAGCTCACCTTTTCCCGCAGGAAGAGTCTTTGAAAAATCAAAGCTGTACACATCACCCTTTGCATCAGTGCAGGTGCCGTTTATATCCTCGCCATGTGCATAGTTTGTCCGCAGCTTGATATACGTCAGCGGGAATTGCGGCTTGACATCGCTCTTCTTTATTTCAGACTTTGGCAGCTTGACCGTTGTCACAAGATTTTTCTCCGACTGTATAACAGCGTTGTGTACAAATTCTTCAAATCTCTTGTTTCCGCCGCCGAAGTAAAGCTGCCCGCCCTGCTTGATCGTTACAACATAGATCGCCGAGCCGCCCTCTTCACCGGGATGCCCAATAAGTATCCCCTTGCCTATGCTGATCTCTCCTATGTCAGCTCCTTTGAGCGTAAGAATACTGCTTGCGCCGCCCTGAACATCCTGTTCGCCTTTGAGCGTGATGATGTCCTGCTTGAGTATATCGCACAGCTCCGCAAAGATCTTGCTTTTCCACACATTGTCCTCTATCTCGCCCTCGTAGGTCTTGACCACATAGTTTCCTTTGTCATTCACCGTCTGCTTACCGCCGATGAAGGTCAGGTCCTTGGGATTTGCATCAATGATCTTGAGTATCTTTTCGTTGTATACCGGCACTTTATCCTCTTTTTTTACAAGGTTTTTATCGCTGATAACGCCTTTACGGATAGCCGAATCAAAGATGCGGGAGTCCACGCTGTCCTCCGTGAAATACATCGTGCCGCCCTTCGAGCTGAAAGCATATGCGCCCATTCCGCCTGCTTCGTTATCGTTGTTTGTGATTATACACTTGTAAACCACATAATTAGTGCCGTCCTTGCCTGCAATAATAAGCTCGGGCTCACTCTGCGTCGCACGCTGCCCATCTTTGAGAGTCGTCTCTCCGTTTCCGATGATCCTGCAAAGCGTTTCAAAGATCTCGCTGCGAAACTCGTCAGCAGTGATCTCACCCTTGTATGATCTGTTGACTTTCGCCTTGCTGTCATATTCCTCGGCAGTGGAGAAGTACCTGTAATCATCGTATTTGCCCTTTGCAAACTCCTGTGCTATCGTCATCGGGGGAGTGAGCTTGTCAGGCAAGCTGCTGCCGGGCTCTTTCTGCGATGCTACCGAAATGTCCTTGCCCGCAGTCCCCTTTGCGGAGTCCGAGCAGCCCGCCATTGAAAGTATCATCGCCGCCGCGATAGTGATAATTACTGATTTTTTCATGTTGATCTCTCCTTTCGTGTTGATCCTGTGTTATATACGCATAAGCGTAAACGTTTTTATGGGTGAATAACCACCAAATATTCCTGCCTGAATTTGTGGATATGTCACAAAATAAACATCATATATAACCTTTGTGCACTTTGACGAACAATTTGCCGATAAGCGCCGCGCGCCTTGTGAAAAATCTATAAATTTAGTTGACTTTTGTGCCTGCGTATGTTAAAATATAATATATTCAACATTTTTTATTCGGAGAAAAATATGGATAAAAAAGATCTGAGCGGGCTCAAAAGGGAAGAGCTTGTAGACCTCGTCTATGACCTTATGGATAACGAAGATAATAAAGATCCGCAGGACAGTAAGGACAGCGCAGGCGAAACAGGCAAACAGCCCACCGTTGATAAACAGCAGGTAAAAAAAGAAAAGGATAAGATAGCGCGAAGAAAAAAGTACTTTCGTATGCTGCGCAATACCTTTGCGGTGCTTATCGTCGTGGCAGCGATAGCAGTGCTTATCTCAACACTTTTTATGCCTGTCATACAGGTCTCGGGCGACAGTATGGAGCCTACGCTCAAGGACGGAGATATACTTTTATTAGTAAAGACCAAGAATTTTGACTGCGGCGACCTTTGCTGCGTGTCGTGGCATAATAAGATGCTGCTCAAGCGCGTCATAGGTCTGCCGGGTGATAAGATAGATATCGACAGTGACGGCAACGTGTCTGTCAACGGAAAGGTGCTCGACGAGCCTTATGCGCAGGATAAGAGCCTGGGCGAGTGCGATGTGCAGTTCCCGCTGACAGTCCCCGAAAACAGCCTGTTCATACTCGGCGATAAACGCGCATCCTCGATAGACAGCAGAAGCTCGGCTATCGGCTGCGTCGATAAAGAACAGGTCATAGGGCGCGTGCTGTTCACGCTCTGGTCATCATAGATTATAAAAAACTGCAAAGGAGGGAAAGCGTTTGAGAGTCGATGTCGCACAATATGTAAAGAATATCCGCGCAAACAGAAAGCTGCGCCATCGCATCGCTGCTTTCCTGACTGCAATGTCCATGGCTGTTTCAATGACTGTCTTCTGGCAGCTTCGCGGTGTGGGTACGGCTATGGAAGAGGATATTCAGACCTGTTCACAGCAGGAGCATTCCCATACCGATAAATGCTATGATAAAGTGCTTGTCTGCCAAAATACTGACAGCGGGCACGAGCATACCGGCGATTGCTATGAAGACCGCCTGATATGCGGACTTGACGAGCATACACATTCAAGCATCTGCACAGCCGATAAAACGGCGGATACCGAGACCGAAGCGGTCTGGGAGCAGACGCTTCCCAAAGAGCTTGGCGAAAACGTGCGGGAGAATATCGCGCTTATTGCACAGTCACAGCTCGGCTACAGCGAAAGCAAGACCAATTTCCATATCGCCGATGACGGCGAAACGAAAAACGGCTATACCCGCTACGGTCAGTGGTACGGCAGCCCCTACGGCGAGTGGAACAGCCTGTTCACATACTTCTGTATGTACTACGCAGGCGTGGACAGACAAAGCGTTCCCTACGGCTCCGGCACAGCAGCCTGGGCAGCAGAGCTTGAAAAGAAAAAGCTCGTGCAAAGCATCAAGGATACAACTCTCCAAAAAGGCGATGTTATCCTTATAGATACCGACCTTGATGATAAAGCCGACCGCAGCGCAGTCGTCACGCAGCTTATCGAAAACGGCGGCAAAACACAGCTCGAAGCTATCCAGGGCAATGTCCGGGGCAGTGTCGCAAAAAGCACCTATCAGCTTGATGACAAGCATATCATAGGCTGCGTGAAGCTTGATGGAGCAGCAGGCGAAATGCTGTTTGAGCAGGTGTCAGCATCGGGTGTCAGGGTCACAGCAAAGGCTGATAAGGGCACCTTCCCCGAGAATACAACAATGACCGTAACGGATATCGAAAAGTCCGAAGCAGTAAAGACCGCACAGCAGGGCATAGGTACAGCCGAAAAGGTCGTAGATGCCGTCGCAGTCGATATCACGTTCAAAAATGCGAACGGCGAGGAGATAGAGCCCGCAAAGAGCAAAAACGTCACCGTGCAGATAAGCCTGACGGGCGATAAAAAGCTCGAGGGCGATAACCAAAAGCTTCTGCATAAAACCGATAACGGCGAGGTCAAAGCGGTAGAGAACGCAAAGCTCTCCCCAACACAAGCCGACTTCACCGCCGACTCCTTCTCCATCTACGTCTGGACGACCTTTAAAGAGTACGAAAAGGAAGGCGGCAGCTATAAGCTTGACGAGAACGGCAGCAAGATACTTATCGCAGGCACAGACCAGCCGAGATACGTTGATATCGCAACTCTTGGCAAAGGCACTTCAGCGGATGATCCGTATATCCTCCATGTCGGAGATACCCTCGGGGTATCAGCAGATAACCTGCCAAAGAGCGCGATGTTCTGGGTGGAGTATAACGGCCCCGATGATAATAAGATCATAAACAGAACGCTAACAGGCGGAAACACCGCATATAATGAGACCGATACTACAAAGAGCATGAAGGGCGAGTTCTATGCAAGGCGCCCCGGCGAGTGCCGAGTAGTGCTGGATTATAAAGACAGCGGTGCGACCCCGACCGAGCGCTTCTATATAAAGGTCGAGAATCAGATCAAGGTAAAGAATACTCACGGTGAAGCGGATAAGGATATGATCACGGAGTATTTGAAAGAATTGTATAAAAATACCCCGAGTGAGTTCATTGTTTACAATGATGCGGGAGATCCGGCATACATCAAAAACACTCCTGAAAATGTTAATAGCGGTATCGGCGCATACAGGGCGTTGCCGGGCGAGACATTTGAACTTATATCATACAAGCTGGGTTCAGATCTGAATCAAAGCACAGACTTTATTATTCAGAATAATAGCTGGCTCGAAAAAGTCGGAACTACAAAAACTGAATTTGAAAGAACATGTAGAGATGGAGATGATCTCTACCGTGTCAGTGCAGTTTTTAAGCTAAAAGAAGTCGATCCGGAAGCGGGTTTCGATCCGGGAATGGGCTTGTGGAATAAGATCAGCTTCAATGGAACCGATTTCCACCTTATGGGAGACTATAGACTTAACAGAGAGTTAACCCATGCCGATATCGAGATAGCCGACGGAGGAACTTATACTGTTACAAATATTAGGCAATACCCTGATGGAAAAGTTGTCACAAAAGTAACCACTCACCATGCATATGTTTATGATGTTAATCACTGTTACCTTTTGGGCGGCGACAATGGTGATACAGTTATTCAGTCCTATGATTCTGAGCATTACTATAAAGGCGGCACACCCGGTACATCACAGTATGAGTTAACATCAAACTTTATAAAGGTTGATGATCCTGATGCTCCGTATAATTATACACTTGACAATGGTGATAGGGTAGCGCTGAGAGGAGATAAAAAATTTGAACTTGGCAAAGTTCAGTCAGCAAGGTTCGATATTAAGCTGATGCTTAAGCCGGTTTCTGAAACTGTTACTGTAAAACAGGGCGAAACACTTATCAGCGAGGAGACACATGAACTGAATGATGGCGAGTTTACGATCGATAGTATTGTATTCGATATGGATCATCAGCGAGTTGTTGACGCATACAACAAGTGTCCTAATCATACCGGTCTTGATTTTACTCTGAAAGCTAATTTGGCTGAAGAGTTTACGGTCTCACCTGCAATTACTTCTTTCCGGGCTAAAAAGGTTCTGAGAAACCAGACTCTTGCCGGCGATCAGTTTGAGTTTGAACTGCTCAATGCGGACAAGTCAAGGGTAGTGGCAACAGCTAAAAACGATGCTGACGGAAATGTAGTTTTCCCCGAGCAGATACTTCTCTCAAAGGGTGAGTATACCTACTACGTTAAAGAGGTGATCCCCGACGGCGTCGATGCCTACGAGTTTGACCAAAGCGAGTTCAAGGTAGTAGTCACAGTTGACGAGGACGAGCAGGAAAACAGACTGGTATCGTCCATCAAATACTATAAAGACGATGTTGAAGTCGCAGACCCCGAGTTTGTGAACACCTTCAAAAAGTACACCCTCCCCAATACGGGCGGAGCAGGCATCCTGCCGCACCTCACGCTCGGTTCGGGACTTATGCTTACAGCATTTGTACTTTTGCGTAAAAAGCGAAAGGAGGGTGGATGACCCCGCGGATCTGAACGCGTAAAATAAAACGAATATGAAAGGAAAAATCACTATGAAAAGAACTTTAAGATTATTCACCGCCGTGATCTTTACCGTGTTTATGGTAATGAGCATGAGCGTGACTGCGATCGCTGCAGAAGGCGATTTCACCATTAGGATCAATAAACCCACAAATGACAAAGCAGATCATACCTACGACGGCTACAGGATCTTCGCAGGTACGCTCGCACAGGACGGCTCCCTTACAGATGTCACCTGGGGCGCAGGTATCGATAATAGCAACGATAAATTTATCGATGCCCTCAAGACTGACACTACCGTAGGCAGCGCGTTTGCATCCGCAGCAAAAGCTTCCGATGTCGCAAAGGCACTCGAAGGCAAGGACAATGACGGTCCATTTATGCAGGCTTTTGCAAAGGTCGTTAGCGCAAACCTCGGCACAAAGGCATTCTCCGAACAGGCAAGCCCTATCACAGTCGCTAAAGCAGATGCAGGCTACTACTTCATCAAGGATAAGGATAACAGCTTTACAGATCCGGGATACGGCGCTTATTCAAGATTTATCCTCAAGGTAGTCGGCAACGTTGAGCTGACCGCAAAGGAAGATGTTCCTACATTTGATAAGAATATCATTGAAGACGCAAAAAAAGTCAAGAACAATACCGCAAGCGTCGGCGATAAGGTAAATTACCAGATCGACTCCAAAGTCCCCGATATGACAGGCTATACCAAGTATTTCTTCGTAGTAGAGGATGAAATGACCACAGGTCTTACCTTTAACGATGACATTAAGGTAACTATCGGCACCAAAGAACTTGAAAAAGATGATGATTATACCGTCACATCAACTGATCACAGCTTCAAGCTCGTCCTGAAGAACTTTAAACAGTACACCACGGGCGCCGATATCAAGATCGAGTATTCAGCAACACTTAATACAGCCGCTAATATCACAGAGGGTACAAACGATAACACCGCAAATCTTACCTACTCCAACAACCCTAACATCACTCCCAAGAGCACGACCGATGAACCGGGCCACGGTGACGTAACAGGCAAGACACCCGACATCAAGACCGTAACAGGTACCTCGGGTATCCAGATAGATAAGATCGACGGCGGCACAAGCGCCGCTCTTTCAGGTGCAAAGTTCAAGATCGAAAGCGAAGACGACGTCGTAAAGGCTGTTATAGTAAACGGAACAGTATTCAAGCAGTCTGATGCAGGCACACACTATATGCTCAAGAACGGCTCATTCACAGATGAAGCGCCAACAGATCAGACAAAAAAGAACTACGATTCTATAACCACAAAGTATGCAGAGGTAACTGTTGATAAGACCCTTACATCCACAGAAGGCATCAACAATATAGGCTATACCGATGCAGACGGTTACCTCAGCTTTGCAGGCCTTGATGCAGGCACATATAAAATCACAGAGCTTGAAGCACCTGAGGGCTATAATAAGCTCAGCCCCGATACCATCATCGTAACACTTTCCGCAAAGTATAATACTGACGAAAACAGATTTGTATGGACCTGCAAAATGGGCAACACAACAGTCGATTCGCAGATTGGCGGCTGCTATCACTTCCAGGTCGCAAACAATAAGGGCGCAACACTTCCGGGCACAGGCGGTATGGGTACTACCATCTTCTATGTAGTCGGCGGACTGCTCATCGTCTGCGCAGGCGCGCTGCTCGTTACAAAGATCAGAATGGGCAAAAAAGAGGAAGAATAATTAAAGCAATATCTTAAAAGTTCGATATCTATCGGCGGGGAGGGGGACTCTCTCCTCTCCGCCCTGCGATATTGCAGCAGGGAGAATCCAATGAGAAAGCATTTTACAACTATACTCATAATAGTTATGTTTATCGTTGGACTGTCCGTGCTGCTGTATCCCGCGATCAGCAATTACATCAACCGCAAGAACGCTTCAAGAGTTATCAGCGAGTATAACCAAACTCTTGAAAAAACAGGCAGCGACAGGATAGAGCAAATGCTTGCACAGGCGCAGGACTACAACAAGCGCCTCGCAGATACAGTATCCGCGTTCTATCAGCCCGACCTCGTGAAAGGGTACGATACTACCCTTGATATCACAGGCACAGGCATAATGGGTTATATCGACATTGATAAAATCGGAGTTGAGCTTCCTATCTATCATTCGGTCGATGAATCTGTTCTGGCTATGGGCGCAGGACACCTCGAAGGCACAAGCCTGCCCGTCGGCGGAGAGTCAACGCACTGCGTCTTTTCGGGACACAGAGGTTTGCCCAGCGCAAAGCTGTTCACAGACCTCGACGAGCTTGAGCAGGGTGACGAGTTCACCGTAACAGTGCTGGATAAAAAGCTCACCTACCGCATAGACCGGATAAAAACCGTCCGCCCCGAAGAAACGCAGGATCTTCAGATAGTAAAGGGCAAGGATTACTGTACCCTTATGACCTGTACACCCTATGGCATCAACTCTCACAGATTGCTTCTGCGTGGCGTGCGCATCGAAACTGCGCAGGAAAAGCCGGGCGTGTTTGTAAAAAACGAAGCATTCAGGATCGACCCGCTCGTTGTAACTCCGATAGCAGCAATACCAATGCTTGTCGCAGTTCTCGTGTTCGTGCTGGTCAAGGATCATATAAAAAAGAAAAGATCACGCGCAAAGGAGGAAACAGCCGGTGAAGAAACACAATAGAATATTTTTGAGCTTCCTGTTGCTGATAGCTCTCCTTACCGCAATGTCCGCAAGCGTCAGCGCGCTCGGTCAAGGCGAGCCGGATCTGAACAAAAAAGGCATCATCGGTATCCTGCTTGAAAGCGAAAAGGATAAAACGCCTATCGAAAATGCAGATGTTACTATCTACCGCGTAGCAGATGCAAAGCTTGTCGATGGAAAGATCGTCTATACCTGTATCGACAGCTTTTCGGGATTTGCCAAAACGCTTGATGACGTAAAGTCGCTTGAGACCGCCAAAAAGCTCTTTCAGTATGCGCTTGATAATTCCATCAGCGGCGAGACAAAGTATACCGATAATACGGGCAGAACACAGTTTGATGACCTCACAGCAGGCGTGTACCTTATTTCCGAGATCAAGGGCAATACAAAGTACGAGCGCTTTATGCCGTTCCTTGCAGTGCTGCCGTACGATAATAACGGCAAGTGGGAGTTCAACCTTATCGCCAAGCCGAAGTTCAGTCAGCTCGGTGATGATAAGAACATGGACATCACCGTAAAGAAAATATGGAACGATGACGGTCAGAACCGACCGCATAGCATCACCGCCGAGCTTTTGTGCGACGGCAGCGTGTTCGCGTCCGTGGAATTGAGCAGCGAAAACGGCTGGACTCATCAGTGGAAAGACCTTGACAGCACAAAGAAATGGTCTGTCAGAGAACAGCAGGTGCCAAAGGACTATACCGTTACATATTCGCAAAACGGCAATACCTACACCATCTATAACACCCGCGCGCTTATCCCGACAGGTCAGCTGAAATGGCCTGTACCCGTGCTTGCCTGCGGCGGACTTTTGCTCATCATCGTGGGCATAGTTATCCGCACAGTAAAGAGAAACGGCAATGAATAAGCGTGCAAACCGCGTGTCGACCGCACTTATCATCATCGGCTCGCTTATGATAGCAGCCTGCGCAGCGCTTGTGTGGTGGAACTACCACCAAAGCAGCAAGGCAAAGCGATCTGCCGATAAGCTTCAAACGCAGGTCGAAAATGCTATCGCACAGCACGAAAACGCATCATCACTGCACCCTGACAGCAGCGAAGCCCCCGCGATAGAGGCAGTCAAAAAGCATATGCCCGTGGTCGAGGTCGATGGAAATGACTGTATCGGATACCTCACCGTACCCGCCGCCG
>Ga0310691_10006004_pt1 | contig 13082 bp, 11 predicted proteins | sample 176DNAGHGlowgp2_FD_203887 | JGI IMG/M metagenome (GOLD analysis project Ga0310691, IMG submission 203887) | Sheep rumen microbial communities from Palmerston North, Manawatu-Wanganui, New Zealand - 1766 DNA GHGlow gp2 (v2) (version 2) | ecosystem: Host-associated > Mammals > Digestive system >... | reverse complement strand
GCTATCAGCTGCCGCACAAAGTCCATACCGTTGAGGTCGGGCATGTTGATGTCGCAGAAGATGGCATCGACTACTTCCTCCTCCATGATTTTCTGTGCTTCGAGGGCGCTCATGCATTCACCACGAAGCTGAAAGAAAGGCATTTTCCTGATGTAGGCGGCCAGCTGCTGCAATGCCAGTGGCTCGTCGTCAATGGCAAGTACTTTGATCATATCCAATGACTTTGTTTATAATGGAAGAATGACATATCCATTGACTCTGTTTATAATGGAAGAATGAGTTCGACGCTATAGGTATCCGTCTGATCATCGATGTTCAGCGAGTAGCCGTCGCCATAGATGAGGTCAAGCCGTCGCCGCACGTTCTGCAGCCCTACGCCTCCGTGATGATCTTCACCTGATGGAACCTTGCTGTTTTTGCAAGTGAAGTACAGACCACCGTCATCGATGCCGACAGCAATGTCGATAAACGATTCCTGCCTGTAGCTGACGCCATGCTTGAATGCATTCTCAACAAACGTAATCAGTATCAGCGGAGGAATCAGCTTGTCAGGAATGCGCTCAGGAATGGCCACGCTGACCTTCACGCGATCAGTAAGGCGCATCCGCATCAGCTGGATATAGTCCTGCGTGAAGCCTATCTCCCTACTGAGCGGCACCTGCTGCTTCGCCCCCTCATAAAGCACGAAACGCATGATTTTCGACAGGTCGACGATGGCCTCCTTGGCCCGCTCGGCATCAATGTCGACGAGGGCATGGATGTTGTTGAGCGTGTTCATCAGAAAATGAGGATTAATCTGATAGCGCAGGTATTCCAGCTGCTGTTCCAGGTTCTGCTTCTCGAGCAGTGCCAGTCGTTTGCGGTCACCCCGCTGTTGGAAGTAGAGCTTCACCCCTAGGTTCAGACCGAGCATGAGGAGAAGGATGATGACTGCCACCACATCGTGCTGCCCAAAGACAAATGGCGGATGTACCTGCTTGTCATCGGGGCCATGCATGCCGTCAGGAGCAAACCGTCCGTCAGGCTTATGCATGTCATCAGGAGCAAACCTGCCGTCAGGCTTAGGCATATCGTCTGGCTCGTGCATGTCATCGAAGTGCTCCATAGGAGGCCGATGGCCGTCAGGGCCCATCGTGTCATGCCTCATGTCCTTACGAGGCCTGCCTGCGCACTGCACTACGACAAAAGCCGCCACCAGGACAGCGACGAGCGAGAAATAAAGCCAGCGCCGCTGCCGCTGTATGAACAACGGCGCCAGCAGGAAATTATGAATGAGAAACACGACAAAGACAAGAGCAAGCTCCTTCCACACGTGTATCACGTCATGCCACCCGAACACCAGATAGCCGTCCTGGTCGGCACTCACATAGTGACCCACGATAGGAGCCATGAACAGTACGCCCCACAACAGAGCGTATACTCCCAGCTCCTGCCTGTCCTGCTTCCACATCTGCATGGCTTTTTGCTTACTTCTTCAGCAGCACTTTTCTGGTTTTGCCTCCCTGACGCACGATGGCGATGCCCTGAGCACGATCTGTGCGACGTCCGCTGAGGTCATAGGCCACCGTCGCCTCGCCGTTGTTCAGCTGCAGGTCTTCGATGGATGTCGGCGTGGTGGTGAACGTGCGCTTGCCGCCACCATAGACGACAGAGCCGTCGACCTTTACGTGCTTGCCGCCATAGTCATACACAGCAACAGTGAGTGTGCCGTCTTCCATATAGAAGTTGCCCGTGTCCTCTTCCTCATGCAGGGGTTTCTGACCTGTGCTGGCAGTGCCGCTGAGCTCCACCTGAATGCCATCGTCCTCCACGCCGCTGATGTTGATGACGCCGCTCTCCATGAGGAAGTACTCCTTGCAGTGAATGCCGTCCTTCACAGCCTTCGTGACGTTGATGGTGCAGTTCTTCACCTCCATATATTCCTTGCTGTAGATGGCGTGCTTGCTGTTGCCAACGACGTTCAGCGTTCCCCTTCCCTTGAACTCAGTGTGGCCCTTGGAATGGAAGCATCCGTTGTAGTCTTCATTCACGCCATCAGTCAGGGTATTGGTAGTCTCTTTCTTCACGCTGACGTCGATGCGCTTGCCGTTCTGAATGTTGACGGCAGGGCCTTTGGGATTGGTCAGTGTCACGCCAGCCAGGGTCACAGTGCATTTGTAGCCTCCCTCGAGATAGAACTCGCCGTCGCTCGACGATCCTGAGAGGATATACTCTATTTCGCCGATGCTGTTGCCTGTGAACGATGCCGCCTGCACAATCTTGACATGCGAAGAGGTGCCACTGCTGACGGTGACGTAGCTGCTGATGTTGCTCGCCACAGTGACCTTGGCACTATTCCCACTGTAGGTAATCTCGACGGTGTTGTTGTCGATGGCCCACATACTGTTGATACCTGCCACGAGGGCAATGATTGAAAGTAAAGTCTTCTTCATTACGAATGGTTCTCTTTGAGTTTTTGTTGTTAGGAGAGTGCAGGAGTAACGCTACTCCCACACTCTTTGTTTCTTTTTTGATATTGTCCTACCAGCCATGTCTTCCACCTCCTCCAGGTTGCATGCCAGCTCCCATGCCGCTGCTGAGCGAAGCCGATGCCGTCACATCTTGCGACGTCGACCCCATACTGAGCTTGTAGCTGCCGGTGCTGGCCATGCCTGTGGCTGTGAGCATGATGGTACCGTTATTATAGCTATAGGGCGGCATATTGAAGGTGACCAAGGTCGAACTACCGTCGCTGACCGTTACAGCTGCGTTGGCCGAGACCGATCCGCTGGTGCTCACCACGCCCTGAGTCGTACTGCCCAGACTGGCGTCAATGCGTCCTCCGATGCCGAATACGTTTCCACCAGTGATATACAGTCTGCACTGTTCGCCCACGTCGATGCCCGCCTCTGCGCCACTGGCTCCAAAGGCCACGATATTGCCGCCCTTGACATACATATTGCCGTTGGCGTCCATACCGTCGTTGCCAGTGCTCACGGCCACGATGTCGCCTCCGCTGATGGTCATGTCGCCAGCCGAGTTGACTGCATCGTCATAGGCCGACACCTGCACATTGCCGCCGCTGACGTTCAGCGTGCCCTTGCTCTCGATGCCTTCGCCGTTGGCACCCTTCGTGCGAACCATGAGCAGGCCGCCGTTCACGTCGAGTGCTCCATGCACGTTCTTCGTGCCGATCTTGATGCCCTTGGGCGAAGCGGTGTCGTTGTTGCTGGTGTACTTCGACCCTTCCGTGATGACATATAGCGAACCGCCGTTCACATACGCCTCATAGTCGGCCTTCAGACCCTTGCCGCCATTGCCTGTCGACTTCAGGTATACCTCTCCGCCATTCTGCGTATAGGTAGAATCGCACTTGATGGCTGCTGCGCCCTTCACCTCCTGGTCGTCACTGTCCCATGTGCCGCTGCCAGTAGTGATGACCGTGGTGCGGCCTCCGTTGACGATGATGTTGCTCTCGCAATTGATGCCCTTGGCTGCAGCTGCCGTCACCTCGACATTGATAATGCCTCCGTTGACATAGACGCCGTCATTGGCTTTGATGCCATGATTGGCAGTCGACTTCACATAGACATTGATGCCTGAACGGAGCACGATGTAGTCGGCCACATGTATGCCATTGTTGTAGTTGCCATAGACCTCCAGCTGTCCCTCGCCGCTCATGAGCAGCTTGCCCTTGCAGTAGAGGGCACCCTTCTGGTCGCTGGCCTTCGACGAGCTGCCGTCGGCCAGCACGTTGGCCGTTCCATTGGCCAGCTGCAGGAAAGCACGTTTCTTGCTCAGCAGGTTCAGGGCCGTAGAGTCAGGGTTGGTGATGTCCGTCCCCTTGAGCTCTATCTCGTACTTCTTCTCACCCATGACGGTAAGCGATCCGTTGGTAGTCGTTCCTGTCACAACATAGTGAATACCTGCCGTCGAACCGTGATCAGCCACCACGTGTGCACCATTGGCCGTGATGGTCACTCCGCTCACCTCGTCGAACGTGGCCTTGTTGCCATCGAAACTGATGTTCACCTGCGTAGCAAAAGTATTGTTAGCCAGGTCGTCCTCTTCGTCAGGGAAGTACTCGCCGACTGTGGTCTGGGGCTCGGCACTGCTTCTGTCGATGGCAACCGTGAAGGTGGTCAGATCGCCGGAGCTGGCTGTTGCCCCTCCGCTCTCGCCTCCTACGGCAGTAGTGCCTTCTTCGATGTTTCCGTACCAGTCATCCATCCAACTCTCGTCTTCCTGACTGCAGCCCTGCAGTCCCACTATCAATGCGAGTAGCATCATTGTCTTCATTACCTTTTTCATAATCATGTTCGTTGTTAGTTGATTTTGATGGTGCAAAGGTAATGATAGACAAAAGACGGGGCAAATCATTTCAGTGAATGCCCCGTTATGTTCAGCAAATCATTATTCGCCCAGCAGACCGCCGACAGCCTTCTTGGCTGCTTCAGCAGCATTGTCCACTGCGTCATTGGCAGCTTTCTTGGCGCCCTCAACAGCCTGGCCGGCTGCATCCTTGGCACCCTCTACGGCATTGCCTACAGCTTCCTTGGCAGCGTCAACAGCATTGCCGGCAGCGTCGACAGCACCCTCTACAGCGCCTTCCACTGCATCGTTGGCAGCACCAGCGGCATCATTCAGCTGATCGCCGGCGATACCCACCAAGCCCAGCAACTGGTCGACGGGCTGCTCACTGACGCTCTTGATGAGCTCCTGGGCACGCTCAGCCATATCGCTGTTGGCTATCTTGCCCACCACTTCCGAGATCTTGGCAGCATTGTCCTTGAGGAACTGCTGAGCCGTCTGCAGATACTCCTGGGCCTTCTGGGGATTGTCCTTGATGAAGCTCAGGGCTTTCTCCTGGATGTTTCCCACCAGTGCAAAGAGTCCCTCGCCGTCGCCGTTCTTCAGCAGGTTGCCAAGGGCAGTAGGCAGGTCCTTCACCTCACTGGGAGCCTCAGCCTGAGGATCACCCGTTCCTGGAGTCTCGGTCTTTCCAAGACATGATGCCAGCGTCATTGTGGCCACTGCCATCAGAGCAAAAAATAATTTCTTCATACGATAAATGTTATTAAATTAAGTAATAAAATGATTCTTTCGGCGGCAAAATTAAGAAATAAAGTTGACATGAGCAAAAAAAATGGCACAATCATTTGGTCATCATGAAAATATTTGTTATTTTTGCCCTTCGTAACGACTGCTTGCCAGTCAAAATGCCACTATAGAACGACACATCAGCAACTATGGACGTAGAACGCATCAACCAGCTCATCAACGAGCGCCCCAACCTGAGTACTGCCCTCGGCATGGAGTTCATCTCCACTGCGGAGGACGACACCTGCATGGCACGCATGAAGGTAGACGAACGCAACCGGCAGCCTTTCGGATTCCTCAGCGGAGGGGCATCGCTGGCTCTGGCCGAGAACGTGGCGGGCGTGGGCTCGTCGGCTCTCTGCCCAGGGTGTGCCTGCGTGGGAATAGAGGTCAGCGGCAGCCATGTGAAAGCTGTGGTCGAGGGCGACGTCGTCACGGCCTATGCGCGCCTGCTTCATCAGGGATCGACACTTCATGTGTGGAATGTTGACATCAAGGACACGGCAGGCGACCTGATCTCTAATGTGCGTGTCACCAACTATATCGTACGCCAGAAATGAACAGCTTCGCCATCTTCCGACTGCCGCACGAGCGGCAAGGCACTCTCATGCTGCAAACCACAGGCGAGCCGCTGCAGCTCCGCCACCCTGACGAGCTGCGCCACAAGCAGGGATTCGTCATGGCTCCTTTCATGGCCACGAGCCTTCCCCTGCTCCTCATCCAGCCCGACACCGTCGCGACCTTTTCCTCGGCCGAGGAGCTGCTGCGGCTGATGGATGGCATAAGCCCCCTCCAACCTCCCCCCGAAGGGGGAGGCCACAGCGCCGGAGTTTTGTGCGAGGGAAGCCTCCCCCTTCAGGGGGAGGTTGGAGGGAGCCGGGCCTCGTATGCTGCCGACTTCGCCCGTTTCCATCACGAGCTGCAGGCAGGAACCTACCAGAAGCTGGTGCTCTCACGATGTGCCGAAGAACCCAACACGGGCGATGCCACTCCTGTTGAGCTCTTCATCCGCGCCTGCAGGCTCTATCCCCGACTGTTCATCGCACTCGTCTCCACGCCTCAGGCAGGCACCTGGCTCACTGCCACACCTGAGATTCTGCTCGAAGGCGACCATCAGCTGTGGCGCACCATTGCCCTCGCAGGAACGATGCAGCTCAGCGGCGACGACCTCAACGGCGAGGGCGAGCAGATCCACTGGAGCGTGAAGAACATCCAGGAGCAGCGCTATGTTGCCTCCTACGTCGCCGACTGCCTCAAGCGCCTCGGCATCGATTATCTCGAGACAGGGCCCCAGACCGTCCGTGCCGCCCAGCTGGTGCATCTGCGCAGCGACTTCACCTTCGCCCTCGATCAGCACGTCCAGCTGTGCGACCTGCTCGCAGCCCTCCATCCCACGCCTGCCGTCTGCGGACTGCCCAAGGACGAGGCCCTGCGTTTCATCATCGGCCAGGAGCATAGTCCCCGCCGCTACTACAGCGGATACATGGGTCCGCTCTCCCCGTCTTCCACCCATCTCTACGTTTCCCTCCGCTGCATGCAGATCGAGCCCAGCCGCTACCTGCTCTATGCCGGCGGCGGAATCCTGAAGGACAGCCGCGAGCCCGAAGAATGGCAAGAGACAGAGTCAAAGCTCCTGACCATGCGCTCGCTCCTGACCCCCTAGCATCGAAATCGCGAAATATCGAAATCCCGAAATATCGAAATATCGAAATCCCGAAAAAATCAAAACCCCTCCCCCGTGTACAGCAACAAAGACTCCGTAAACATACTCACCGCCCTCCTCGTGGCCCATGGCATCCGTCATGCCGTGGTATGCCCAGGCTCGCGCAATGCTCCCATCGTGCACAACTTCAACGAATGCCCTGACATCGAGTGCCACCCCGTCACCGACGAACGCTCGGCAGCATTCTTCGCACTGGGCATCGCCCAGGCCACCGACCAGCCCGTGGCCGTCTGCGTCACCTCAGGCACGGCGCTGCTCAACGTGGCTCCTGCCGTAGCCGAGGCTCACTACCAGCATCAGGCCCTCGTCGTCATCTCGGCCGACCGTCCAGCCCAATGGATAGGCCAGCTCGACGGACAGACCTTGCAGCAGCCGGGAGCACTGCAGCCGTGGGTGGAGAAAAGCGTCGACCTGCCCGAGGACAATCCCTACTATGCCAACCGCCTGGTCAATGAGGCACTCATCGAGGCCACGGCCGACCATCACCCTTGCGTACACATCAACGTGCCGCTGTCCGAGCCCCTGTTCCAGTTCGACGTGCAGGAGCTGCCTCAGCAGCGTGTCATTCGCCGCTACACGCCCACTGCCGACTACAGCTGCCTGCCACAGGCGCTGCTCGACGATTTCCTGCAGGCGCAGCGCCCGCTCATCGTCTTCGGACAGCTCAGCCCCCACCGTTTCCACTACGAGGGCGTCGACCATCTCTTCAGCCATGTCATCGTCCTCCATGAGGCACTGGCGCCCTTCACCTCAGTCAGCCATTTCGAGCATTTCCTGGGCACCGATGCCCAGCCGCCACACCCCGACTTCATCCTCCATGTGGGCGATGCCATCGTCAGCAAACGACTGAAAGCCTATCTCCGCCAGGCTCACCAAGCCCGGACATGGCGCATCAACGTCACAGGACAGGTGGAGGACACCTTCCTCAACCTGCGTGGCATCGTCAAGGGCGATGCCGAACGGCTGCTGCAGTCGCTCGACAATAAGCTTGCAGCCTATCGCACCACCCACCACGACGAATCACAGGCTCGCTACCGCCGTCAATGGCTCAGTGCACTCTCGAGGCACTCTGTCGATGCTCCTGACACGCCCTCGACGCCTTCCGGCAAGCCCTTCTCCGAGGCTTCCGTCGTAGCAGCATTCGAACAGGCGCTGGCCACCTATGCCCTGCCCTATCATGTGCATTACGCCAACAGCACCCCTATCCGCGTGGCCAACGACTATGCCCACGGCCATCCTGTCTGGTGCAACCGTGGTGTCAACGGCATCGACGGCAGCCTCAGCACGGCAGCAGGCTTCGCTGCAGCGCTCAGTAAAGATAGTCCAGCATCAAAAGAAACAGTTTTTTGCGTTATTGGCGACCTCAGCTTCTTCTACGATCAGAACGCACTCTGGAACCAACAACTCACGGGCAACCTGCGCATCCTGCTGCTCAACAACGGCGGAGGAGCCATCTTCCAGCAGCTCAAGGGACTCGAACAGAGCCCTGCCTGCCCTCGTCTCGTCGCTGCCACCCATCACGCCACCGCCGAGGGCATCTGCCATCAGAACGACATCTACTATCAGCTGGTCACCCGGCCCGCCGATCTTCCCTCGGCCCTCGACCTCCTCCTCCATGCCGACCTCTCCCGTCCCATGGTCCTAGAGACCCTCTTCCAGCCATAGTTATCTTTCATCTCTCATCTTTCATCTCTCATTTTCTTGTTTTTCATCACGCCAAGCTCCACCTTGTACTTCCCTACCACGTCAGCGGTCTCGATGTTCGAGGGGCCTGGCTCTTTCACCTTGACAGGAGTGTCCACATTTATCCATTTGAAGACGGCAGTGGGGGCCTTACGGTTCGACATGCCACCATACACCTTGTCTTTGGTGAGCGGGATTCCGGCGCCCTGAATGTCCTTCACCAGGTTGTCGTAGAACTGATCAGCTTCGCTTTTCGTGTCGAAGAAGAAGCCATACCAGGTCCTGTCGTCATACCAGGCATAGTAACAAAAGCCAATCCGCACACCGCGATAAGTGAAATCGAAGGCTTCGCCGGCATGGAGGCCAGGCGACATATTCATCGATTCGCAGGTGCCGAAAGCATCAGTCACCTCCTGCCAGGCAATTTCCCTGGTGGGCATATAGGCATTGATGCACGTGAAGGGGAAATAGAGCAGGTCTTCGATGGAGCGTTCCCTGTCGCCTATCGGAGTGGGGGTTAATGGTTTTTCCTGAGTGCCCACACGATGTTGGGCGACGGATGTTGCTGGCGACAACAGCAGTAGGAGCGCCATCCATGCAGCGCAGAAAGTTGTTCTTTTCATCATATCAATGTTCAGTTTAAGTAAGTTACGATTCATATTTCGGTTGCAAAGTTACCTGAAAGTACCTTCGTGCTATTGCTCACGGAAACGGATGGACTGCGTCTGCCAGTCCATCTCTTCGATGATGGCAAGCGACTCCAGGCGATAGCCCTCCTCACGCAGCAGGCGACCGCCCTTCTGCTGGCCTTTCTCCACGGCGATGCCGATGCCTGCCACCTCGCCACCAGCCTGACGTACCAAGTCTATGAGGGAATGGACGGCCTGACCGTCGGCCAGGAAATCGTCGACTATCAGCACGCGGTCCGTAGGGTGCAGATAGGGCCGCGACACAAAGACGCTATTCATATTCTTATGAGTGAACGAAAAGGCTTTCGACACATACTTGTCGTCGGTACTGTTGGCCGTCTCGCTCTTTTTTGCAAACACCACGGGTACGTCGTAGAGGTTTCCCAACATCGTGGCGATGGCGATGCCGCTCGACTCAATGGTCAGCACCCGGTTCATGGCCACCTTGCCCACCAGCGCTCCCATGCCGGCCTCACGAAAGAGCTGCATCAGCAGGCGGGTGCCCGCGGTATGAGTGGTGGCAAACACACAGGCCCGCATGGTGCCGAAGCGCCACAGGTCGCGCACAAAACGGCGATACATCCGCTCGGCATAGCCCGTGTCGGCAAACTTCATTTCCTCAGGGAAGGTGTATTGCTTGAGCCATGGCATCAGTTCCAAATCCATCGCGATGCCTTGGTTACGATACTGAGGAGCATGCACATGAAGGTCGTTCATGGCCGGAATCAGCAGACGGTCGCCGAAATCCGTGACTTCCGCGCCCTCACCATCTAGCGATGCCAGATCTGCAGCCACCCCTGTCACACGTCCGTCGGCACCTACGGCTATATAACCGTTCTCCAGTACCTCAAAACGGTTTTGCTCCTTCGTATATAGAATATGAGCCTTATATACCTTCTTCATCATCAGCATTAATGGCCTATGGCCAATCAGCTTTAAGCACGCGGATCAAGAGTCCCTGTGATTATAACCTATTGACAGCAGTGTTATAAAAGCCATTGGCCCGATGGGTGGCAACTTCTGCCAATGTATTTTCAGCACTCTCTATACGATAGCGTACAATACTTATTCTCTGTTCCTGAGTCAATGGTGAGTTCTTCTTCTCCAACTGGCTGCGCAACCGCAATACTATTGAGTTCCTTGGAATATGGGAGCGGCTAATGAATCCGAATTTTAATTGTGCCGAATTCGACATAATTAAATCTCAGGCCAGACTGAACTGACAGAGTGACCATAGAGTACCAGAGTACCAGAGTACCATTTGCGATTTCGAAAAATGGCATGATGATAGTAACAATTTATAAGTATATATAATATAAGAAATGGTGCACCTGTAAATAAAACGAAATGACGAAATGGTACTCTGGTACTTTGGTACTCTGTCGATGGCGCTGGTACTCTGGAACTCTGTCGATGGCGCTATGTGTACCATGCTGACAGGGAAATAAGACGGAAACAAGAAAGTTACAAGTCACTGTGATATAGCTAGTTAGGCGTTTTTCGGAGAGGATTTTCGGAGGATTCTTGGCCAAAAATTTGGATGGCATTATTATTTTTTGTACCTTTGCACTAGCACAAAAGCTAGTGTGAGAACAGGCTGCACCTCAGCATAGAGCAAGCTCTCTGCTTTCGGTTTGCACTGTCCTTGCCGTTGCTTAGTGAAGCAACGGTGATTGCACACCTGCATTGAAAGGATGCCCTACAGGCAGTCATATTGTTCGCCCATGCGCATGAAGACGGTACCACATGCGCACTACGACGGTAGGCGAAGCACATAGCGACTATCCCTGACGGTGGTGACAAGGAGCCGCAGCCGACAAGGCGCCCGTCGCTAGCGCTCGTACTTGAAGCTGGAGCCGCCTACGAACTCACGCATGATGCTGGTGGGAGGGATCTCCTTGTCGCTGACGGGGAGGAAGAAATGGATGAACTTCAACAGGCGATGGGCCTCGCTGTACTCCGGACAGTTCTTGGGCACGCTGGAGAGGATGATCTCGGCATGGGTGCGGAGGACGGCAAACTCGATGTTGAGGGCTGAGTTGAACATGACGTCGGCGGACTCCTGGAAGGGGAAGATCCACTGGTCCTCTGCCTCGCAGACGTTCTTCCACTGGCTGATGGTCTCGCGGGCCGTGAAGGCTCCCTTGTTGTAGTCGCGTATGATGCGTCGCAGGAGCCGGTTGTCGCGTGGCGGTATCCAGTTGTGGTCGTCGAGTGAGATGCTGGTGAGTGCCGAGATGTAGATCTTGTATTTGACGTCGTCGCTGATGCTCTTGGTGAGGAGTGGATTGAGGGCATGGATGCCTTCGATGATGAGCACGGTGTCGCCTGCGAGCTTGAGCTTCTTGCCGTTGTACTCGCGCTTGCCTGTGGTGAAGTTGTACTCGGGCACCTCTACGCGCTCGCCCTGCATGAGACGTGTGAGATGCTCCTCCATAAGGCGATAGTCGACGGCCTCGATATTGTCGAAGTCATAGTCGCCGTTAGGCAGCTTGGGAGTGTCGACACGGTTGACGAAATAGTCGTCGGTGGAGAAGGACACGGGCCGCAGGCCGCAGGCGAGGAGCTGGACGCTGAGTCGCTTGCAGAAGGTGGTCTTGCCTGAGGATGAGGGGCCGGTGATGAGGACGAGGAGGGTTGAGAATGGAGATTTGAGGTTTGAGGTTTGAGGTTTGAGATTTGAGGTTTGGATTTCTTCTTTCCGGCGGGCTATCTCTTCGGCTATCTGGACGATCTTCTTCTCCTGGAGGGCCTCGGAGACCTGTATGAGCTCGGAGGCATAGCCGCGCATGATGGCCTTGTTGACATCGCCGGCATTGGAGAGGCGCATGATGATGTCCCAGCGGGTTTTCTCAGCAAACATGCCGAAGGTCTTGGGCTGGTCGACCTTCTCGGCGAGGCGGTCAGGACGGTTCCAGTCGGGCACGCGCAGCAGCAGTCCGTCGGCATAGCGCTCGAGTCCCCACACCTGAAGGTAGCCTGCCGAGGGGACGAGGGGTCCATAGTAGTAGTCGACGGTGTCGCCGAGGGTGTAGTAGTCGGAGTAGATCTGTCCGCTGGTCTCGAGGAGCTTGACCTTGTCCTGGAAGCCCCGTTCTGAGAAGACGCGTATGGCCTCCTCTGTGGTGGCCTCAGTGCGGCGGAAGGGCATGTCGAGGTCGACGATCTCCTGCATGCGCTGTCGCAGCCGCTCGACATCGTCGTCGGTGAGCAGCTCGCCTGTGCGCCGCTTGAAGTTGCAGTAGAAGCCCCGGCAGAGTGAGTGCTCGATGAAGAGCTTGGAGCCGGGGAAGAGGTCCTGCGTGGCCTTGTAGAGGAGAAAGCATAGCGAGCGCACGTAGACGCGGTGGCCGCTGCCCTCGCTGGCGTCGAGGAACTCTACGTCGCGATTCTGGAAGAGTCGGAACTTGAGTCCCTGTGAGGTGTTGTTGACTTTTGCCGAGACGACGGGATAGGTCATCTTCAGGTCGTCGGCAAACTCCTGATAGACGTCGAGCAGCGAACTTCCCTCTGGAAAGCTCTTGGTGACGTTGTTGTTCTTGCAGCGGATATGTAACATAGTTGATGGGGTGTTATTGATAGATGACGAAATCGCTGAGCTTGACCCATGACGGACGGTCGGTGTAGGTGGTCTGATAGGCTCCGATGCTCACCGTCTTTTCCTTGAGCTGGATGGGCGAGCCGGGCATGTTCTCCCAGGTCTTGCCGTCGCGGCTGGTGCGTGCGAAGAGTTGGTCGCCACGTCGCTCGAACTGCATGATGGGATCGAAGTCGTAGCTCTTGTAGTTGGGGAACTGAGGCCGTCCGTAGGGACTGAGGTGGGTGAGCATGTTGCCGCAGTTGTAGAGTGGGAATGCTCCCAGCTGGTAGTAGTTGTCGTGCTTGTCGTCGATAATGATGCCGCCCTC
>Ga0310691_10006003_pt1 | contig 13084 bp, 10 predicted proteins | sample 176DNAGHGlowgp2_FD_203887 | JGI IMG/M metagenome (GOLD analysis project Ga0310691, IMG submission 203887) | Sheep rumen microbial communities from Palmerston North, Manawatu-Wanganui, New Zealand - 1766 DNA GHGlow gp2 (v2) (version 2) | ecosystem: Host-associated > Mammals > Digestive system >... | reverse complement strand
GTCATCATGGTAACAGACGGTTCTGCCTGAAGCGCGGTATCTTCTGTTTCAGCTGATGTCGGCTTGGGCGAACCGCATGAGGCACAGAAGAATCCGAGGTTATCTGCTGTTCCGCAATTAGGGCAGATCCAGCCTTCAGAATCGGAATGTCCTGCGGGAGTTACAATGGCAGATACAGTTTCTGCTGTTTCTGAAACAGACTCAGCAACTGATTCAGCCTCAGACTCTTCTTTAACGTCTTTGTTGGAACATGCAACGCCTGAGAGCATAACTGCTGTCATCAGCAATGCGATTCCCTGTTTGCAATACTTATTCATAGTTTCTCCTTATCTATAACAAGATGATCTGTAATTCAACTCGTTATTCTACCACTTTTATTGACAGGTACAAGAAAAATCGAAAATGGTGAAGAAATGACACGAACTCTATGAAAAGATATTGAACAAATGACATATTTGCACTAGAATTGTATTGAACAAATGCGAAGCAATAAGGCGATGTTAATGAGGCGTTATATGTTTAGAAGAAAAGTATATGAAGAACTATTGGATTGGAAAAATAACTATGCACCTGGGTATGCTGCCTTACTTGAAGGTGCAAGGCGAGTTGGTAAATCAACTGTAGCAGAAGAATTTGCTAAGGTTAACTACAGATCCTATATAAAGGTTGATTTCGCTAACATTACTAGGGAACTACTTGATGTATTCGAGGATATAGCCGATCATCGACTATTTTTTTTGCGCTTACAGACAGTGACGGGCGTTACGCTATATCCAAGGGAATCCGTGATTATTTTTGATGAGATCCAACGTCAGCCATTGGTGAGACAGGCGATCAAATATCTGGTTGCTGATGGGACATATGACTATATAGAGACAGGATCACTCATCAGTATAAAGAAAAATGTCAAGGATATTGTTATTCCTTCCGAGGAGCATAGGATTCCTGTATATCCTATGGATTATGAGGAATTTATGTGGGCTGTTGGAAACGATACATACTCTGTTCTTCGAGATCTCTATAAAATGGGATCTGAGGTGGGCAACGGCACTAACAGAAAGCTTATGAGGGATTTCAGGATATATATGGCCGTTGGAGGAATGCCCCAGGCTGTAGATGCCTATGTTAACGGTAAGAATTTTACTGAGATCGATAAGATAAAACGGGAGATAATAAATCTTTATATTGATGATTTCAAGAAGATAGACAGCTCCGGGTTAATTGGAAAGATGTATGAATCTATCCCCAGTCAGCTAGCTACAAACAAGAAGAGATATATGATCTCAAGGGCAACAGGAAAGCGAAAGACTAAGAAAGATGAGGAAAGACTGGCTGACCTTTTGGATTCAAAGACAGTAATTGCATGTTACAATACATTCAATCCCGGAATGACATTAGCTCAGACCAGAGATAATGATACTTTTAAGTTATACCTGTCTGATATTGGATTGTTTACGACAATGATATTCAAGGCATCTCCCAAAACAGATGAAAGTATATACAGCAAACTGCTTGGTGATAAGTTACCGGCCGATCTGGGTTATCTTTATGAGAATGCAGTAGCGCAAATGATCACTTCGACAAACCGGGCTTCTTACTATCACACCTGGGAAAAGAAAAACAGCACACATTATTATGAAGTTGATTTCTTGCTCCAGGACAAGACAAAGATTGTTCCCTTGGAAGTTAAGTCGTCAGCTACAAAAAAGCATGAGTCCATAGATGCTTTTTGTAAGAAATATTCAAAACAGGTTTCACAGGCAGTACTTCTATCTCAAAAGGATGTCGGAAAGGACAATAACCTCAAATTTGTGCCGATATACATGTTGCCTTTCATATTGGAAGATCTGTCTTAGCATTTTTATAGTTATCACATAAGCATATCCAATATACCAAAGCAAAGCGTCATTTCTTCAAAGAAGCGGCGCTTTTTCTATATCTGGCAGGAAAGCTTGAGTTCAAGGATCTTCTTGGATCATTTTTCTCGTTTATAATTCTTCTGTACAAGTCTGCGTTGTTATGCAGTAAATTGCGGGTTATCCTTTCGCTCCAATCTCGAAACTCAGCACCACATTCTTTTCCCCCAACATCTCCGCTAATTCCTGCTCCGTTTTACCCGTAATCCTGCCAAGCCTTGTATATGCCCAGGAATTGGAACCATAAAACACGACAACCTGATTCCCCGAGTACAGAACGATATCTCCGGCTCTTGTAGTCGTCTGCTCATCGCTGCTCGAAATACTCTGTCCGATAGAACCGACCTGCTCAAAACCTCCATACATGGACATATTGATCTCAAGTCCACCGGAAGCTGCCAGCTCCCTAATAGCATCAACGGACTCATTATTCTCCCATTCAACGCTGACCTCGGTTCCATCAATCTTCATTATCAGTTCCATATTCTCTGCATCTGCCTCCTGTGTCAGATCTGTCGGTTTCTCAGGCTTACTTGTATCCGAAGTCTCCGGTTTTATCTCCGGAGCTGTTATAGCTTCCGGTGTCTTTCTTTCGCACCCTGCAAATATCAGCATAAGTGCCAGCAAAAAGACTATGCAGATCTTCGGCCAAACTTGCTTGCGCATCTTCAAGACACCTCGCTCTTTACAGGTTTTTCCCCATTTCGTAAGCCTTGTCCATGGCTGTGTTGCCCAGCACTTCTTTTGCTTCTGTTACCCCGCCGCAAAATACACATCCGGCAAGCCTTGCTTTAGGAAAGCATTCTATCCAGCCTTCAAGACCGCTTTTCGCTCTCTGCCAGACATACTCCTCATCTTCAGCAGCCGCCGCAATAAAGTAAACGTCACGGAATGCATAATCCGTAGTAAACAGAGGATTGCCCCTGTCGAGCATAGTCTTCATCTGTCCGCTCATCTCGTAATAATAGATCGGCGTGGCAAAAACCAGGACATCCGCTTTTTCCATCTTTTGCTCGATCAGATCCGCATCATCACGGATCACGCATCTCTTAGTTTTCTGACAAGCAAAGCAGCCTCTGCAGAACTTTATATCTTTATCCTTAAGGCTTATGATCTCTACTTCGCCTCCTGCGTCCTTTGCACCCCGGGCAAACTCATTGGCCAGAAGCTCAGAATTGCTGCCTGTACGCGGACTGGTAGATATGACCAAAACATTTTTACCCATAATCTTCATAACCTCCGGTTACTTAAGATACTCATTAAAGAAGCTTTCCATCCTATCAAAAGGAATGCTTTTCCGTTCTTTACATCTCTATCTTAATCGCTTGTGGCAGTTCTCGCTAATGGTTATAATGAATATCATGATATTCTAATTCGGCATATCATAGAAAAGACGGTGTTGTATTTCGTCCTTTGACTCCAAAACTTGAGACAAAGCTTTATATCACCTGGAACAGATATCAGGCCTTCACTCCTATTAGCAGACTGATATTATTCAGAATCAAAAACGAACTGAAAGTGAATATTTGCCTTTAATAGCGCATCGTTTCCAGGATCATGCTTAAAGTAATCCGACGCTACTTCGCAAACAGGTGTTCCGGGGATCTGTTTCCCCAGTTCAACGATCCGTTTGCCTGTATAAATCTCGATCTTCTCCCATTGCTCCATGGTGCCCTCGTAGTAGACATCCTCCAAAGAAACACAGCCGGCAAAGACGTCACGGCCGATCTTTTTCACATTCTTCGGAATGGTAAGTCTTTTAAGGTTGGTACAACCTTTGAAGGCGGCATTTGGAATGCCCCATACACCAGAGTGAAGAATAATGTCCGTAACTTTATCATTGCCCTGGAATACCCCAGGCCTAAAACCCACGACATCAACTTCGTTTCCCCATTTGTTAATACCCTTTTTGGGGAGTTTTATCACTTCAGATGCTGTATCACCCAGCGTTATAACATACATAGGTGCTCGTCTCATAACACCTGAGATATATGTATACGCATTGTATCCGAAGGTTAAATCCTTTGCTTCTTCGACAGTTTTTATTACTTCAATATAATCTTTACGTAACACAGCATTGCTCTCCCTTTTGTCTCTATAATTTCATCTTACAGAGGGAGATGCGACAAAAAGAGTACATCACTTCTATTTGTTCAGCGGACAAGAATCAAGCCACTTGATCAGATCTTCATCACATCTTATGTTGCTGAAATCAAATCATTTTTCTGGTTTCGGGAAGGATAATAGTGTAATAGATGACAGCCTCTGTATATGGTTCTACCAACATTTCGCGAAGGTCATCACTCGTTTCATATTTTCTAGTGAGGTTGATGGGAAGATTATGGTACATCAGGCAGACTAACATTTGTTCAGGAGGAATTACCATGAACAAGATAGATTCAATAATCTTCTTTGACGATCTGGAGGATATGTGTAAATTTCAGTTCGAAGATATGACCTCATCTGATTACTCAAAAGCAGCTAAAAGGGGAAAGTATGAATACTGGACTTGTGAACAGTTACTTGAACTAAAGGAAAAACACCCTGCCGAGTTTGATAAGATTCGCAGTGAGTATGTTTTAATGCATACCTTGAGGAACTATAATCTGACTTCGAATCAGAAGCAATATTTAAGCCGGATCAAGAGAATGCCGCTTGATATCAACACGGAAGAAATCAGGCGAATAACAGGGCTTATTGATGAGTGCCACGATTTCTATAGAGTGCCAAGCGATAAGTACAGATCATTTGTGAAATACTTTAAGCGCTACATTGATCTTAAACAAGCGGATATAGAAGACATCCTGCGCAATCTGCATCACGAGGTCTTTTGTAAAGGCTGCTGCTCAACAGATGCGGATACCTGGAGAAAGACATTTCTGAAATTCGAGTTTTACAATACCGAATATAAGTTTGCCTGTGGCAGAAAACTGAGCAGGTATGGATATCCGTTAATAATTTATATTGTGATCACGGAGGATCTGCGCACAAATAATACAGACGCTTTAGTATCGTTCACAAGTTACGATTTCGAGAAGCTTATGCTATTGTATTCTTCTACCAAGAGGGTAAAGAGGGTAAAGCTGAATTATATAAAGAAGGTTGGTTCAGTTTATATTGTCAGTGTTGTGGCAAGACCATACACTCCGGAAGATCCGTTCTTCGAGTTTTTCATTTCGGAAGAAACATACAATAAAATCATGCATCTTATTGACGCTCTTACCATTCGTTATCAGATGAAGTATCCCTTACAATATAGATGCGACGCCTATAAGACTTTTGTAATGTACAGGTCTATAGATCCGATCAACCGCGGATTGCCTATTCCAGTAGACTATTATTTTGCTAAATAGCCGGTATTTATTACCACAGCATACGAACACACCTTCGCAAAGCTAAGAAATACAAGGGTTTACGGCGCTAAAAAAGCGTTGGTCCATATTGGGACAGTAAAAATTTTGCTGCTATTTTAGAAAAAGTGGCGAGAGGCAATAAATCTAAAATAAAATCTTGCCTGATAAGTGAAATGGTAACAACATTTCTTATTTTCGTTTTAATTTGCGCAAAAACATTTTCGATTTTCGTTAGAAATCACGATAAAACATTTGGCAAATTCGTTAGGCGAGCTTATTCTGATACCATAAAGGTAAAGAAATACGAGATCGATTTCCTCTATATAATGTTTTGAAATATGATGTTGCCTTAGAGGGTGTAGAAGTGCCATGCTTACTTGGAAATCTTTATGATTTCTGCTATTTGTGATAATATTATTTTAGTTAGGGCTGGTCGTGTGACCTTGGTCCACCAAATAGCGGGGATATACCCCGCACTTTCTTTATAGGGGAATATAATTGGAATCGTATTGTGACTATGGATTTTGATATAAAAGAGTTTGATAAATATCGTGAGAATAACTGCCTTGAGGTGAAGAAAGCCAAAGGCGGTCTTCCGCTGAGCCTGTGGGAGACATACTCAGCGTTTGCCAATACTAACGGCGGCTGTATCATTCTCGGTGTTCGGGAAAATGACGATAAATCGTGGAGCACGACGGGGCTCAAGGATGCATCGAAATTGAAGAAGGATTTCTGGGACAGTATTCACAATAAGCAGAAGGTCAGTATATCCCTGCTAAGTGATAGAGATGTGACTGATTATGTCGTTAATGATGACGTCATCCTTGTTGTTAAGGTTCCGAAGGCCAGAAGAGAAGATAGACCTGTATATATCAAGGATGATATGTGGGGCGGCACTTTCAGACGGGACTGGGAAGGTGATTATCATTGCACAAAGAATGCCGTTCTTGCGATGCTGCGTGATCAGACCGAAGATACTCCTGATCAGAAGGTGCTGATGAACAGGAAGATCAAGGATCTTAATAAGGATTCCATTGCTTCATATAGGCGCAGATACGATGGCACTCATGATAATGCTTCTTGGTCTAAGCTTACTGACGAAGAGTTTCTGGTAATGATCGGTGCTGCTTCTGATGATACGGAAGATGGAAGTATCAGACCGACAGCTGCGGGACTTCTTATGTTTGGTGAAGAACATCGGATCACTCGTGAGTTCCCCGAATTCTTTCTGGATTACAGGGAGATGCTTGATCCCAATATACGATGGACGGATAGAATACAGAGCCAGTCCGGTGATTGGTCAGGTAACATATACGATTTCTTTTCGCGTGTATCAACAAAACTGACATTGGATCTTAAGAGACCTTTTAAGACAGACGGACTGTATCGTATCGAAGAAACACCCGTACATGAGTCCGTTAGAGAGGCATTGGTCAATTGCCTTGTAAACACTGACTATTTCCAGTCTTGGAGCGTCATCATAGAAAAGTATAATGACAGGATCGTATTTGCTAATCCGGGATCAATTCGTATTGGTAAATCGCAGATGCTCAAAGGTGGAATATCCCAGCCACGTAATAAGAATCTCCTTAAGATGTTCAATCTTATCGGAATCGGTGAACATGCCGGGAGCGGTGTTCCTGATATCTTTGATGTATGGAAAACAGAGAAGTTTGCAGATCCCGTCATCGAAGAGCGTTCAGGGCGTGATGGCGGACCGGACAGAACCACGGTTACATTGCCGTTGGTAGGTGTTGATTATGCCCTTTCTGCCGAAGGGCAAAGAAAAGGGCAAAGAAAAGGGCAAAGAAAAACGGATGATATAAATGTTCGCCGCTCAGAAGTATGTTCTATCATATCGCAATCGCCTGAAGTTACTGTAGCTATTATTGCTGAGAAGCTCGGTATATCGGACAAACAGGCAAGGGGCGATATAGATTTCTTAAGAAAGAACGGATACATTTATCGTGAGGGTTCTACCAAAAATGGTAACTGGTTCGTCAGCAAGGTTTATAAGCCTGATTGACAATATTGATTAACGCTATAGGGATACATTGATAAAAAAGTGCAATATGGATGATAATGATCGGGTGAAAGACCTACAAATACATATACAGAACCTCGAAGAAGAAAACAAATATCTTAAAGGATTACTTGATGCTGCCGGAATTGCTTATGAGTTTAAGTCTATAAAGTCACCAATGGAGGTAGATGAAGCACCTGCGATAAAGGAAGAAATTCTGACCAAAGATAAGGTGTTGTTCTTTTATTCTATGTTTAAGGGACGCAAGGATGTGTATAGTCTTCGTTCCGGTAAGCCAAGTAAAAAGACCGGTAAATACGGATATTATCCTCAATGCGCGAATATATGGAATTATTCATTATGCGGCAAGGCTACCAATGCGAAAATAAAGTGTGCTGACTGCCCTAATCAGAGTTACAAACCATTAACTGGGGATGTACTGGCAGCACACCTAAAGGGAGAAAAGCCGGATTGTTCCGATGTGGTAGGGTTATATCCTGTATTGCCGGACGGCACATGTAATTATCTTGTCTATGATTTTGATAATCATGATGATGGATCAGACTCGTTACAATGGCAGGAAGAAACCAATGCACTTAGGAGAATGTGCGAGAATAATAACGTTCCCTGTTTGGTTGAGAGGTCCAGGTCAGGCAAGGGCGCTCATGTATGGATCTTTTTCGAGAGTCCGATAGAAGTTAAAAGGGCTCGTGAGTTCGGAGCCGCATTGTTGGATAAAGGCGCAGAAAGCGTGAATCAGGTCTCGTTTGATACATACGACCGAATGATTCCGGCTCAGGATAAACTGCCTTCGGGAGGGCTTGGAAATCTTGTGGCGCTTCCGTTACAAGGGAAAGCGGTGAAGAACGGCAATAGTGTGTTTGTTGATGCAAACTGGCAGCCTTATTATGATCAGTGGGATATATTAAAGAAGACAGGAAAGATCAGTGAAAGATTTATAACCGAAAAGATTAGCTCATGGGGAATAAAAGAAACGGATACTGATGAAAAAGGTAAAATGACGTCTCGGCAGATATCTATAGATGAAACTCCATGGGATAACAATAATGCGTTTTCTTCATCAGATGTAGACGGTCTGATCAGGATAGTTGTTGCTGACAAGGTGTATGTTGCTAAAACTCTGATGAAACCGAAACTGCAAAACAAGATCAGAAGATTAGCAGCCTATAACAATCCGGAATACTTTAAGAAGCAAGCCATAGGGCTTCCGACTCTCGGCATACCACGTATCGTATATTCTGGCGAAGACACGGATCAGTATATTGCTATCCCGCGAGGATGCCTTGAAAAGTTGTGCAATAATCTGAAGTCGGCTTCGATAGAATACGAGATTGAAGACAAGCGTTATAATGGTAAGAGTATAGATGTTGCATTCTCCGGAACGCTTTATCCTGAACAAAAAGAAGCGTGTTCTCATATGCTGGAATATGATATTGGCGTTCTCTCGGCAGCAACAGGTTTTGGAAAGACAGTTGTAGGTTCATATCTTATATCAAAACGTAAAGTGAATACTCTTATCCTTGTTCATACAAACGAGATCATGCAGAACTGGCTGACCGATTTAGAACGATTCCTGGAGATAAACGAGGATTTTCCTCAATATACAACAAAGACAGGAAGGGTTAAAACAAGAAAGAGTCTGATAGGAAAACTGACTGGTGCACATAATTCATTAACTGGAATAATAGATGTGGCAATGGTTTCTTCTATGGGCAAGGGTGAGAATGTAAAGCCTTATGTCAAGAACTATGGAATGGTAATCATGGATGAGTGTCATCATGGCGCTGCAGATACGATTGAATCGGTTCTGTCGGAAGTGAATGCCAGATATGTTTATGGATTGACCGCAACAGTAAAACGTGAAGACGGAAAAGATAAAACCGTACTGATGCATTTTGGTCCCGTGAGATATAGTTTTACTGCCAAAGAAAAAATGATGTTGCAAGGAATAGATCATATTCTTGAACCAAGATTTACGCCTATTGCCTCTGCAAAAACGAAACTGACCGCAAATGAAGCCTACGATATAGTTGCAAATAGTGATATCAGAAATAATATTATTGCTACCGACATCGAAAAGAACGTGATAAACGGTCATACCCCGCTCGTGCTGTCAAAAAGAAAATCGCAGATAGAAATGTTGTTTGACAAGGTGAAAGATAAGGCTGATCATGTTTTGGTCCTTACCGGAGGAAAAACTCAGGCAGAACGTAAAAAGATACGAGACGAATTAAATGCAATACCACCGGACGAAACATTGATCATCCTTGCAACCGGGCAATATATAGGTGAAGGGTTTAATTGTTCTCGCCTTGATACATTATTCTTGGCGATGCCCATTGCCTGGGATGGAAATGTCGAACAGTATACAGGCCGTCTTAACAGGAGTTATGAAGGCAAAGATAAGGTAACTGTTGTAGATTATGTGGATCACCACATTGATATGTTTGCAAATATGTATAACAAACGCCTCAGAACATACAGAAGAATTGGATATGAACTGGTTCAGGGTGCAGAGAACAAGCCAACCGAGGAGTTCTTCTTTGATAAGGACACTTACTATAAATCTTTCAGAAATGATTATATCGGTGCTCATAACGAGATAATAATATCGAGCCCATATGTGAGTTCAGCCGGGGCAGAACGTCTTATTCGCGATGGGTTGTCTAATGACAATAAATCAATGCTAATAAAACTGATTACATATTCACCGGAGCATTATACTGATGATATTAAGGGAAGAATTGAAGTACTCCACAATAAACTTGTAACAGCAGGAATAGAACTACAATATTCTGAACGTATTTCATCCAAATATGCGATCATTGACAGAGAGATTATTTGGTATGGAAGCATGAACTTGGTATCTACCATTAAAGAAGACGATGATGAGATGCGAATTGTTAATAAGGATATAGCAAAGGCGTTACTGAATGATTGACACGATATGCTATCAACAATAGAATAATCTTGCGATGATAATTCATCCATGATGGTGTGATAACACACCGCTGATAACAATTTGATAACAGTAGTTCGGAGACCCTGTGGACTCAGGATAACAGAACGGAAATGGAATCAAATGGTATCAGATGACCTATGCAAAATCGTTTAGGATTACTTTTAACTTAGCGAGTACGAGTAATCAAAACCAGTCTGCTTCGTGATAATAGAACACATGTCATCCAACTTACGCTGTTCCCAAGGATGTGCTTGATTCGTATGCTGTTTATCTTTTGCTCTGAAAGATTTGCGTATTTGTGTTTCCCCTGTATAGGTTTTTCCTACTCTCCATAAGCGGGAGCCCGTTATTACTGCCGCTCGATAAGAGATTCGGTAATAGTATAAGAACAGATATAGAGATACTAATAAGAATAATTAATCAAATACTGACTGAACAAAGAAAGCTTGCTTGCTTCGTGCGTGCGCGCGTGATATCCCTCGACTATTGTGATTATTTCAGAAAATCTTGATGTTATTTCAAAAATCGTTGCAAATTGTCCCCGCTCTTATAAGTAGGAGGGTCAATAAGACCAATGAAAAATCTTTCGACCATCCGGGGCTAAAGTGTCCCCCAGCATTAAGTAGAGATCAAAACGAGGAGGTTTTACATCATGGTTGAAATCAATGAACACACAAGCTACGCGAGGGTTCCTACAAGCGTTCTCAGGGACAAGCGGATACCTCTTGCAGTTAAAGGCATGTATGCGGTTATCTGCGGCTGCTCAGAGGATTGGGACTATTCCATCCAGGGCTATGAGAAGGTCCTTAAGGAAGGCCGCGGAGCTATCGGGAGGCACCTTAAGTTGCTCGAGAAACTAGGATATCTAAGAAGGACTTACCATCGTGGCCCCGACGGAAAATTCTTGGATGCGAAGTATACGGCACTTGCCGAGCCTAAAGATGCTTCACCTACATAAGGAAAACCTACATAGGTTTTTCCTACTCGCCATAAGCGGGAGCCGCATTATAACGTCATCCGATAAGTGAGCCAATTATATAGAAGTAATGAATATAGATCTACTAATAAGAATTATGAACCAAATACAGAAGAACAAAGAATCGTTCGTACGTACGACGCGTGCGTGGGCATTAAGTATAACAAGGAGGTGTGATATTGAATAACAAGATTCCTTTCTGGGAAAAGTACACATTAACGATCCGCGAGGCTGCGGAATACTTCCATATTGGGGAGAAGAAAATGCGAAGGATTGCGGAAGAGAATATTGATTCTGATTTTGTCGTTATGAACGGCAACCGGATCATGATAAAGCGTAAATGCTTTGAACAGTATATAGACCAGGCAACTGCCGTATAAATCAATCGTTAATCAGAGTCTCGGTATGGTATAGTTATCTATATCATATCGGGCTCTCTTTACGGAAAGGAGAGAGACTAATGAGCGAGAAAAGACGCGACAAGAAGAATCGCATTCTTCGCAATGGAGAGAGCCAGAGACCGGATGGTAGATATCAATACACCTACTACGACAATACCGGGATCAGAAGGATCGTGTACAGTTGGAGACTGGATCGTACGGATGCAACTCCTGCCGGCAAAAGACCCGAATTATCGCTGAGAGAGAAAGAAAAGCAGATTCAAGCAGACCTGTTTAATCAGGTAGCTGTTAACGGCGGCGATATTACTGTTCTTGAACTGGTCAAGAAGTACATCAAAACAAAAACGGGAGTAAGACCTTCTACGGCAGCGGGTTATAAGACATGTATCAACTTCCTGTCCAAAGACCCGTTTGGAAGTCTTAGGATCGACAAGGTCAAAATGACCGATGCTAAGTGCTGGTTGATAGATCTGCAAAAGAAAGGAAGAGGCTACAGTTCTCTTCATACTTTCAGAGGCATATTAAGACCGGCCTTTGAGATAGCATATCAGGATGATCTCATTCGTAAGAACCCGTTCCAGTTTGCACTCGGCGATGTTCTTATCAATGATCAGGTTACTCGCGATGCTATATCGAAGCGAGAGATGAATGAGTTCTTGGACTACGTGAAGAACGATAAGCATTATTGCAGGTATTACGATGCATTCTATGTTTTGTTCCATACGGGTCTTCGTATCTCGGAATTCTGTGGTCTTACTTACAATGACATACATTTCGATGAGATGTATATCAATGTTGATCATCAGCTTCAGCGTACAAGCGGCATGGAATATATCATTATTCCTACCAAAACAAATGCAGGTACCCGCAGGGTTCCGATGACTAAAGAAGTCGCTGCCTGCTTTGAACGTATGATCGGGAGCAGACCCGCGTTGAGAAAAGAACCGGTCATTGACGGATATACGGGATTTCTGTGTGTTGATAAGAACGGAATGCCCAAGGTCGCGATGCATTGGGAAAAATACTTTAAGTTTGCCCTGGAGAAGCATGACAGGATCTATCGCTTGAGGTTCCCCAAGATTACGCCGCATGTGTGCAGACACACATTCTGTTCCAATATGGCAAGAAGCGGAATGAATCCCAAAACGCTTCAGTATATTATGGGACATTCTGACATCACAGTCACGATGAATACTTATACACATGTTAAGTATGATGACGCGAAGGAAGAGTTTGCCAGAGTTACTGCCATCGGATAACCGCTGTAGTAAATTGGTTTGGTTTTACTACAAATTTACTACAGACCAAGGCTTAGATATGCCGAGAAAGGGCACGATAAGCCAAAACAACAAGAAAGGCCGAGTTCTTGAAAAAACTAATGATCAAAGGCTTTTCGGGGATTATCGGGGCAAATCGTAACTATGATAAAAGT
>Ga0310691_10006001_pt1 | contig 13084 bp, 15 predicted proteins | sample 176DNAGHGlowgp2_FD_203887 | JGI IMG/M metagenome (GOLD analysis project Ga0310691, IMG submission 203887) | Sheep rumen microbial communities from Palmerston North, Manawatu-Wanganui, New Zealand - 1766 DNA GHGlow gp2 (v2) (version 2) | ecosystem: Host-associated > Mammals > Digestive system >... | reverse complement strand
TATTGTTGATTTTACTTCATCATTATTTGTTGCTGTTATTGTATATCTAATTGTATCTCCAACTTCTACTGTTGCTCCTTTTGCAAGCTCTGTTACTACTTCTGTTTCTTTTCCTTCTTCATTCTTTCCTATTTTTACTAAACTTGCTTTCTTTGTAGATGTTAGACTTGGATTATTTAGTGTATTTGTTATTTCTAATTTATATCCATTTTCTGTATTTGCAATTGTAGCTGTGTAAAATTCTGAGTTATTTTCTTCTTTTACAGTATAAATAATCTTACTTCCGTCTTCATTATATTTTGGTAAATTCTCAAATGAAGCCTCTCCATTATTATCTGTTACTTTGTTTTCACCAATTTTGCTTTCTCCATTATATAAACCAACTTCTACAGATTTAGGTCTAACTAATTCATAACCATTATCTTCCCATTTCTTTTTAACCTTTATGTCTGTATATACTTCATTCTTTGTTGTGTTCGTATTTGTATCTGCAACAGTGGCATAATTCTCAATATATTTTGGAGAATTTTCATTTACTGTAACTTTAAATGATACTGTTTTTTCTCCATCTTTATCATCTTTTTTTGCTGGTACTCTAACATTTTTCCATATAATTTTATTATCTTCTATAACTACTTCTTCATCACCTTTAACAATTGAATCTTCATTTAATGTTGTTCCTTCTGGGATTTTATCTTCAATTGTTGTTATACCTTCTATATTTGATGAATTTGTTGCTTTAATTATATATTCAATTGTCTGACCTACTTTTACATATGTAACTTTATCATTTTCAATCTTAGCTACTTTACTTGATGTAATTACTGGTGTTTCTGTTTTATCTGTATCTTTTCCATTTACTTTTGCAGTATTTGTAATTGTATTAACTGTATCAGCTATAACTTCAACTTCGAAAGAAACACTAACGCTTTTATCTTCTCCTGCTTCTACATTTCTTTCCCATACAATTCTTTGAACATCTTTATTTCCTTGTTTTACTGTTTGTATAGTTAAATCTTTGTTTAATTCACTATCCTCTACTAATTTAGTTCCATCTGGTACTACATCATATATCATTACACCATTTGCTATTTCATTTCCTGTATTTGTAACTTTAATAACATATGTGATTTTTCCACCTTTTTGAATAGCATTATTTACAGGTGTACCTTCTTGTGATTCACCTTGTACATATGCTGTTTTTTTGCTTTGTAATTGTGGTAAATTTACATTTACCTCTGGTGTTGATACATTTAATGTTTGTGGTCTCCAGTTAACACTATGAGATTCCCATGGATTTTCTACTACAATATTTTCTGTTGTAGTTGTTGCATCTCCATCATTATCTCCAGCCCCTGCATTTCCTGCTCCGGCATTGCCATTGTTAGTTGCTCCGTTTCCGGCATTGCCATTGTTAGCTGTTCCGTTTCCGGCATTACCATTATCTGTTGCTCCACCATTTCCAGTATTTCCAGCATTACCATTGGCATCTGCTCCATTATTTGCAGCTCCATCATTTCCTGCGTTATCACCTGTTGCCCCATTTTCATTACCATTATTTGCATTAGAGTCAGATTTTCCTTGATTATTATCACTTGTTGGTGCTTGGTCTGTCGCTGTTTGACTTGAATCAGTATTTTCTGTAGTAGCGCTTGCTTCATTATTTCCTTTTGCATAGAAGTATGCACCAATTCCTGCTCCTACAGCTAAAGCTGCAATTATAGCTGTAATTATAATGGTTCTTTTGCTTCTAAAATCGAGTTTAGCTTTCATTTCTTTCCTCCCCATAAATTTTTTTATAATAGAAAAATCATACTTTCCTATTATATAATTTCTCTTGCTTTAATAATCAATCTTTCAGATCGACCATTTTTGCAAGTAATTAAAGTCACTTCCCTTATTGCTTTATCTTTAGCCTCAAGTATTGATACATCATCTGGATTTGTAACAAATATGTCATATATTTCATACTCTATAGTATTTCCACTTAAATCTGTAAGTAAAATTTTGTCTTTTAATTTTAATTTTTTGTTTTTTCCAAACATTGTCCCACTATAGTTGTTATGCCCTGCAAGTGAAATATTTCCATATTCATTTACATCTCCACCTGAAAACCTACTTATTGAAGTTGCCATTGTTGTTTTTGTAGTCTTATCTAAAATTGGATATTCTAAGTCTATTGTTGGTATTTCTATTAAACCTATTACATTATATCCTTTATATGTCAACTTTACTTTCTTTTTTTCTTTATCATTTTTGCTATTTTCTTTTATCTCTTCATGAAATAAACTTACAAGCTCTTTATTTTCTTTATCATAAACATGGTCTTCTCTTTGTTTATTAAACAAAATGCCCCCAATTATTATCCCTGCTATGATTAAGATTACAAGTAAAACTCTATATATTAGAATTTTCTTATTTTTCTTCATCTTGCTTTGTTTTTCTCATCTTTACTATTAAAATGATTATAGCTAAAATGATAACTCCAAATACTATATATAAAGCTAAGTTTTCACCTGTTACAGGTAATTTAGTTTTCTTTTTAACTTCTTTAGATGTTTTTTCTACGCCTTCATCATCTTTTCTTGCTGTAGTCATAAATTGTACATCAGTTCTTACTGTCTTTCTATCTTTTACTTCTCTTATAAGAACAACAAATACCTCATCTTTTTGAGAATCTTTTGGTTGTGGTATTTCATTTTTCTTAGCATCTTGCCATTTAGCATTATCTATTAATTTTTTATAATCATCTCTTATTGTAATTTCTGCTAAAAGTTTATTATACATTCCATCTGCATTTTCTAATTTAGATAATTGACTGTATAAATCTACTGCTGTTTCGTTTGGAGTTTTTGTACTCGAATTTTTATCAACAACTTCAAAAATTTGATATTGATAAGTACCTTTATCTGTTACAACAATTTTTCCATTTACTGTTGTAACAGTAGTGTCTCCATCTTTAGAAACAGCTCTATCTGTTTCATTTGTTTCTACTCCAATTATCTTAGTAAGCTTTTCAACATTTTTTATTTCGTCTTCTGTAATACTTTTTTGTTTTGCAAGTTCTATAGTATTTGTACTTTCTTTTACTTGTACAAACATATATTTAGCTGATGTTTCTTTTTCCATAAATGCAACATATTCACCATTTGTATCTTTTGATGCAGTTACAAATATTGCACTAGTAGAATCATCAGTATCTGAAAAAGCATATTTAAATTCAGTAGACTTCATATCTTTAACATATATTATTTTACTGCCATCAGCTTTTTCTAAAACTATGCCTTCCGTATTACTTGTGGCTCTTACGGTCATTGGCATTACAGTTAATGCGAGTATTGCAATTAACATTATACATGTTAGTTTAAAAATTGATTTTTTCATATAAACTACCCTTTCCTTTCTCTTATGGACATAATGTCCCTAATTTTTATGGCAACATTATATCAAAATTTTTCCAATTTGTAAATAGTTTTTCGCAAAAATTCTTACGGATTGTCCACATTTCATCATTTTTTAACATAGAAAAAAGGGGATTTTCCCCTCTAATATTGTGTTTACATAAGTTTATTTATTCTTTGAAACTTGTATATGATAACAAAATTCTTCTAATAAAGAAGTTGGCATTATTTTTGAAAAAAATTTGGTACATTTTATTCCTATACCAGGAATTATTAAAAATTTATTATTTAGCATTTTGTCTATAGCATATTTTGCAACATATTGGCTTGATAATCCTTTTGCTTTAAATTTAACATTTGCTACATTATTAAAATTAGTATTTATTGGTCCTGGACAAAGCAAACTAAGTTTAACATTTGATTTTTTCTTTTTAAGTTCTTTTTTTATTGCTCTAGTTAACGATACTACATAATTTTTTGAAGCATAATATGTTGCCATTAGTGGTCCTGGCATAAATCCCGCAATCGATGCTACATTCATAATACTTCCTTTATCTTTTTTAACCATGTCTTTTAAATATAACTTAGTTAAAATGTGAAGCGCTGTAATATTTGTTTGAATCATAGAAATTTCTTTATCTAAATTTGTATCGACAAAATCCCCAAATTCTCCAAATCCCGCATTATTTATTAGTATATCTATATCTTTCGCTTGCTCATACAGTTTGTAACAATTCTCACTTTCACTTAAATCCATTGCTACAACTTCTACATTTGTTTTTAATTCTATTTTTAATTTTTCTAATGCTTCTTTATTTCTTGCAACTATAATCAAATCATATCCTAATTTAGATAAATATCTTGCCATATCTCTTCCTATTCCTGAAGAAGCTCCTGTAATTAATGCTTTCATAATCTCATCTCCTTGTTAGAGATTATATCATTTTTTATACAAATATGCAAACAAAAATAGACCACATCTTTAAAGATATGATCCATTTTTGGAGGTAAAAATTTATTTAGTTTAAATGAACTGACTATTTAAACAATTTTGTAAATATACTTTTAAACCAATTTGTATCTTGTTCTGTTTCAACTTCTGGCAAAGCAGATTCTGTATAATCTTTTTTTGGTAATGTAACATACACTTTTTGATCTTTATCTAATTTTTGCATTCCTAATTTCTTTTTTGCTGTTTTTTCCAAATTTTTCAAATTTAAGCTACTTTCAATACTTATTTCTGTTTGACCATTTGTTTTTTCTATTGCAGATAACTCTTGCTTTTTGTTTTGTATTTGATTGAATTTTTCTGTAATAAGTGAGTTTCTATAACTTATAGTAAGCAATATTAAAAACATACTAATAATTATTGCTATATTTTGGTAGTGTATCTTTTTTTCTTTTTTTAATTGTTCCATTCTTTTTTTCTCTTCAGCTTTTATTTTTTTACTATTTTTATTGATTTGCTTTGTTTTTTTCTTATTTGTTTGTTTTCTTTTAGGATTATATTCTGGTTGTATTTTTCTAGGACTTGTACCATATTGATACATACTGCCTGCCATAAGTTTTCACCTCACTTTCTCTAGTAAATTTATAATTTATTTTTTCTCTATAATTAAAAGTTTATATCTTAATATCTAAATTTTCAAGCTATATTTTTTCAAAAATTCTAAGTTTCGCACTTTTCGATCTTGTATTTTCTTCTTGTTCCTCTTTACTTGCTATTATCGGCTTTTTGTTAATAACTTTTCCTAATTCTTTTGCTCCACATACACAATATGGTAAATCTTTTGGACATGTACAAATTCCTTTTGCCTTGTTAAATGCATTTTTTACTGCTCTATCTTCTAAAGAATGGAATGTAATTATACAAAGCCTTCCTTCATGATTTAGAACATCTATACAATCTTCTACAGTTTTTTCCAATGGTTTTATTTCATCATTTACTTCTATTCTTATTGCTTGAAAAGTTTTCTTTGCAGGATGTCCTCCATTCTGTTTTGACTTCGGAATTGAATTTTCTATTATTTCTACCAATTCCTTTGTAGTTTCTATTTCTTTTTGTTTTCTATATTTGCAAATATTTCTTGCAATACTTCTAGAAAATTTTTCTTCTCCATATTCATAAATAATATTTGCTAAATTTTCTTCTTTATATGTATTTACAACAGTTTTAGCAGTTAGAGTCTGTGTTTTATCCATTCTCATGTCTAACTCGTTTTCTCCTAAATAGCTAAAACCTCTATTTCTTTCATCTAATTGATAAGATGAAACTCCCAAATCTAAAAGAATTCCATCAACTTTTTCTATTCCTATATCTTCTAAAATTTCTTTAATATCGTCATGGTTTCCATGTATATATTTAACGTTTTTAAAATCCGATAAATTTTGTTTTGCAGCTTGCAAAGCCTCTTCGTCTCTATCAATTCCTATTAAATGTCCTTTATCTGACAAATTTCGCAAAATTTCTTTGCTATGTCCTGCTCCTCCAAGCGTTCCATCCACATAGATTCCATCTTTTTTTATATTTAAACCTTCTATACACTCTTTTAATAATACTGGTTTATGTTTAAATTCCAATTATTCCACCTCGTTTTTGTATAACATATTAGATTTTTCTAATATATAGTTCAAGCAACTGATAATTTTTTAATACCAGTTGCTTGATATGTAAGTAATTATTCTTTGGTATAAATTGGATACAAATTATCTTTAGTAAGTTTTCTTTGGATTTAAAGCTTTATTCATTTTTCCTATGAATATTTTTCTTACGTTTTTTACTTCTTATGTGTACCTTGGTATACTTGCTTTCTTGAGTATATTTTGTTTATCAACTTTCTTATGTATGTTTTGTTTCCTTATAATAATTTTACATTGGTATATTTCGTTTCTTATATCTTTTTCTTAAGTTTTTTGAAGTTTTCTATATTTCTTTCGTATTCTATGTTCCTCTTTATTTTCTTTTGTTAATTCGTTATTTTCTTTAGAAATTTATATAAACCTTTTTAAGGATTATATACCTAACATAGTCATATTTTCTGCAATTTCATCAGCTGAAATTTCTTCATCTTTTGAAGTCCAAACATCTTTATTCCAAATTTCTAGTCTTGTTCCAACTCCAATTATTACGGCTTCTTTTTCTAAATTTGCAGCTGTTCTTAAATTGCTTGGTATTAAAAATCTTCCTTGTTTGTCAATCTCACATTCTGTTGCACCTGCTAAGAAAAATCTTACAAAATTTCTTGCATTCTTATCTGATAATGGTAGTGATTTTAGTTTAGTTTCGAAATTCTTCCACTCTTCTTGTGAAAATGCAAATAAACATCCATCAAGTCCTTTTGTAACTATAAATGCTTCACCCATATCTCTACGAAGTTTTGATGGCATTGAAAGCCTTCCCTTTGCGTCTATTGTATGTTCATATTCACCTATTAGCATTAGAATTTCACCTCACTTTTTTCATACCACTTCAAACCACTTTTTACCACTTCGATTAAATTTTATAACACTTTTTTATATTTTGCAATAGTTTTTTGAAAATTTTTTTAATTTTTTTATAAAAATAAATTCTTGAAAAATTCAAGAAAGTATTATATAATATTTGCATAAAATTTTCTTGCCAATTAGCAAGTTTATATACAGTAACTATAAATCCTGCAATTATTATTATAGGAGGAAATATGGAATACAATGAAAATTGGGATATTATAAATCATATTCTTTATGATGAAAATGGCACTCCAAAAGAAACAATAGAAAAAAAAGATTTTGAAGTTGTATTTGATCAAGTAGCAACAATTCAAAGAGAATTTGTTAGAGCATTTTTAAGTAACAACCCAAATGTTATGACAAAGTTAATTAATTTAGGTTTAATAACTATTAATTACTTTGAATCGTCACTTCCACAGGAAAAAAAAGTCTATTTTAAACTTGGTGAACTTAAAGGCTATGTAAGTCTTATGGCAAGGATAGTCTCAAACGTTTCTGAGCGAAAGGCAACTCTGTATCAATTCAATGAATTTCAAAAAATATTTCCATATGCAAAGGATATAATACTCCACATTGGCACTTCTGAAATTGACAAGAATGATTTAATTAAAAAAATGAAAAAAAATGGAGATTTAAAAGATGAAGCTATAGAAAACACTATTGCAAATCTTACTCTTTGGGGATTTGTTAATGATCAAAATTATGGAGAAGACCATATTTTGTATCTAGCTGATCTTGGTCGACTGGTTTACAAACATTATACCTCTATCAAAGAAAATGAATTATTCTATCAGTATTGATATTGTTTCTGATAACGTCAAACTAGCATACGATTAATTTCGTATGCTAGTGTTTTTAAATTTATGCCCCTAATACTTTTATCTCAGGTACATAAGCTTTATATTTTTTTGTTTCTGGATCTAACTTAAATTCTGTTAAAGATTTATCTAAAGAAGTATTTATTTGTTTTAAATCAGTTGTGTAATATAGATTTATATTTTTAAATTCTATTTTATTCATAACTATTTCTTTAAATGTTTCTGCCATGTGTTTGTCATCTTCACAAACTAAAATAAGCTGTGGTAGTCCTTCAAATCCTGAATCCATTGGTACAAAATTATCATAGAAATCTTTATAAAATTTCATTTTCTCTATTAATTTTGTTTGCCAATTATCTTCTCTTCTTATAACTTCAAAAAGAAATTCTATTGATTTTTTGCTTTTTGTAAGTTTTACTGCTCCTCCGCTTGCTTTAAAAACTTTTCCCATTACTTTTGCTTTTAAAATAGGTTTTACTGTATATGAATCAAATACTTTTACTTTTTGTAAATATGCGATAAGAACTTGATTTCCTGCCAATCTTTTCTTAATCATAGCAACTGGCTTTGTATTATCTGATTGTTGCCATTTACATTCTATTTCTCTAGTTCCAAGAAGATATTTTCCCATTTTTTCTAAACAATAAATTCTATAAATTCCTTTTCCTTCATCAGAATTAAAGAAATACCTTGTTAAAATTTTTGATTTTACAAGTGACTCTAATTTGTTGTTTAGTTTATCTTGTGAGCCTACTTCATATCCTTTAACCTCAAGCATTTGCATTAATTGACGTGATGTAATAAATTCAAATTCATTTACCAATTCTAAAATTGCAAAATGAATATCTGTAATATGTCCTATATTTATTTTGTGTACTATTTGGTTCATGGATACATATCCATCTTGACCGTCAAATGTTTTTATTTCACCTTTTCTAATTGCAAAAGGTGATACTTCTGCTTTAATTTGGCTATCTTCTACCATATTTTCCTCCCTCTGTGCATTTAAGACCTGTTCTTTATTGTCCGTGCATTTTTCACCAGTTCTTTTTTACACATTTTGTCGAATTTTGTTGAATTTCAAATTGTTTCGGTATCAATTTTTTTTCAACACACCTATATTATATATCAAATCTTTAAGTTTTTCAATACTTTATGTATATTTTTCCTTTTTTTTGAAAATACTAAACTTATAATATATTGTTGTAATTAATATATTATTTTTAAAATTAATGCGCCGGAATGAAGTGACATAATGCATTAATTTAAAAATTTGTATTGATAATTAATATATAATCTTTGAAATTAATATGCCGGAACGAAATGACTTAAGACATTAATTAAAAAAAATATATATTAATTATCTTAGAAAATATTTTTTGAAAGGAAAAATTAGTATGGAAAACCCATTAAATACACAAAAAGAATATCAAGAATATGTAAATCAAAAATCACCTAATTCCCCTACTTTAAAAAATTGTTTTAATGCCTTTTGGGTTGGAGGATTAATTTGTTCAATTGGGCAAATTATTATGGATTTTTGTATGTACAAAGGAATTGATAAAGAAATTTCAGGCACAATAGTTTCTATTGTTTTAATTGCAATTAGTGCATTTTTAACAGGTTTAAATATTTTTAATAAAATAGGAAAATTTGCAGGTGCAGGCTCTCTAGTTCCAATTACAGGATTTGCCAATTCAATTGTTGCTCCTTCTATGGAATACAAATCTGAAGGATATGTTATGGGAGTAGGTAGTAAAATGTTTACAGTTGCTGGTCCTGTATTAGTTTATGGTATTTCTACTGCTATTATTGTAGGAATCGCTTACTTACTTTTTAATAGTCCTGCGACTTTAGTTTAAAGGAGGAATTTCAAATGCAAAAATTAGGAAAACAAACAATCAAATTCGAACATCCACCAACAATTGTGGATTGTGCTACTATTGTAGGACCTAAAGAATCTGATGGTCCTTTAGCAAAATATTTTGATAAATGTTTAGATAACGAAATGTGGGGTGAAAAAACTTGGGAAAAGGCTGAAAGTAAAATCGTTAAAGAAACTGCAAATATGGTTATTTCTAAATCAGGTATTCCTGTGGATAAAATAGAATATTGTTTTGCAGGGGATTTACTTAATCAGTGTATATCTTCAAGTTTTGGATTAAGAGATTTAAACATTCCGTTTTTTGGAATATTTGGCGCCTGTTCAACTTTTGTTGAAGGTTTATCTTTAGCTTCTATTTTAGTTGAAAATGGAATAAATTATATTTTAACATCTGCCTCTAGCCATTTCTGTAGCTCTGAAAAGCAATTTAGATTTCCCCTTGAACTTGGAAATCAAAGACCTCCTACTTCACAATGGACTGTTACAGGTTGTGGTGCCACAATTATTGCAAAAGATGGACAAGGACCATTTATTACAAGCATAACTTCAGGAAAAATTGTTGATATGGGAATTAAAGATGCAAATAACATGGGAGCCGCTATGGCACCAGCAGCACATTCAACCTTAATAACACATTTTAAAGACACAGGAAGAAGTCCAAATTATTATGATGCAATTCTTACAGGAGACTTAGGTCACATTGGAAAAGAAATTTTAATAGATTTGTGCAAAAGTTCAGGTTATAACATTAATTCTGTTTATAACGATTGCGGTGTTTTGATTTTTGATAAAGAAAAGCAAGATACTCATTCAGGTGGCAGTGGATGTGGTTGTTGTGCAAGTGTATTTTCAGGATATTTATTTAAACAATTAAAAGAGAAAAAATTAAAACGAATTTTGTTAATTGCAACGGGTGCTCTTATGAACTCTATGAGTTCACAGCAAGGTGAGTCTATTCCTGGTATTGCGCACGCGATTAGCATTGAAATTTAATAAAAAACTATACTAATTAAGAAAGGATTTTGTAAAATGGATTTTATAAATAGTATTGATTGGATGCAATTGCTTAGATGTTTTGCAGTTGGCGGAGCACTTTGCGTAATTGGACAAATTTTAATAGATAAAACCAAACTAACTCCTGCTAGAATTTTGGTTGCTTATGTTACAACAGGTGTTATTTTAGGAGGACTTGGAATTTATAAATATCTTGTAGATTTTGCAGGTTCAGGCGCTACCGTGCCTCTTACAGGTTTTGGATACAACTTAGCTAAAGGAACAATTGAAGCTGTAAAGCAAAATGGTTTAATAGGAGCTTTTACAGGTGGACTTAAAGCAAGTGCAGGTGGAATTGCAGCAGCAGTTTTTTTCGGATATATTGCTTCTCTAATTTCTAAGCCTAAAATGAAAAAGCAGTAAATTTGTAAAATATTCTGTTATTCAAAAATTTTTGAGTAAATGTATTTTTGAGTACCCAAGTTTAAAAACTTTAGAGCGCAGACAATATATCTACGCTCTTTTTTGCAACCATTTATTTACTTAAAATCTAAAATAATTCTATTAGATTTAACTAATCTACTCACTAGTTATTAATAATTTTCAGCTTTAATCTCGAAATAGCTTTGTGGATGGCTACATACTGGGCAAACTGCTGGAGCTTCTTTTCCAACTACAATATGTCCACAATTTCTACATTTCCAAATCTTGTCTCCATCTTTGCTAAATACTAGTCCATCTTGAAGATTTTCTATTAATTTTTTATATCTTGCTTCATGTTCTTTTTCTATTTGTCCAACTGCTTCAAATAAATATGCAATTCTGTCAAATCCTTCTTTTCTTGCAGTTTTTGCAAATCCATCATACATATCTGTCCATTCAAAATTTTCTCCTGCAGCAGCTGCATTTAAGTTTTCTAATGTTGATGGTATTTCTCCACCATTTAATAACTTAAACCAAATTTTAGCATGCTCTTTTTCGTTAAGAGCTGTTTCTTCAAATATTGCTGCAATTTGTTCATATCCTTCTTTTCTTGCTTTACTTGCAAAATATGTGTATTTATTTCTTGCTTCTGACTCCCCTGAAAATGCTGCCATTAAGTTTTTTTCTGTTTGACTTCCTTTTAATTCCATAATTTTCAACCTCCATATTTATTTTTCTTGATTATACCATTTTTATTCATATATTTCAAGAGGATTTTTTCACAAAATCACGTTTTCTTCTTCTTTAATGGAACCACTTTTAAAGTATATCCCATTGGATATAGTAGTCTCATTAATGTTGTATACTGCGGAGTTCTAGCAAAATTTTCTATTTTAGCAATAGATGATTGAATTATTCCTGTTTTTTCACTTAATTGTCGTTGTGTTAGATTTGCTTCTTTTCTTGCTTCAATTGTAGCCAATATAATTTGTTTTTCAAGTTCCATTTCTTCAATATCTTCTGGTGTGAAATCTGCTTCAATTTCTTTTTTCACATCTTTCCATTTTTTAAATTTATCCATTCTATTCACTCCTCTTTTTATAATCTTCCAAATATCTCATAGCTTTTTCGATTTCTTTCTTAGGCGTTTTTTGAGTTTGTTTCATAAATACACTTAATAGTACAAATTTATTATTACACCAACTTGCAAATAATATTCTATCTCTTAAAGGTCTTAATTCCCATATTTCTTTATCTAATTTTTTTATATATGGTTCTTTAAGTTTTAATCCTTCTTGTGCTAATAGATCTATATACATATCTATTTTTTTGAGTTTTTGTTTATTCTTTTTGTTTAAATTCTGCCTTAATTGTTGTATATATTCATATACCTCACTTTTTCCATGTATATCTTCATAAAAATCTATATCGTACATTAAATGCTCCTTTACTTGCTGTATTTATATTATACCTTAAAAGGAATAATATGTCAATACATTATTTTAAAAATTTTAAAAAGGGACACAACTATACATAAGTATAATCATGCCCCTATAATATTATTTAACTATTTATAGCACCTAAGTGCCATTTTTTCCTAATTATTTTGTGTAGCATCTGTAGCACTCGAAGCATTTGCAACTGTTCCATTAAAAGGTATAAATTTTTCTACTACACTTGTCTTTATGTCATCACTTCCCCTAAATAACATAAATGAATTATTTATCTTTGTATCTACTAATTCTTCCATTTCATCTTTATTTGATTGTTCTGCTAAAACTAATTCACTAACTAGAATTTGTTTAGCATTAACTAACATTTTTTTCTCACCTGTTGAAAGTCCTTTTTCTTTTTGTTTAAAGCTTAAGTTTCTTACAACATCTGCTATTTCGTAGATGTCTCCACTTTTTAGTTTATCCATATTGTCTCTGTATCTTTTATTCCAATTCTTTTCCATTTCTGTTTCATCTTGAGATAATACTGTAAATACCTTATCTGCTGAAGTTTTATCTATAATATTTCTTACTCCTACTTGTTCTGCCTTATCTACTGGTACCATTACCTTTACTTCTCCT
>Ga0310691_10006000_pt1 | contig 13093 bp, 9 predicted proteins | sample 176DNAGHGlowgp2_FD_203887 | JGI IMG/M metagenome (GOLD analysis project Ga0310691, IMG submission 203887) | Sheep rumen microbial communities from Palmerston North, Manawatu-Wanganui, New Zealand - 1766 DNA GHGlow gp2 (v2) (version 2) | ecosystem: Host-associated > Mammals > Digestive system >... | reverse complement strand
TTTATATTTCCCGGCCAGCGCTTCATAACAATCCTTTTCGTCAAGTCGGCTTCCGTTGTCCACTACGATTATCTCGGGTTCGATAGTGCCGGGACATGCATCATAAAAAGAGGTAAGACATTTATCTATAAGGCGTGAATTGTCTTTGCTTGGTATGATCACCGAAAGTTTTGCCTTGTTATCAAGTGAAAAGCCCTTTTTGTAATGACCGTCCTTAAGCCCTCTCGAAATATATCCCGCACGGTCGTCTTTAATCACGGCGCACTCATATCCCGATGCATGCACAAGTATCTCGTCTATATGAAGTACCGCCGAATTCACCCGCTCCGGCTGCTCGTAAATGTATCTTAAAAGCGTATGATATATAAGTTCGGCACCGCTTAAGCCGTTTTCGGTATTTATCTCTCTGAAAGCGACACGTCTTACCGCACAGATATTGCAGAAATAGAACCTGTCAAGAAACGTATTCGGCGACCACGCGGGCTTAAAATAAGGATTGTTGCGGGTACCGTGGACACTTTTTCCGTAATCGGTACTTTCTTCTTTGGCAAGCTCCGCGATATCCTCATCGCCGTATATGACCATGCAATCCGGATTTTCCCTGAAGGCTCTTACAATAAGAGGAACCGCTCTCGCAGTGAGTTCACCGTTTACGAATATGATGATGTCTTCAATAATATTTTGAAAAGAAAACGTTTTGGTAACGGCATTATACGGCATGATACTTATGGTCGTTCCGTCATAATGCGTCACATATGAACTTGCATTACCGGCATTGTGCGCGGATTCGGGACTGATCGACATATCAACCTGTTCAAGGCCGCCCTCAAGCTCACGGATCCATGAATCATAAGATATCCGCTTATTTGAAAGCTTCAGGTCATATTCCCTGTCGACTCTCTTATTAAGTTCACGCTTTATTAATGCCTTTAAACCCATCCGATCAGAAAATCCTCTTAATGTTCTTTGTTATGATTTCGGCAGTTTCGGGTGAAATCTTGGTTATTTCCATTTTTACGTTAAGTAAACTGTTTTCGTCTCTTGTAAGCCCTTCAAGAACAAACTCAAGATTGGGATCGGTTGTTGAAAAAACAAAGGTCTTTTCACCGATACGTTTTCCGTTGACTCGTAAGAACTTCTTGTCATCAACAGGATACGGATTACCGTCGATGTCTGCTTCGGTAATGTTAACGATACAGGAATTTTCAAAAGGGTCGAGTCTTATGATCCGATCGTTCCCCGATATAGGTACGGCCACATATGCCGTATTTTCGGAATCATATGCATCTTCGTAATCATATGCCGTTTCCTCGGAAAACATATTATCGGGTCCGGCAGGATAGATCCTGAATCTGTAATCGCTTCCGCTTCCGTACATGCTGTTGATAAGCGGATAGGGATCGAGTATCTTTTTGCCGATGATATCTCTTAACTCCTGCATGGAGCGGAACTTCCCCGTAACTTTCTTTTGGAATGTCGCTTCGTCTTCTTTCAGAAGTGCAGCGGCTTCATGAGAGAGATCTATTTTGTCGTATATTAAATCGAGATTTATTTTTTGTCTGCTTTTATCCTCAAGCAGATAACAGTAAATCGCTCTGAAAGCCGTCTCTTTAAGGGTAAATCTCGATTCCTTGGTCCACTCGTAATCGATGAGCGTCCATTTATCGTGATCAACAAGGATATTTGAAAAAACAACGTCCGTATCCGCTATACGCTCATCCTCGTTGTATCCCACATATTCAAGATATCTGTCAAAGAGAGCATAGAATCCGTCCAGATCGTCATGCCTTAAACATTCATCCAGAAGTTCTTCCAGGGTAACGCCGCCTACATATTCAAAACAGGCTTCGGGAACGGTATCCTTTTTGATGACCTCACATCTGTTTATGGCAAGATCTCCGCCTTCGTAGCGTGCCGTAAGGCCTTCGTAATATCGTTCCATATCAAGGATATGCTGAATCCCTTCTTTAAATAACGCCTTCTTTTTAATGATCCGTACCTGTCGTTTGCCGACTGGAATACGTTCTATCGATGTATATATCTGATACTGTCTTGCGCGGTCGTTGGAAAATCTCGCATAATCGATCAGAGTATCCGGTCCGATCACACACAGGAAAGAGTTGGAGAACCGATCAAAAGATCCGTCCTTAACAAAGCTGTCAAACGCGGCTTTTTCGGAAAACAGTTCCAGCCGGTCCATGTCAAAATTACGGTAGTTATCTTTAAGTTCTCCTATTCTCGGAAGTCTTTTATCCGAGAATAGCGTATGCATGAATTTGTAATCGGGGTAGGGATAGTAAAACTGGTATCCATCGATCCCGGCTCTTTTAAATATATTAATAAGTCCGTCTTTGGAAAAGGTTCTTACTCCGTCACGGTTATCGTATCCTTCTATTCCCGCGAAATAACGGCTTAAATGGTCTTCTCTGCATCCCGCAAAATACTTAAGACCGATACGGTTTTCGATAGCTATGATAAGCCTGCCGTCCGGTTTTAAATGTTTCATAAGGATCTTTAAAAAATCGGCATAAGGATCCTGTGATCTTATATATGAAGCGCCGTACTCAAAAACACCGATCAGACATATATAATCAAAATCATTCGGAAGATCTTCCTCGATGTCGGTAAAATTGCCCACATGGATAGTAAGATTTTCGGCGTCGGAATGTCTGTTGGCGTTTATGAGGCTTCTTTTCTTGGAAAGATCGCATGATACCACCTCTCCCGCGAGTGCCGTGAGTGCACCCGTGACAGCTCCGCACCCCGCTCCGACTTCAAGCACTTTATCGCGTGAAGTGATGGGAAGCCAGCGCACAATATTTTCACGCGCCGACGAAAGGTGATAAAGTGTCGGCCAGTCCGCACGTTCTTCGATCACCTGCTGGAATTCGACCGGGGCATATTTCTCTGAAATCTGCAAAAGCTCATCTTCGACTTTTCCGTCGCTGTAATAGTCCTTGCCCGAGTAATGCGTATAATCCAGTACGACTTTTCCCTTCTTTTCAGTTATTCTTTCAATTGTTTCTTCTTTGGCCATATCGCTCAATCCGGATTTAATTTTTTATAACTTCGATCTTTGAGTTGGTATCATAAAAACCGACTGTATCTTTATCCGATATCACGGTAATGCTCATAGCATCGTAAAGCCTGTGATATACGGTAAAAGTGTCCAGAAGATATCCCGTGACACCGAACGAGAGCAGATATTCTCCACCCTGAAGATCTATTTTCTGTGTAAAGGTAACATCAAACTCATCACCCGCCGAGACATCTTCAAGAAACGCCTTTTCAAACATCGTATTTGTGCCGGTGATCTCCGTACCCTTAACGTTTTTAACCGTAAACGCAAATATAGGCTGTTTTACATCGCCGTTAAATTTAACATGCATATGGATCGTAAATCCGGAGCCTTTGATCAATGCATTCGTGCGTATTCCGCGCTCATCCGTTACATAGAAATCGGTTATGGCAGCTTCACCCGAACCGTATTCAAGTGCGTTTGCAGACACGTCAGACGCAGGATCGGCAAGAATATCGTTATATTCGGAGTCTTTTTCGTGAGCAAACTGCCCTACCAGAACCTGTTTATAAAGGTCGATCATTTCCTTGGGAGCGCCTTCGGCAAGCTTATCTCCTTTGTTTAACAGAACGACTCTGTCGCAATACTTGGCAATGGAACTCAGATCGTGTGACACAAACAGTATCGTTTTACCTTCAGCCTTAAATTCTTCGAATTTATGATAACACTTTGACTGAAAGAAAACGTCTCCGACACTTAATGCCTCGTCGACGATAAGTATCTCGGGATCTATATTGATGGCAACCGCAAATGCAAGCCGCACAAACATTCCGCTTGAATAAGTCTTTACGGGCTGATAAACGTAATCACCTATATCGGCAAAAGAAAGTATGGCATCGAGCCTTTTGTCTATCTCTTTGCGGGAAAATCCCATAGTGGTACCGTTTAGATAGATGTTCTCGATACCGCTGTATTCCATATTAAAACCCGCACCGAGTTCAAGAAGTGCGGATATTCTTCCGTCTACATCGACTGAGCCTTCGGTTGGGCTTAATACACCGGTGATTATCTTAAGGAGTGTGGATTTTCCGGAACCGTTTGTACCGATTATTCCGATCGTTTCACCTTTTTTTACTTCTATATCCACTCCGTTAAGGGCATAATGTTCCTTATAATTGTGCTTTTTGACGCCAAGAGCATTAAAAAATCTGTCGGAAGGCTTATTGTAAAGCCTGTACATCTTTTTAAGCCCCTTTACCGATATGGCGATGTCATTATTAAATTCGGTCGTTATGTTTTCTTTTTCCAAAATGGCATCCCCTATAATACGTCTGCAAAATGCGGCTTTAATTTTATAAATATCATTCGGCCGAACAACATGAACACTATCGTAAAACACCAGAAATAGATCGTATATCGGACATCATCAAAAAACCATCCCGCGTTGCAGAGAGCTTCCCGGTATCCGTTCACTATATAACAAACAGGATTTAATTTTACAAAAAACTGTGCGCGGGGGCTTAAACGTCCTATATTCCAGAGGATGGGGGTAGCCCACATTCCTATCTGAAGAGCTATCTGTATGATCTGCGAAAGATCCTTAAAGAATACCACTACCGCACTTGTAAAATAACAGATCGCAAGAGAGAGCATGAAAGTGCAAATTCCATAGTAAACGATCTGCAATGTTGCGATCGTGGGGAAATAACGGTAAATGCATCCCATTATAAGCAAGATGCAGGTAAAGAAGATATGTATGAAAGTAGCCGCGATCACTTTTATGACCGGCAGAATATCGATATTAAAGACAACCTTTTTGACAAGATAACTGTACTCGGTAAGTGCGAGCGTTCCGTGATTGAGGCTTTCCGAAAAATAAAACCACGGAACAAGGCCGGCAGTCAGGAACAGAACGTATGGAATAGGCGTGTCCCCGGCTACAGCTTCAGATCGTGATTTAAATATGATGTCAAATACAACATAGTACATTGCGACCGTAACAACGGGCTGTATCATGGCCCAGATCGCACCCAAATAAGAGCCTGCGTAACGTTTCTTGAAATCGTTCTTGGCCAGGCTCCATATAAGTGACCGGTTACGGAATACTTCTCCGATCAGCAAGGTTTTCTTATTTGTTTTCTTTATCTCTGACATATGAGGATAAACCGCCCCATTTTTTATCTCTGTCCGAAAAAACAAGCTCCGTTCCCTTAAGATCGGGCCACTCAATGCCTATCTCGGGATCGTTGTACATAATACCGCCCTCATCGTTGGGGTGATAAAAATCCGAACATTTATATACAAACTCGGCATAATCCGAAATTACCAGAAAACCGTGCGCAAATCCCTTAGGGATAAAGAACTGCTTTTTGTTCTCAGCAGAAAGCTCCACACCTATCCACTTCCCGAATGTAGGGGAGCCGTCTCTTAGATCAACCGCAACATCGAATACCGCACCGCTGATGACTCTCACAAGTTTGTCCTGAGGAAACTGCTTCTGGAAGTGAAGTCCTCTTAATACACCTTTCCGGGAGGCTGACTGATTGTCCTGCACGAACTCAATATCTATGCCGATCTCTTTGAAGTCGTTTTTCTGATACGTCTCCATGAAATATCCGCGGGAATCCGCATGAACTTCGGGCGTTATGATCTTTACTCCCTCTATTTCGCATTTTTCAACGGTTAATCTTCCCATTTTTCATTCCTCCAGTATAATGTCTTAATCCCGTAACCTCGGAACTGCCCCGATTGCGGCGGAATGCCTTAGCCCGCTCCGTTATTCAACGGATCTTCATCTTTGCCGGGCGGGATGTCGGCAGGGGCGCTATGCGAAGCGCCGTTCGAGCCCGATACATCAGAACCGGATACATCGGATCCCGAAACATCCGAACCTGAGATATCATTTGCGGATACATCGACCCTTATCGGTCCGTCGGATATGTGTTCGTTCTTGTCGCCAAAGAATAACGGATCGTTTTTCCATGCGGCGAGGTCGTTTCCGACCATTTTGCCACCGAAAAAAGTGTCCGATGCGGCAGGATTTACGGATGCCGTTTCCGACTGATCTAAGACCACAGTGGCCGTAGAAGTGTTAACCCCTGCAGCACGGCGTTTTATTGTGTTTTTGTTGGCGATCAATACACCAACAAGCACAATAAGTACCATTATGCTTGCAATAAGAACGGCCGTCTGTTTGAATTTATAATCCATTTGCTACCTCGGTAAGGTATTTTCCGTATTCGGTCTTCATAAGCGGTTCGGCAAGTTTAATAAGCTGCTCTTTGTCTATGAATCCGCGTTTATAAGCGATCTCTTCGATACATGAGATATAGAGTCCCTGTCGCTTCTGGAATGTAGCTACAAAATTGGCCGCATCAAGTAATGAATCGTGTGATCCCGTATCAAGCCATGCAAATCCGCGGCCGAGAGTCTCTACTTTGAGGTCTCCTCTTGATAAGTATTCGTTGTTGATACTGGTGATCTCGATCTCGCCACGCTTTGAGGGTTTAACGTTTTTGGCTATCTCAACAACATCATTGTCGTAAAAATACAATCCGGGAACCGCATAGTTGCTCTTGGGTTCGGCAGGTTTTTCCTCTATTGAAAGCGCCTTGCCGTTTTCATCAAATTCAACCACGCCGTACTCTCTGGGGTCTCTTACATAATATCCGAATATCGTGGCACCTTTTTCTGTCTCGGTACGCTTGCAGACTTCACGTAACATCTTTGAAAAACTCTGTCCGTAAAATATATTATCACCGAGCACAAGAGCACAGGCATCGCTTCCAATAAACTTGTCTCCGATAATAAACGCATCGGCAAGTCCGCGAGGATACTCCTGAACGGCGTAAGAAAAACTCATTCCAAGCTGTGAACCGTCACCGAACAGTTCCTTGAAAACAGGAAGATCACGTGGTGTAGAAATTATCAGCACTTCACTGATACCTGCCAGCATGAGTGTCGATAAGGGATAATAGATCATCGGCTTATCATAAACCGGCATTATCTGTTTGGATATCGCTTTGGTGAGCGGATAAAGTCTGGTACCCGATCCGCCCGCAAGAATGATTCCCTTCATGGTACATTTTCTCCTTTATACGGAATACATCTGTGAATAGTAATTCATATAATCGCCGCTGGTAACATTCTTCATCCAGTCTTCATGTTCAAAGTACCACTTAATTGTAAGCTTTATACCGTCTTTGAACATTGTCTCGGGTTCCCAGCCGATCTCTGATCTGATCTTGTCGGGAGCGATCGCGTAACGTCTGTCATGGCCTTTGCGGTCTTCAACATATGTAATAAGATCTTCGGTGATGCCTGCCTTACGGGGATCCGAATCCGGAAGCATTTCACGAAGTGTCTCAAGTATTATCTTAATGATCTCAATATTCTGCTTTTCATTATGTCCGCCGACATTGTACGTTTCAAACAAACGGCCTTTTTCGATGACCATATCGATCGCCTTGGCATGGTCCATTACGTAGAGCCAGTCACGTACATTCTTACCGTCACCGTATACGGGAAGCTTACGGCCGTTAAGAGCATTGTTGATGATAAGCGGAATGAGTTTTTCGGGGAACTGGTAAGGTCCGTAATTGTTGGAACAGTTTGTGATGTTTGCGGGGAATTTATATGTGTCCATATAAGACTTCACCAGCATATCCGAACTTGCCTTGCTGGCCGAATAAGGGCTGTGAGGCGCATACGGAGTGGTCTCATAGAAATATCCGCCGTCTTCTTCAAGTGAGCCGTAAACCTCGTCCGTGGAAACATGTAAAAACTTTTTGCCTTCGGGATAGGTGCCGTCTGCTTTTTCCCATGATGCCTTGGCATTGTTAAGCATTACCAGAGTTCCCAGCACGTTGGTCTTTACAAATACTTCGGGATTTCTGATGGAACGGTCAACATGCGATTCTGCGGCAAAATGAACGACCACATCTATGTCGTTCTTGGTAAATATCTGCTCTATTGCAGCCGAATCGGTGATATCGGCTCTTACAAATGTGTAATTCTTGCGATTTTCGATATCTTTAAGATTCTCAAGATTACCCGCATATGTAAGCTTATCGACGTTTATTATGCGTATATCATCGCCATATTTATCAAACATATAGTGGATGAAATTGGAGCCGATGAACCCTGCTCCTCCGGTTACGAGATAGGTTTTCATGCTGATACCTTCCTTCCCTTAATTGAAATATTGCAGACTCTCCGAACAATCAGGCGGAGAGCCCGCATATCTTTGAATTTGTGACGGTTGGCCTGCCGTCCGATATATGTCATACATCAGAAGAGATAATACAACAGGCTTTTTAACAAAACCGTATCCAAATACTTATGACTTTCTTAATCCCGGGTAACATCTCTTTGGCAAAAGAAAATGCTTAATATCCCAGGTAGCTGTGGTTAAGATCGACATTACCGCTTATACCGTTTATCGATCCTTTCGATGAATACTGCCACAGGTCGTACCTTGTGGTCGTATAGGTAACTTCGCTGTTGTACTGTGCAAGCCAGATCTTGTACTGTGTAAGATCCTTGGCGTTTAACATATTGTTGAGCCAGTACTTGTTGGCATATACACCGCCCTTGTATCCGCTGTTGTTGATGGTCTGACAGAACGCGGCTATAACCTTTGTCCTTAATGTCCTGTCAATGCCGTCCGCACGGCCGTTAGGATAGATGTCCGAATTCTCAACGTCTAAGAATATAGGATATGACACGTTGTACTTTTCAACCATATGAAGCACCATAGATGCTTCTTCAACAGCTTCAACTTCATTGGTGGCCTGCGAGAAGAAGTATATACCGACCTTGATGCCCGCACCGTTGGCGTTCTTGATGTTGGTGTAGAACTTACTGTCTTCAAACAGTCCGCCGACAGTCGAGCCTCTGAATCCGCAACGGATGATCGCGAAAGAAACACCCGACTTGGCAACAGAGTTCCAGTCGATAAGTCCCTGCCAGGATGAAACGTCGATACCGAAGGTTCCGTTTGATGTAAGCAATATACCTTCACTTGAGAACGAATACTTGGTACCGAGTATTACCTGATCTCCGGTTACCTTGTTACCGTTCTTGTCGTAGTAATAGGTCTTACCGTCAATAGTCCACCATCCCATGTATTTATAGGAAGCTGCTGATGTAGTGGTATAAAGCTCGACGCCGCTGTAGTAATCGGCAAATGTTGCCTCAACATATTTACCCGAAGAATCCTTCTTATAAACCTGCTTACCTGATTTATCAACGAGTTTCTTGGATGTATCCTTGGCGGGATCTTCCACAACCTTTATCGTACATGCAGCAGTCTTGGTGTTGTCTGCTTTTGATGCACAGGTTACAGTGGCTTCACCCTTATTAACGATGGTAAGCGCTCCCGTATCTGACACTTTCACAACATCTTCCTTGGAGGATGTCCAGGTCACTTCCTTATTAGCAACATCTCCGGTGAAAGTAACTTCAAGTTTAGGAGCATCCCCTCCGTAGAATGCATACAATTCCGAGTAGTTAAGTTTTATGGTAAATGACTGGGCGGTAACCGTAATGGTCGCTTCAGCCGTTGAATTCAGATTGTTTGCAGCGGATACACATACTGCCTTGATCTTAGCCGTACCGGCAGCTACCGCCGTTATCTTACCGCTGTTGTCTACCGTGGCAACGGCTGTATTATCGGAAGACCATGTGATCGTTCTGTTTGCTTCGGCAATCTCATTGCCGTCGGTGCCCGTTGCGGAATACGTAGCGGTCGCAGTCTGACCGGCTACCATCGTTGCAGGTATACCGGAAACCGTAAACTTGGCTTCAACGGGTTTAACCGTAACGGAAACGGTCTGTCTTGCCTCTTTGTTGGTACCGTCAGTAAATGTGGCGGTAGCTATTATATCGCAGCTTCCCACGGATTCGCCCTTTACAGTCGCCTTGGCGCTGTTTGACGGATCCTGTGTGACAGATGCAACTGCGGGATTTCCCGATGTAAATGTGATCGTACTTATCTGTCCGCCGGTTACCGATGCTTCTATTGTCTCACCAACATATACCGAACCTGCAAGAGAAAGGTTAACTTCGTTAGCAGGTGACGGGTCGCTTGGAGAAACATCTCCCTCAAGTTTTCTGAACCTCACGTTCCTATCGCCGGCTGCCGATGCCGACTTGTATGAATCCTTGGGATCCGCGATGTTGCTCTTGTCGATCTTGGTATAACTTGTGTCGTCCGAAAGTGCCACCTTCTGGGTCATTACGAATTCAACGGTATCCTGGAGGGTACCTTCAACTTCGGTATCATGAGCCTTTTTCTGTCCGTCCTTGGCACCTGCTTCGGATTCCTTTTTGATCTCGTTGGATACGTCAACCTTGGCATATTCGATCTGATCTTTGACCTTGATCGTCGTGGGATCCGTTGAAAAAGCATATAGAGCCGAAAAATCGTTCAAAGGAAGCATCTTAACCGTATATTCGCCGCCTGCGATATCGGTAAGGTAGATAATACCGTCTTTGTCATCATCTGTGTAAGTGGTGGTTTTTCCTTTGGAATCCGTTACCTCAGCCTTGAACGGAACATTGGCAACAAGTTTGTTGTTTCTGTTTACGAATTTTATCTTAAGATCTTTCTGGATCGTAGTAAGTGCAAGCGTAACGTTTACAAGTCCGGTCTCTTCATCGACCTCGCTGTATTCAAAGCTCTCTGCGGCTTCATAAAGAGCGGACAATCTTGCCGCTTCATGTCCGAAGACCGCATCGATACCCTGCTTACCTATCATGTCTATATCTTCGAGTTCCACGCCTACCTCGCTCATATTGGTACCGGCTTTAAGTTTTCCGGTCTTTGCGGTAATGATAACTACGCCTACTATTATCGCAAATAAAGCTATAAGTCCGCCCAGAAGATATACAAGTTTATTAAAAAACTCAGCCGAGAAAATGCTGACTACCGATTCATCATCATCATCGTCATCGTCTTCATCTTCATCGTCGTCTTCATCTTCATCCGATTTTCTTTTGCCCGCAAAAAGCCTTGAATGCTTGGGAGTTTCTTCGTACTCCTCGGCATACTCTTCAGAATCTTCTTCCGAATATTCCGTCTCGTATTCATCAATGTCGCCGGAATCATCAAGCGCATTTTCGATCTCGGCCCTGCCATATACGACCGTAAGATCTTCTTCGGGTTCTTCTTCGATTATTATCTCTTCCTCGCCCGTTTCCTCGTTTAATAATCTCTCAAATTCTTCTTCGTCAAGAAATATCTCTTCGGTATTCCCCGAAGGAGAAGAATCGCGATATCTGTCAGCCATTTTCTTTTCCTCTGTACATTAAATTTAACCTATGATATTTTACCAAAAAACCTCGAAAGTAGCAAGGAATATATCCACCCTCAAAAGCCTTTAAAATCGCGTTTTCAACGCATCTTAACAGTTATTTAAGAATTTGTATATTGGAATTTACACACCGCCTTTGTATAATCATCATTGGATAGTTTTTAGTTAAGAAAGGGACATACATGGACGAAAAGAAATCGGGCGCCAAACTGATACTTCTGATACCCGCCCTGCTGATATTACTGGCGATCGTCTTCATCGTGATAAGACTTGTTATCTGGGACAGATCCGGAAACGTTGAACTCGAAGAAATCGAAGCCGGCACATACGACTACGAAAGTCTCGATATCGTTTTTTCGGTTGATGCCGATGTGTTAAAAGAACACGGCGATGACGGGACCAACGATATCGTTTTGATAGGCAATTCATATGCCGTCTTTTCTCCCTCCGGCCCCACGATCGCCGATATGATAGCCGGGATGCCCGATACAAACCTTACAACTCTTTGTTATTATTACGGTCAGATCGCCGATGCCGCCAATGCCTATAGCAATGACGATGTCTCCGTATGGCAGGCCGCCAATCTTTTTGAGATCGTAAAAGCTTTGTGCACCAAGGATTATTCGCTCCAAAAAAGAGCTCTTGATGAAGAAAAAGTAGTGACCGGAGATTTTTATGACGCCCTGATCTCTACGGATCTTGACAAGATCGATGAAGTGATAATCATGTACGATTCGATCGATTACAGAAACAGTTCCGTACTGTATAATCCCATGGACAAATATGACACTTCGACATACGAAGGCGCATTAAGAGCCGCGATAACGAGGCTGCAGTCGGATTATCCGCATTTAAAGATCGTTGTGGCTTCCCCGTATCTTCACGGAATAATAGACGGTTCGGATTTCACCCTTGCCACCATGAAAAACTACGGAAACGGGAATCTTTCGGAATATGTCATGCGAGAATACAATATCGCAATGGAATGCTGTGTTTCATATGCTGACAACTTTTTCGGTCTGATCACTGAGGATAATGTTCTGGATAATTGCGATGTCAGTACTGTTTACAACCTGAATGAAAACGGCATAAAACTGATCGGTAACCATATGACCGATTTTCTATCCAGGAAATACTAAAAAAGGAATCGCGATCAGCGATTCCTTATTAATTCTATATTTATCAGTGTTTGTTCAAAATCCCGTCTGTTCTTTGCAGCCATTGTCGATAAGATCACACCGGCAAAAAACGACTGTATCGCGATCACCAGCACAAATCCGCAGGTAATGAGTGTAGGAAATCTGTCAACAAGACCGGTTTTTATATAATCAATAAACACCGGTATAAAAAAACCGATTGCAAGAAGCGTCAGCAATGCGGCGATCGTATTAAAGAACGCAAAGGGCTTGTAATTTTTGTGAAGCTTGATAATAGTACCTATGACCTTGATGCCGTCGCTGTAAGTGGAAAGTTTGGAAACGCTTCCGGCCGGCCTGTCACGGTATTCCACTATCACATTTCTCACATCCATGTTGTTGGAAACGGCATGGATCGTCATCTCGGTCTCGATCTCAAATCCCTTGGAAAGAACAGGAAAAGTCTTGGCAAAAGAAAAACTGAATGCCCTGTAACCCGTCATGATATCCTTGATATCGGTTCCGAAGAGATGATTGATCGAAAATCTTACAAAACTGTTGCCGAAGTTGTGGAACGGCCGCTTGTTTTCGGTAAAATACGTCGACGAAAGCCTGTCTCCCAC
>Ga0310691_10005999_pt1 | contig 13100 bp, 19 predicted proteins | sample 176DNAGHGlowgp2_FD_203887 | JGI IMG/M metagenome (GOLD analysis project Ga0310691, IMG submission 203887) | Sheep rumen microbial communities from Palmerston North, Manawatu-Wanganui, New Zealand - 1766 DNA GHGlow gp2 (v2) (version 2) | ecosystem: Host-associated > Mammals > Digestive system >... | reverse complement strand
TAGGACAACACAATCGTGTTTATCCATTGCCACATCAATTCCTGCGTAAAACATAGCAGAACCTCCAGATATAGATTTGACACTGCTTTGATCCACAGACTTGTTTGTTCCTACGTAACCTCGTGCTAAATGAAACGTCATGCGTTATCTAACTAATTACCGCTTAAACAAACGGCTGTGGTTATTGCCTTTCTTAAAACGTCGAAGCGTTAGGAGGTGATGACTAATCCACAGCGTCTGTTAGCAATTATACGACCTTGCTGAGGGTCTATAAAAACAACAAATCTAATAATACGAGGAGATCACTATGAATCCTATCACGCCCCCCCTTCCTCCAAGACACCATTCAGAAGGCACATCTCTCCCTCATCTCTCTTTCAGTGAGGCTTGCGAACAGATCGAGAAGAAGTGCGGCCGTGTCAGTATCACGGAACGACACGGCAAAGGACAGAGCAAGGTCATTATTCTTCCTGAAGCATTTCAAGAGCTGAAAGTAATGATCTCCTATGGAAGGATGTCCCCCATGAACATTAAGGAACAGAAATTTGCCGGCTTCGGACATCTGTTTGCCGACAAGAATGGTTCCTCCGTAACAGTCGTTTCGCACTTTATTCAGATCCATACGATGAACCGCAACCCAGTCGGAGCTTCGAATCTCGGGCCACATGGCGAATGGAATCCGGGGCTGGATTTCCTTGAGTACTATCGGGAAGAGTTCCTGGAATGCGAGAAAAAGTTCAACACTGATGCCTATGGAAACGTGGTAGATCCGTTCCTTGACCACTCTGGTTCAGAGTTCGTGCTTGAAGGTCATACCCACCCGAATCTCGGCGTTTTCTACTCCAATACAGACCGTGTAAGCGGGAAGGCACGTGCAGGAACCCGCCCCATTTGCATCTTCGTATGCGATCCCATCAAGAAAGAAATGCTTGGCAGTATCGGCCGGGATTTCGATGCATCTGAAGTGATCGTATACGATCGGACTCCAGTGGCCGTGTTTTCTGAAAGAAGACCTGAGGAAGTCAGGCGGATCGTCCCTTCAGAAAGAAGACCCGAAGAAGTCAGGAGAAATATCCCGACAGACGAAATCCTGAAGATCACCATTCAGTGTCTCAAGGAGAAAGTATACACCGGAAGACTTAGTGTGCACTCTCAGCCTAAGGGCCGAACCACCTTAAGGATCCGGATTAAGACCGCTGCTCCTATCGGGGACCTTGCTAGGCTTTCAGGACAGAGCCCCTACAAGAAAGCCTTTAAGCTCCGTTACCTTTCCAAGGGACGTGTCTTCCTGCGAGTGAAGATCGTTCTTCCGAAAAAAGCGAGGCGGTAACCATGAGTTCCTCTTCTCTTGGTGCTGATTATTATCGTTCGCGGTTATCAGCTCAGGGTAAGTCTTTCTATGACTGTTTGCTCTCGCAGCTTCAAGGAGGGAACTACTCCGGACGGGTGTCACTTCGAGTATTTGACAGCACGAACGCATCTTCGGATTGCTTTTCCGCATATACGGCTCTTCGTGACGATCATCCGGAGTACTTCTTCCTTGGCTTGCAGGCACGTTTCGCATCTATTGGCAGTCACGGCATCCTCTTTTATCCGCTCCTGTACTCCGATGACATCATTCGGCGTGTACAGCTTCAGTTGCGGAGACGTATCTGTGAACTTGTTCGCGGCACATTCGTGCCGGATCCTGTGGATGCTGAAATCCTCGTCTATGGGCGTATAGCGCAGGAGATCAACTATATAGACCATAACGATGTACGTGACCACAATATTGTCGGCCCTGTCCTTTTCGGCTCCGGTGTATGTGAAGGATACACCTCTCTTCTGAACCTGTGTCTGCGGAGAATAGGCATCCCGTGTATAAAAGCACGCGGATTTACCTCTGAAGGAACGCCGCATTGCTGGACGATCGCCTGGGTGAAAGGGGTCCCTGTCCACTGTGATGTCATAGGGGACCGCGTCAACGCAGAAGGCATCGTCGGATTTAACTATCTGAATCTTTCTGACCGTCAGATAGCTGCAAACCACCGTATGAATTCGGATTATCCGTGTCCTTCCTGTAAATCCGAGGCATTTACATACCACCGTTGGAACAGACTCTGTGTGAATTCGCGCGCCGAACTGGTGAAACAGATAAAGGATGCTCAACCATTCTCTTCACCACTTCGTCTTCACATTGATTACCTTCCGAAGGGAGGCGATCTGGCGAAAGAAGCCCAGGCTGCTTATCGGAGATCGATGTCTCTCGGTTATGTGAATATCCACACTTACCCCGAATTCGGGAACATCATCATAACTAGAAAACACTGAGTATAAACGATGTCACCTCCAAAGAAACAAGACCTTCCTTCCCGGCTGATACTCTGTACTTGTAAGAAACAACCCGACCACAATAAGAAAGCAGGTGATCCTATGACTTAGCTAACTGAACCCCAGATGATTCTTACCCCCCTACTATAAAATTCACACAAAAAGGAGATTTTAACTATGAGTAATTGGGATAAACAGAGTGATGGCGTATATGTTTCCGGTAACTATCTTGAGCATACACGAAGCGGTTATAACCAGACAAATGCACAGAGATTCGGTGTCGATCCACTCACCGAGCGCACCGACTTCCTTCTCAACAATGGCGACGGCACACACGCACACTACTCCACAGATGCTTACGGCAACCTCACTAAGTGGCATGACTAATATACCTCGTCTGATGATGGCTGAGTGACTCTCAGCCGAAACGGGACCTCTCGCTCCCCCCCCGCGTGAGCGGTCTCGTCACGGGAAGTCAATTCTCGAACTACAACACTAAAGAAAGAAGGGATGATTAATGAACCCTATGCAACTCGGATTAGCTTTATTCTGTGAAATCGAAGCCGTAAGAACACCTGGAAAATGGACCTGGGAAAGAAGGATCGCCGGCCCGCTCAGCACAAATGACGTTAGAACGATCACGGAGATCGCCGGCTGCTGGGCTCGTGAGGCGTCCGCCGGTCCGGGAGGAAGCGTCTGCTTTTACACCAATCAGAATCACGAAAGACACGGAGGCGGAATATGACAGAAAGAAATGGTTTCACATATCCCTTTGGACCACGGAGACATCTGAATATCCGATTCTCGATCCCCTACGAACTGTTCACCGGTTACGAGTATTCCAGTTGTGACACAGGGACCAAGCTCGGTTTTCAGTTGATTAGTCATGCGGTCAGGCAGTTAAAGGGTTTCACAAGCAATGATCTTGAAATCAGAGTGATCGACGAGATAGATGACTGGGACTTTGCTTCCGGAGTGAATAGAAAGCCTGAAAAAAAAACATTGCTGCTATGCAATGTATCAGGTCGTGTATGACGGAAAAGTCGTATGCACCTTACGCGAGAGTGAGCACTACGACTATGTGGTCGAATTCTTTGAGATCGACGATGAGGGCATGTGGTATGATCTTCTGCTCTATTATGCATCCCGGCACTGTGCCAAGTACGGGAGGGTCTCCTGAGAAAGTTACCTCAAAAGAGACAATCCTAAGGTTCTTTTCGATTAATCTAGAATCGATAAAAGGCCTGATTGTCAAATCTGAAGAAAGGAGGAAAGCTCTATGATCATTCTTATTAAAGGTACAGATGATGTATCCTTCGCCAGTGGATGCTGCGGCGGTGCATATGACTACGATAATGATTCGAACTGCATCGAAAATTCCGACTAACCACAAGCATTCTTTCATTTACAAGGCGTTTATTGATCTTTTTCAGATTAGTAAACTGCCTTGTACATGGAGGTTAAGAACTTTACTTCACGAAATCGCCCAAGTTGAGATGTATATAGGAGGAGTATATGGCACCTTTTAAGAAATCTGATTACACTATTATCTGCGAAAAGGACGGAAAATACTACTTATGGAACACGTTGAGAGGCGGATTGGCTGAAGTCAGCCCGGATGTGATCTCCTGCCTGTCTTCAGGTATGTTCGATCCCTCCTCTTGCCCGGATTTCGAAGAACTGAATGCCAACCGCTATATCGTTCCGAGTGATTCGGACGAATACGGCTTCATTTTAGAAAGAGCAAAGAGCATAAAGGCGAAGGAAGATCCGAAAAACATGTTTTTCGCGATTGCGCCTACGCTGAAGTGCAACTACCATTGTCCGTACTGCTTTGAGAATGATCGTACATCGTTCTCCAGCATGTCCGATCAGACTTCCTCAGCCGTAAAGCAGTTTATTTCCGAAAAAGCAGCTGCGAACAGCAATCTGAAATGTCTCCATATCACCTGGTTTGGTGGTGAACCTCTTCTTTGCTTAAATACGATTGAGGAGATAAGCATGTATCTCCTTGATTTCTGCGCCAAAAGGAATATTGAGTGCAGATTCTCGATCATCACCAACGGTCGTTATTTGGACTTGCACGCGATAGAAATCTTGCAGAAGATGAAGGTTAAGAAGGTCCAGATTTCTTTTGATGGCCCTCAGAAAACCTACTGTCAGGCAAAAAGAGCTTCAAACGAAGACTACAAGCAGACCCTAAACAATGTAATTCTTGCAGCTCAATGCGGACTTCCTCTCCTCATCCGCATTAACATTCGTGACAATAACTTCACGCCTGCGTACGAACTTGCGGATCTGCTTCTGTGGGATAACGGTCTGGCTCACCTCATCAAGCTTTATCCTGCCTTTGTTGTCGAAGGTAATAAGGAAGACCGTGCAAAGAGATATGCAGACTTCGTTAAGCTCGAAAAAGAGTATGCTAGACACATCATCAACAACTACTCTCTCGACAGCTACTACAATAAATTCGCTGTCTCACACGGAATCTCATGTTCACTTTCCTGTAAGAACAACTATTGTATTGGTCCGAGCGGAGAACTCTATAAATGCGAACACCACTTCGGTCAAAAGGACTACGTAGTAGGTGATGTGTGGGGTAAAACAGAAGTCTTCGCGGATCTGTTCCGCGTCATTTCGGAAAACAGTGACAAAAAAACCGAGTGTGCAAAATGTCCTGTGTTTCCGATCTGTATGGGCGGATGCCCGAATTCCCATCTTCTTCATGAGAAGAACTTCGACTGCAAAAGTTTCATCGAACACCTGATCGACCGCCAATTAAGAGTAATTAAAGGAGAAAAATCATGACTGAGTATGAAATGATAAAAGCAGAGATCTCTGAAATTAAGGCTCGTCTCGACGAGCTCAAGGACGAAATAACAGAGTTTAAGTTTTGTAGGGAAAACTACCGTGATATGCTGCAGGATTCACGTGGCCAAGCACGCTTCGAAGTGAAAGACGAAATCAATTACTACAGCAATCTTCTGGATGATCTGTACTGTGAGAAAGAGGATCTTTACGATCGGCTCAATTACTTATGTGCAGAAAGGGATAAATGGATGAGTCAGAAATTCTGCGCATCGTGCCAGAAACCCTTTAAATTCAGCACAGAATGGGTACATATCCCCTCGTATTGCCCGGAATGCAGACGCAAGTTTAAGAACAGAAACTAAACGCGACATACACACCTCCTTTACATAAGGATGCCCGAGATCCTGATGACCTCGGGCATCCTTGTTTTTCAGATTTAAGGAACTCCCTTTCTAATACAGATTCACACCACTACTATCAGGAATATTGAAAATCTTAAGATAGGTATTCCCCTTCTCCACGCATGTTTTTTCCTCTAGATGGCTATCTCTTCATCCGGCACATTTCCTTCTCGAATATATTCATCCAAGGTTGCCTGCATATCCCATCGCAGATTGGCATGCATCACATAGTTCCGCACCTCTGAATATAAAGTGTCTACAAGGTTGGCAATAGCCGATACATCATCCTGATTGCTGCAGTAGAAGAAATTCTGTCCATCCTGAGTACTAAACCAGATTTCTTTGGCATATCTTCTTGTCTCTCTCTTAAGAGGATCTTGTCCACATATGTTCATGATATACAGTGTTGCACCATTGCATAATAAGAGATGATAACAATCATCCCAGATAACAGTATGCACATCAAATTCAAAGGAAGGGAATATAACATCCCGATCCATGCAAGATCCGTCGTTTTCACCTTTCTTATAGAAGTCTCTCTCCTCAAACAACGGGTGATTATATCTTGCCATACTGTCTCTAAGAGATATGCCTGACTCACGCTCCCAATACAAATCGCCATTCTTTGTATCTCGATACAGTCTGTCCAGAAACATGACCACCTTCTTCGAATTGGAAGAAAGACTTGAAATGTTTGTACTGAGCAAAGTGTCAGCGCTGATGTGTAATTCTTTGGCCAAGCGTACGATTACATCGAGATCAAATTCACTACTGTTCTGCTCACACTTTTCCGTCAGATATCCAGCAGGAACGCCAATTCTTTCTTCGAGATCTTTCATCTTCTCTCCTGCTCTACTTAAGATAAACATAATGTTGTTCATAACATGGTTTTTTCTGTTCATAAGGTATCCTCCAATTCTTATATTTTTAGTTCTTGTCTTGGAATATTATTACGCACTCGGCGAAAGCACATCTTTGAGAACTTTGTATATCTGTCGGCCGCTCTCATTTCCGAATTCATGGCGACACTGATTGTAAAGAGAGAAAACTTCCTTTTTTCTTACATCTAGTGTCATCTCTGTGATTATCTCGATATCGACCTGAAATGCCGTGTCTTCGAATGCATATCGAATCTTTTCCTTAAGCGCCTGCATTTTTTTATATGAAGCGTATGCGTTGTCGAGATTTCTCTGCTGCATTGCCTCAACAATCATCGCTTTTCTTTTGCTCGAGGCCGGCTCCTTCAACTGAATCATTGCTTCTTCCAGGCTAGGTGATCTAACAATCCTAAACTCAGAGTTAGGCGATTTCAATTTTATAAATTCAACAACGGAAGTCAGGTCCTTGTCGCGACTGATAATAGCAATCTGCCTCTCGCCCTTCTCGAACAGTGATGCTGCTTCTGTAGCTATGTAGAAATCAAGTGCATTCTTTCGAGCGTTTACTAGTTTGTACATTTTCAGCTGGCAGCCGCTTTGAGTAATTTCGTTCCATACATCATTTCGCATCTTAATAGCAGCATTCGAGTAGAAGATGATTATGCAGTCATCTGCGCTGAGGTATCTAGTACCACGCAATCCTGCTACATCAGTAACATTCTCATAATCCACTAGGAAGTAATTCATGTTTTCATTCCTCCTTTAGCAAAACTTCACTGTTCCCACGAAACGGAGCCAGCATAGCTATTGGTTTACCATATCTGGTTATTAATAAGACATCGCCTGCAACCACTAGTTCAATGTACTTCCCAAAACGTTTTCTTAGTTCTGTAACTGATACTTTTCTAATCATGTTATCTACCTCAAATCTTCTTGCCCTCTCTCTTAAGGGCGTGCTAATCTAAGGGTGCTCTCTTGTATGCCTTCAAGAGATAACCTGTCACATGTTTCTTTTGTTTACTTGGTCTCGCTTACTGTTTCTTACTTAAAAACCAAGATCTAACACTTCCGGCTCGTTCGATTCCGAATCATCCATAAAGAAGTCGATAGATTTTTCGACATATTGATTGAATTGAGGATGCATACAACTCTTGCCGACTACGTCATATAGACTGTCAACCAGTTTTGCTATTTCTTCATTCTTATCGTCACTAAAGCAAACAAATTGGCTGTCTCCGCCATTGGGACACATCCAAATCTCCCTCACACAATCCGAATCGTAATAGGATCTATTGTGAACGACATTCATTATGTACAATGCTGTCCCGTTTTTCATATAGAAATGGAAGCAATCTCCCACAATATGAGTTGTCAACTCATATTTGCGAGAAACAAAAACCGCACAAGGTACTTTTTCTCCGTTACTATCAGTTCTAGTACAAGCCGTAAAGAGAGGATGACTACAACGTCCCTCACCATCTATTGTTACCTGGGTATTCAGTTCGTCCACTGATTCACGTATCCAGCATAATTCATCATCTTGCGTTTTACGAATCATTTTCTCGATAAAGGAAACCAGGCGGATTTCCGTTGGTGTCATTTTAGACAAGTCCCTCGAAACCAAAGAATCCAAACTCACTCCCAAGATTCTTGAAATATTTACAGCAAAGTCGATTCCTGGCTTTGTGCCACTGTCTTTATTTGTTCTCGAAATATAACCCAAACTCACACCAGCGGCAGATTCAAGTTCACCAATTTTCATATCCTTCTGTTTTGCCACAATTCTCACGTTGTTAAAAAACTTAGTCTTGTCTAATCCGTCATTCATATTTATATCCTCCTTAGAAAAGTATTGTCTCATTCTTTTTGTACAGAATACAATAACACGATGCTTTCGTCAATATCTAATTGAAAATTTTTGTGCATTTGAGGTAATATAACTCACTGAGCGATGTTTTTTTGTGTTTAGCGAATGGTTCCTCTTGTTTTCTTATGCGGCAGTCCGTATTTGAGGAATAATTTTATCTCTTATACTTATACTTATTCTATCCTGTCCTGCAGGAAATAAGTGAAGACGGCTGTTCTAATGAGTAGAATCAAAGCCAAAGAAATCCAGCAATCTTTAAAACAGCGGCTCTCCTTAAACAAGATAGCCCGAACACTCTGTCAGTACGGTGTGTATTCTAGCGATTACGAATCTCTCGATACTTGGTCATATTTACGACCTCCTTGTAATTAGTCACGATTTCTCGTGCCATTATAAGTTTATCGGTCTAGAAGCGTGGCTCTCATTTTCCGGACAGGTTGCTCAAAAAGGTCTGGATTATTCATAAACTTCTTGCTTTATAGCGATTTGATTTAACCGGATCCAGTGTATCTGTTGTTAATCTGCCAACTAGGTCTGTTACAAGCGGACTTTGTTACGAATTGTTGCTCAAAAACAACAGGTAGTGTATAATATCAGACAAATCTTTCTGTTAGAGGATACGATATGAAAACCATATTAAAGTGGCCCGGAGGAAAAGAAAAAGAACTACCCATTATCCGGAGATATATGCCTGAATATACTGGAAGGTATGTCGAACCATTCGTTGGCGGTGGTGCTGTGTTTTTTGACCAGAATAATCTGAATTGTTATATCAACGATAGGTCGGATGAACTCATCAATTTATATTCTTGCGTAAAAGATCGCGATCAAGAGTTTATTCATTATTTAAATTTGGAAGATAGAGAATTTAATGCAATAAGCGATTTTATAGATAACAACAGAGACGTTATTCTTCGCCTTTACAACGGTGCATTACCTGTAGATGGTTTTCTTGGTCAGTACGGTTTTTTCTTTGATGATATCGCTATAGATTATCACAACGTATTTTTTCACGAGCTCACGAAAAATCTGAACAGTAAAATATCCAGATCTCATCGACTAGAGAATACGCACGGATTTCTTTCAGACTCTGACAGAATTGACAACATTGAGTCTGCCCTAAAATCCGCTTATTATATGTATATTCGCTACTTATTAAATCATCAACAAGAGTTTGATCCTGGCAGAAGAGCCGCGGTTTTCTTCTTTGTCAGAGAATACTGTTATTCTTCAATGTTTCGATATAACACAGCTGGTGAATTCAATGTCCCCTATGGTGGCATTTCATATAACAGAAAAGACCTCGGGAGAAAAATAGCATACATGTTATCGCAAGAAATGACTCAAAAACTTCAAACTGCTGATCTTTCAAATCTTGACTTTGAAGATTTTATCGAAAGGCTTCATCTTAACAGAAATGATTTTATGTTTCTCGATCCACCATATGACAGTGACTTTTCAACATACGCTCAAAACGGGTTTGGACAAGCTGAACAAATACGTCTCCGAAATTGTCTATTAGAAACAAACGCCTTGTTTATGCTGATAATAAAGAATACTGATTTTATCTATAATTTGTATAACAGATACTTTCATATAGGAGCTTTTGATAAGAAGTATATGGTAAGTTTCATGAATAGAAATGAAAGAGATGTTGAACACTTAGTCATTACAAACTATTAACAAAAAACATTCCTCATTAAGAGGAATGTTTTTTAATCTCCCTGCTCAACTCTCGTATTGAAAGAGGTTTTTTAGAATTGCGATGTATCATGCGATGGCAGTTAGCACAGAGGGGTTTTAGGTGTTGTATAGCACTTAAGATAACACTTTCTACGCCCTCCTCGTCATATTGATATATAGGTTTTTCGTGATGAATTTCAATAAATCCTTTTCCTATATCACCGTACTTTTCTTCAAAGCTAAACCCACAAACCGAACACCTTAATCCACCATTATTTGAATAATACTGTACGGCAGCATCTCTGAGCTTTTTTGACCTTTCTCGTACGGTTATGCTTTTATTTTTTGTGTTTCCTTCCTGTACAATTTCCTCATATACTATAGTTTTTTTAGAGGTATTGCTTAATCGCTTCGTTAGTTTTTTTATATCAGAATAACTAAACTGTTGTGAAAACAGATACTCAAATTCCGGGATGTGCGGAGCAAGGCATTTTTCTCCTTCAGTTGTTAATTTATACACCCCATCTATATAAGTGGTATACCTATCCATATTATTGTTTGACCGATGTGATTTTAAGTTTCGGACTTTCTGAGAAAACTTCGTATCATTTCGATTAGCCAATATTGTTGCATCTTCACCGGTCGGAGAAAAAAATACTGTTAATTCTTTTATCAGATCTTTTGTCGTAGCCTCTCCATAAAGGTAAATAACGTATAGGGCAGGCAAAATTAGCATTCTTTCTTCAGTTCTCATTAGGGTACTCCTTTCTAATTCGTGCGTCAGCACCATCAAAAAATACTGGATCAATTTCACATCCGATAAACTGTCTTTTCATTTGAAGTGCTGCTATGCCAGTAGATCCGACTCCCATAAATGGGTCAAATACTGTATCGCCTTCATTACTGGCAATACTGATAATATGTTTCAAAAGTTTAACTGGTTTTTGAGATGGATGTTTAGGATTTTTCATTCTTTCCTTCCCCATACATATTGAGCATTCAAAGAAATTATGCATATCGTTCTGATTGCTGAAATTCCATTTGTGACCCTTGTTCCATAAACAAATGATCATCTCACAACTATTCAAAAAACCATTTTTATAGATCTTAGGCATAGGATTGGTTTTATGCCATATAAAATATTGAAAAGTATCGAATTCCGAATCAAATGCTTCATGCCATTTTCCTAACAAGTTATAGCTAGTAAAAATAAAAATGTTTCCATCTGGTTTAATAATTCTCTTGAAATCATATACAAAGTCTTGGGGGTTAATCTCAGATAAATCCCATTCTCCCAAATCGTTGTTAACGGCACTACGTCCAGGCAATGGAATATTGCCAGTAGAATACTTTGCAATGTTATAGGGCGGATCAGTTAAGATCAGATCTACCGACCTATCTGGCATTGTTTTCATATGATCAAGACAGTCCGTAAGATGAATGTTGTAACGCAATGATTTTATCCTCGATTCCCAATTCCACTAAAGAAGACTTATATGCAGCAATAAACTCAAAATACAATTGCAGAGATATCATCTAATAGTCCTTTCAATCATTTCCTTAATCTTTGAATTTAGATCAAGTTCTTGAAGTGCTATTTTATACAGTTCTGTAAATCGCTCGTAGTCAATCCCAACAGGAAGAATTTTGTTCCAAAACGCTTTGCCAATCAAAAACATTTCTGGAAATGCCATATGTTGTTTAACTGCTCCTGTCCAGGTGTTCCCCTCTCCATCTTTGTTATATAATGTTGCAAAGTAGACTCTTGAATTGGGTATATTAACTCCTGCATAAATTGTTAGAAGTTTTTCAACATTGGAGGGTGCGTTTGAGCTATCAAGATCACCCCCTGCTTTTAGTTCCAAAAGATTCCAATTTTCGCCATCAAAAAAGGCAAGATCGACCGGTTTTGTATGTAGGGAAAATGTCTGTTTATACTTCTGTGCATAGATTTGAAGTCGCTTGACAGTTTCCTGATTGACTCCACTTTCAACACGGGCTTTCCCTTTGCCTGAAGCCATATTATTTGCGCGGAATGCTGAGATTTCTCCTCGCAAATCTCCATTATCTGTATCAATGTCTGTTACGATTATTTGTCCACTTATGGTCTTAGGATCAATAGAGTGTTTGATACCTCGCGGATTAACTATAGTAGGAACATTCTCTTCTCCAAATCTTAGTCGGGCAATACGTTTAGCACATGCTTCAATTGCATTTCCACTTTTGGACTCAAAACTACTAACAAATACCATATTTGCTATTATCGTATCATCCATCTGATTCAAAAGAAAATTGTATCTCTTTTTGATATAGTTTTTGGGAAAATCGCTCTGAATATTCATAATCAGTTTCCCGAATTCTTCATATACTATTGTTTTTACAGCTATTTCCATCTCAGTCAACGCCATCTTCATTTCCTCCAACTCCTTCAAACAATTCGGAAATGCTGATTCCTAAACCAGCTGCAATTTTCTCAATATTGTGAAGTGACACATTTCTCTTCCCAAGTTCGACTGTAGCGAAGTATGTTCTATCCATATCAATTAACATAGCAAATCTTTCTTGACTATAGCCAAGTTCATTTCTTAATCTCTTTATTCTTTCACCTAGTTGCTTCTCATACATCTCTCCAATCCTCCAAAACAATGATAAAATTCTGATGATTTTAAGACAACGGTTTATGCGCAACAAGACAAGATAAAATCGTTTTTTATCAAAGCTATTCACAAACTGACAAATCAATTGTCGCATAAAGTTGAATTCTAGCGAATAGTTGCATTAATTCCTGACCAATAACAAGAACTACGGCTACATTAACTTGAATCTATGGATCACATCCAGATTATAGTGATCTACTATATCTACAATACCAGCATCCTCTTCTCTCCCCTCTTGACTCGTGGTTTCTTTCCGTGTATTTTATTATTGAACGCGTTCAATAATGTTCTTTGTTCGCGGATGTAGGCTCTTTTCATGTGAGGAGACAGGTATGAATAAAGACGAGAAACTGCAGATCACGAAGGATAAGCTGATGGAGGCGACGCTTCATCTGATGGAGAATATGGAGGCTCCGATGAAGGTGACCTCCAGAGAGATCGCGCAGAAAGCGCAGGTGCAGCCGGCCATGATCAACTACTGCTTCGGGTCAAG
>Ga0310691_10005998_pt1 | contig 13102 bp, 10 predicted proteins | sample 176DNAGHGlowgp2_FD_203887 | JGI IMG/M metagenome (GOLD analysis project Ga0310691, IMG submission 203887) | Sheep rumen microbial communities from Palmerston North, Manawatu-Wanganui, New Zealand - 1766 DNA GHGlow gp2 (v2) (version 2) | ecosystem: Host-associated > Mammals > Digestive system >... | reverse complement strand
ATTGACGGGCAAAAACTTCATTTAAAATGTCCAATGTGTTATAAGTAATACCAGCATCATTGCTTGAATAAGCTATGTCAATAATATCACTTTTTTGTAATTGCATCACTTTTAACCTGCTGGTTATGCTATTAATGCCAAACCAATTGCTATAATTTAATAGACCAAATAGATAGTTATCTTGAGAGGGGCGTTCGTATGCTTTTAAGTTGGCATAAGTTGCCTGTTCACTGTTATGATTGATAAGAGTCTTGACATCAGCAGGAACGGTAGCATTTAACTGGCGGAAATGTTCTGAAGAAATATAGTTGTTGTCTTTATTAGGATTGCCATACATCATGCAGCGGGCAAACAAACGGAGTGCTACCTCATGGATAGTGACATCTGTAGTCATTAACAGCATAAGGTTAGTAATGTTCGTCTGGGAATTACCGCCTGCAGCGCCCGATCCACCCTCCAGGTTATAACCAGTTATCATACCTGTATAAATCGTGGTGTTGGCATCATAGACACGCTCCATGTTTCGTGTCATAAACCATGCCACGATTAAAGCGATGAGTGGTAAAATGATTAAATACCAACGAATCTTGTATAAAAACCTAACGATATATCTGAACAAGTCCATAATCTTCAATCTTTTGTTAATAAGTTATTTTTTTGCTGTTTTTTGAGCTGCTTTTTGGGCTTTAGCCTCCGCTTTCTCTAAGGTTTTCAGCTTTTTCTCTTCTTCTTCTGCAGCTTTTTTAATTCGTTTTTCAACAGCTTTATTCTCCTTGGCCAATTGCTTCTCTGACTTTTGAACGGTTTTGTCCAAAGTAACTTCAGTTGTTGAATTGGTCAAAATGGGTGTATGAGTTATAATTTCCAGCGTTAAAATATCTGTAATGATTTCTGCCTGTTTTGATTGGTAAGAACTAACAGCTCCATCCTCATGAGTTTTAGTCCATGCAAAATCTTCAATGGTCATATTACCATTATGAAAGTCTTCTAAGTTTAACGCTCCAGCTCCTTGATAAATGGCCGCATTTTCGCTTGCGGTCTTTAGGATGACCAATCCTGTAGTGATTTTTGTATAGAGTGCTGCTATTTGCAACTTCAACTGGTCATATTGGTAATCTTTTTGATAAATTGCTTGATCCACCTCCAATTTTTTACGTTTAACTGATGCACCTAAGTCCAAAATATCTTCCAAAGGTACGGCCAAGTTGACACCAACATTCCAATAACTTTGCTCATTACCATTAAACTGCAATCTCTGAAGAGCATAATAGCTGGATGAACTCTCTCCCCACATATCAGTGACTCCATAACTATAGCTCGCATGGCCAGTCAAATAGGAGAAAATATGCCGTCTCTGCTTAGCCACTTCAGCCTCTGCAATTTCTTGCGCCTTTTGCAGGGACATCACCTGTGGCGTTGACTTAGCATTCTCAAACAATACAGCCAGTGGTGGCAGATGGAATTCAGAGAAATTAATCGTCTTCTCCTGACTGGAATCAAAGAATCCTGCGGCTATTCCACTGTCATCAAATGACTGTGCGAACGAAACACTGCTGAAAGTTGTTAGCGTTGCGCAGAATAACAAACGTCTGAATCTGTTCATTTGTTTATATTTCTTATACATTTCCTTTTTGAATCATTGAGGTTAGGGTCCGGAAGATAATCTTCATGTCAAGCATGAAGTTGTATGTCTGTCCGTAGATGATATCCAACTGCTTGCGCTCTTCGGCTGACATCATGCCGCCCTTGCCGCGCTCCTCCACCTGCCAAAGCCCTGTTAGTCCGGCAGGGGCCATGAAACGGTCGATGCTGGCATCGGCAGTAAGCTTCTCTGCCTCGTAGAGGGGGAGGGGACGGTTGCCGACGATTGACATGTCACCCTTGAGAATATTGAAAAGCTGTGGAAGCTCGTCGATGCTGGTCTTGCGGATAAACTTGCCCACCTTGGTGACGCGGGGGTCGTTTTCTATCTTGACGAACGCATTTTCGATTTCTTCTTTCTTCTCCTTGTTATAGTCGCTTTCTGCTACAACATAATCATCACCGACCAGCATCACTTCATCGTCGCTGATCATCATGTCAGACTCCATGCCCATGTCCATCATCATCATCTCGGCCTCCAAACCGAGAGGAGCCGTGATGACGGCCTTTTCGTTGCCTTCTCCCTTGTTCTGCTCAGCATACTGGTTACCGGCTTCCTTGGCCACTTCCTTCAGTTTCTCTTCTGCATCAATGTACATCGAGCGGAACTTCAGGAAGTTGAAGATAGTGTAGTTGGTACCCACACGCTTGGACTTGAACAATACCGGCCCCTTGCTCTCCATCCGGATGGCAATTGCAGTGATGATAAAGACGGGTGAGAGAATAATAATAGCTAATAGGGAAACAACGATGTCAAACAAACGCTTCCAAAAGGGAATCTTAAACTTGAGGATGCGGTGCTTGGCTGTCTGCTCGTTGAATAGCATGCCTTCGCGATCGGAAATAAACTGAATCTTCTTGTTCAGTTCCGTGACAGAGGCGTTGATGGAAATGGTGTCATTGATACCGCACTTCTGATAGACATCGCGATCCTCCGGCATCAGCTCGTGGGTGAGCAGGATGACATAGAGGTTCTTACATTTCTTCCTCAGATAGGTGATGGCCGTAATGTCTTCATTACGGATGGTCTGTTCGAAAAAGAGGATGAAGTGCTCGTTGCGGACGTGAGAAACACAGACAGATGCCGCCTCCTTGTAATTCTTTGCGAATTGTACAAGGCGCCCGGGGATGTATTTCAAGCGTTCTTCAATCTCTTTGTTGTTGCCTAAGTAAACTACACCTATCATATAATAAATATGTATTAGGGAACGATCTTCTTGACACGAATCTTCAACTCCATCGGGTTGAAAGGCTTGACAATGTAGTCTTCTGCGCCAATTTCTAACAAGCGGATGCGCTCACTGGTGGAGTCTTCGCTGGACAACATGATGACGGGGATATGCTTGAATAGCTCATTCTGCTTAATCCACTCCAAAAAATCATCACCACGCATACCTGGCATACGGATGTCGGAGATAATCAAGTCCGGCGTATTACCTGCCTGAAGCCATTTGACGCCTTGCAAGCCATCAGGCAGCCACTGCACGTCATAATCGCTCATCAGATAGATGGAGAGCACCTTTGCGATGGTCTCTTTGTCGTCAAGTATTAGTATTTTCTTCTTCATATATGAATATTTTTTTTGTCGCCCAAAGCCATAATCTTGTGCAAAGGTAAGAAAAAAAATTAAATAGTGTTCAAAATTCCGTAAAAATTTCATCTTTTTCTCTAAAAAAGTTGCTTATTCCAAAAAAAAGGGGGAAATTTGCAGTGAAAACGTACTATAAACAAGAGGTAATTAATCAATTATTATGGCAAATAGATATCTATTAGGTTTTGATGTCGGTAGCTCGTCAGTGAAGGCATCATTGGTTAACGCCGATAGCGGCAAGTGTGTTGCAACTGCTTTCTTCCCTGAGAAAGAGGCGCCTATCATGGCTGTGAAGGCCGGATGGGCAGAGCAGGACCCACAGATGTGGTGGGATAATGCCAAACTCAGTCTAAAAAAAATCATGACGGAAGCTGGTGCGACAGGTGAGGAAATCAAGGCCATCGGTATTTCCTATCAAATGCATGGTTTGGTCTGTGTGGACAAGAATCTGAAGGCTTTGCGCCCTTCAATTATCTGGTGTGACTCTCGTGCAGTCCCCTATGGTGAGAAGGCTTTCAAGGAACTGGGCGGAGACCAGTGCCTGAGTCATTTGCTGAACTCGCCGGGTAACTTCACGGCGGCCAAACTGGCCTGGGTGAAGGAGAACGAGCCGGATCTCTATGCACAGATTGATAAGGTGATGTTGCCCGGTGACTATATTGCCATGCGTCTGAGTGGGGTGGCTAATACTACTGTCAGTGGCCTCTCGGAGGGTATGTTTTGGGATTTCAAGAACAACCAGGTGGCTGACTTCCTGATGAAGTACTATGGCTTCGACAGCTCTCTGATTGCTGACATCGTTCCAACTTTCGCTGAGCAGAGTGTAGTAAGTGCCGAGGCGGCTGCAGAGTTAGGACTGAAGGCCGGTACGCCTATTACTTACAGAGGTGGCGACCAACCGAATAATGCCCTGTCACTGAACGTGCTGAATCCCGGTGAGATTGCTGCGACAGCAGGAACGTCGGGCGTGGTATATGGTGTACTTGGAGAGGTGAACTATGACAAGCAGAGCCGCGTGAATACCTTCGCTCATGTGAACCACACGGCTGAGCAGACTCGTCTGGGTGTATTGCTGTGTATCAACGGTACGGGTATCTTGAATGCCTGGACACATCGTAACATTACACCAGAGATCGGATATGCCGAGATGAATGACTTGGCGGCTTCTGTACCCATCGGCAGTGAGGGCGTCACCATCATTCCATTTGGAAACGGGGCGGAGCGTGTGCTGGAGAATAAAGAGATAGGTTGCTCTATCAATGGTCTGAACTTCAACAAGCACAACCAGGCTCATCTGGTTCGCGCTGCCCAGGAGGGTATTGTCTTCTCCTTCTGCTATGGTATGGAGATCATGCAGCAGATGGGTATGGATATCAAGAAGATACATGCTGGTAAGGCTAATATGTTCCTAAGTCCATTGTTCCGCAATACATTGGCTGGCGTGAGTGGCGCTACTATCGAACTTTATGATACGGACGGTTCTGTAGGTGCTGCCAAAGGTGCTGGTATTGGTGCAGGTATCTATGCTAATGCCGACGAGGCCTTTGCATCGCTGGAGAAACTGCAGGTGATTGAGCCCGATGCCGCTCATCGCGCAGAATATCAGGCTGCATACGCTGCATGGAAAGAAACTTTGGAAAAGAATATATAAAAACTTATTTTATCAACTTTTTTTATCAATACAATTATGGCAAAAGAGTATTTCCCGTTTACCGGTAAGATTCCTTTTGAAGGAAAGAATAGTAAGAATGTCATGGCTTTCCATTATTACGAGCCGGAGAAAGTCGTGATGGGCAAGAAGATGAAAGACTGGCTGAAGTTCGCTATGGCCTGGTGGCACACCTTGGGTGGAGCCAGTGCTGACCAGTTCGGTGGCCAGACCCGTTCTTATGAGTGGGATAAGGCTGCTGACCCTGTACAGCGTGCCAAGGATAAGATGGATGCTGGCTTTGAGATCATGGACAAACTGGGGATTGAGTATTTTTGCTTCCATGATGTAGACCTTGTTGAAGAGGCTGACACGGTAGAGGAGTATGAGGCTCGCATGAAGGCTATTACGGATTATGCTCAGGAAAAGATGAAGCAGTTCCCAAATATCAAATTGCTCTGGGGTACAGCTAATGTGTTTGGCAACAAGCGTTATGCCAATGGCGCTTCTACCAATCCTGACTTTGATGTAGTTGCTCGTGCTATCGTTCAGATTAAGAACGCTATCGATGCAACCATTAAGCTTGGTGGTACAAACTATGTGTTCTGGGGCGGTCGTGAGGGCTATATGAGCCTGCTGAATACTGACCAGAAGCGTGAGAAAGAACACATGGCTACGATGCTGACCATGGCTCGTGACTATGCCCGTGCCAAGGGATTCAAGGGTACGTTCCTCATTGAACCGAAGCCAATGGAGCCTTCAAAGCATCAGTATGATGTGGACACAGAGACTGTAATCGGCTTCCTGAAAGCTCATGGCCTCGACAAGGACTTCAAGGTAAACATTGAGGTGAATCATGCTACACTGGCAGGTCATACCTTTGAGCATGAATTGGCTTGTGCGGTTGATGCTGGCATGCTGGGATCTATCGACGCCAACCGAGGTGATGCTCAGAACGGCTGGGATACCGACCAGTTCCCCATCGACAACTACGAATTGACTCAGGCGATGATGGAGATTATCCGTAATGGTGGTCTGGGCAATGGCGGTACAAACTTCGATGCCAAAATCCGTCGTAACTCTACAGATCTCGAGGACTTGTTCATTGCTCATATCAGTGGTATGGATGCGATGGCACGGGCTCTGATGAATGCGGCTGACATTCTTGAAAACTCTGAACTGCCTGCCATGAAGAAGGCTCGTTATGCCAGCTTCGATGCAGGTATCGGAAAGGATTTCGAAGAAGGCAAACTGTCACTTGAGCAGGTTTATGAGTATGGTAAGAAGGTTGGGGAGCCTAAACAGACTTCTGGAAAACAGGAGAAGTACGAGACTATTGTTGCTCTCTACGCCAAGTAAGAGTGATTACAACATCAATAAAAAGGCCCGCAAATAGCGGGCCTTTTTATTGATGTATCTAGCTCAGACTGTCTTTATACCATTCAAACAGTTTCTGAACGCCTTCTTCGATTTCCACTTTATGGGTCCAACCCAAAGAGTGGAGTTTCGAGACGTCAATCAGTTTTCTCATGGTGCCATCGGGCTTTGAGGCATCGAACTCTACGGTGCCCTCGAAACCTACGGCCTTGACAACGAGTTCAGAGAGTTCACGAATGGTGAGTTCCTTACCTGTGCCTACATTAATGTGGCAATTTCTAATCTCACCAAGGCTCGGAATGGCTCCGCCACGACCAGTACTGTGATTTCTATCCACAGCACCATTGGTGCTGGCTCCATAATGTACAGAACTGTATTTCTCAATGCCAATGACATCTTTGAAATCAACATTCAGTAGCACATGAACTGATGCATCAGCCATATCTTCGCTCCACAGGAATTCACGGAGGGGTGCTCCTGTGCCCCATAATACGACTTGGTTATCAAATATGCCGTATTTGGCAAGAACACGAAGTACTTCTTCTTTCTTAAACGAACACGAATTACACGAATCTTTTTCATTTGTGAGATTCGTGAGATTCGTGTTCACTAATCCTTCGCCGGTGACACCCTCGACGGGACGTTTGTCGAGGTCGGTGGCAATTTTGTCCCATGCTCCATCGTGAATCAGCTTGGCCAGATACACTTTGCGCATCATGGCTGGCATGACGTGACTGCTCTCCAGGTGGAAATTGTCGTTGGGACCATAGAGGTTGGTGGGCATCACGGCAATATAGTTCGTGCCGTATTGCAGGTTATAGCTCTCGCACATCTTCAGACCGGCAATCTTCGCAATGGCATACTCCTCATTGGTGTACTCCAAAGGTGAGGTCAGCAGACAGTCCTCTTTCATCGGCTGAGGTGCGTTCTTGGGATAGATGCATGTCGAACCGAGGAACAATAGTTTCTTGACACCATGGGCATAGGACTCGCTGATGACATTGCACTGAATCTTCATGTTCATCATGATGAAGTCTGCACGGTAGAGGGAGTTGGCCATGATACCGCCAACAAAGGCTGCAGCAAGGACTACAGCATCTGGCTGTTCTTCGTCGAAGAACTTCTTCACTGCCACCTGATCGGTCAAATCCAATTCCTGATGGCTGCGGCCTACCAGGTTTGTATAGCCTCGCTGAACGAGGTTATTCCAAATAGCGGAACCCACAAGTCCGTGATGTCCCGCTACATAGATCTTACTATTCTTGTCTAAACTCATTCTTCCATTTGGGCTTTGATGAATAACTTCTTGACGAACTTCATGTCGTGCTTGACCATGATACGTACCAATTCCTCGAAGGATGTCTTATGGGGATTCCATCCCAATTTGGCTTTTGCTTTGGCTGGATTACCAAGAAGCTGATCCACCTCGGCTGGACGGAAATATTTGGGATCTACCTCTACAAGCGCCTTACCTGTCTTCTTGTCATAACCCTTTTCGTCGACTCCGTTTCCTTTCCATTCCAACTCTATACCTGCTTCCTTGAAGGCGAGTGTAGCAAATTCGCGGACAGTGTGGTATTCACCAGTGGCAATCACAAAGTCATCTGGCTCTGGTTGCTGGAGAATGAGCCACATACACTCGATGTAATCCTTGGCATATCCCCAGTCACGTAATGAGTTCAGATTTCCCAGATATAGTTTGTCCTGATAGCCCTGGGAAATGCGGGCTGCTGCCAAAGTAATCTTACGGGTGACAAAATTCTCGCCTCGCCGCTCACTCTCGTGGTTGAAAAGAATGCCGTTACAGCAATACATGTCATACGATTCACGGTAGTTCTTCATAATCCAGAAACCGTAGAGCTTGGCAACGGAGTAGGGACTACGGGGATAGAACGGCGTTGTCTCACTCTGAGGTACCTCCTGTACTTTGCCATAGAGCTCCGATGTGGAAGCCTGGTAGATGCGGCATGTCTTTTCCAATCCACAGATCCGAACGGCTTCCAATAGCCTGAGTACGCCCGTGGCATCAACGTCTGCCGTATATTCTGGTACATCAAAAGATACCTTTACATGACTTTGGGCTGCCAGATTGTATATTTCTGTCGGCCTCGTCTCTCCAATAATGCGAATCAGGGATGAAGAGTCTGTCATGTCTGCCCAGTGAAGATTCACCAGACGTTTCTTTTTCATATCACGTACCCACTCATCGAGATAGAGGTGTTCGATACGTCCTGTGTTGAAAGAGGAAGAGCGACGAAGAAGTCCATGCACTTCATAACCTTTCTCTATCAAGAATTCTGCCAGGTAGGAGCCGTCTTGCCCCGTAATGCCTGTTATAAGAGCCACTTTCTTGTCCATATCATTTAATTTTCGCCAGAGAACTGCTTAATGCGCTGTTCTTCTGAGAGTTTACAAATAAGTAGGGTGTTATCTTTCTCTGCAATGATGTAGCCGTCAAGCCCTTGGATGACTACTTTCGTCTCTTGGGTTGTATGTACTATACAATTATGACTTTCTATCAGATTGATATTTTGTCCGATGGCGGCATTGCCATACAGATCCTTTTTCGTCTGACCATGCAGAGAGCCCCATGTCCCCAAGTCACTCCATCCGAAATCAGCCGGACAAACAAATATCTCTTCAGCTTTTTCCATGATGGCATAGTCTACAGAGATATTGTCGCATTCCGGGAACCGTTCGTCTATATATGCTTGCTCCTTGTCGGTTCCGTAGACAGATTGCATGGACTCAAATATCTTGGCCATAGAAGGCTGATAAATGCGGAAGGCATTGACAATGGTGTGGATGTTCCAAATGAAGATACCCGCATTCCAGAAATAGAAGTTTTTCTTTATATACTCCTCTGCAGTCTTCAGATCGGGTTTCTCGCGGAATGAGTCAACTCGATAGATCTCCTTATTTCGAAGGGATGATGTGCTAAGGTCTGCCTGGATATAGCCGTAGCCTGTCTCAGGACGGCTGGGCTTCATGCCTAATGTGACGATGGCATCGGTTTCACTGGTGAATTTCATGCATTCCTTGATTACTCGCTGAAATTCTGTTGTGTCCATGACGATATGGTCGCTTGGAGTGACGACAATATTGGCTTGGGGATCATTGGCTTTAATACGCCAACTGACATAGGCAATACATGGAGCGGTATTTCTGCGGCAGGGCTCACAAAGAATGTTGGTCTTGGGAATGCTGGGTAATTGTTCTGCCACTATAGGCGCATATTTCTGGTTGGTAACCACCCAGATATTTTCTGGAGCAACAAGGCCGCCAAACCGTTCAACCGTTAATTGAATCAATGTTTTTCCAACGCCAAGGACATCAATGAACTGCTTGGGCCTTTCCGTTGTGCTCATCGGCCAGAAGCGACTCCCGACACCGCCTGCCATAATGACCAGATGATTGTTTGTCTTTGCCATAATCAGAATACGTTTGATAATAATTTGCAAAAATATACAAATTATTCCAAATAAACGAATTTTTTCGGGAAAAAAGAAAATTATGCCTGCATTTTCTTCTTTTTAAGGTAAGTTTTTACCCCAAAATAGATACAGGCAAGTACAAGAAGGCCGATAATCACAATTTTAATATATTCGGCATATTCCGATATCTTATCGTTTAATTGGTCCTCAGGAACAATGGCATGAAGATACCATCCTAATATGGCCAATACTGTGTGCCATCCACCTGCTCCAATCGTCGTGAACAGGATAAATTTCCCATAATTCATCTTGGCGAGTCCTGCCGGGATGGAAATCAGATGGCGAATGACAGGGACAAACCGGCCTGTTAGTGTCGCTGCCACACCATGATCGTCAAAATACTTCTCACTCTTCTCTACTTTTTCCTGGTTAAGCAGGCACAGATGCCCTATTCGGCTATTTGCAAATTTATATACGACCGGGCGCCCGACATAGAGGGCAACAAAATAGTTGATGGAAGCACCAACGTCGGCTCCCAATGTCGCAAACAAGACGATGAGGAATACATTTAGAGAACCGCTTGCGGCATGATAGGCTGCAGGGGTGACTACAAACTCTGATGGCACTGGGACAACCGTACTTTCCAATAACATCAAGAGAAATATGGTGGGGTAGTTCAGATTGCTGAGAAGCGTTGTGATGATATTCATATTTGCTTTAATGATTCTTTTATAAACTGCTGATAATCTGTTGCTTCCATTCCTTCTGGAAACATATGGCCTAATACTCTTCTTGCTTCCTTCGGGTTCTTCTCGACGGCCATCTCCAGATAGTCAAGAAATTCATCGTAATGTTTGATGTCCCAACAACAGAGTGCCATATACGAATAGCCTTCATTCCAGTCGTCATCTATATAGTCGAAGAATCTTTTAAAGAGCTTGTAGGATGATGACACATATCTATTGTCGTAGAGTGATACGATGATACGTAACATCGTCTTCGGTTCATAGCCTGTCTTCGTAACGACATTTATAAAGATCTTTTCGGCTTCTTTCACCCTTTTGTTGGCAAGTAGGATATGGCCACGAATGACTTCCATGTCAATATGGTCGCATTCTAGGTTCTCTGTCTTGTCGATATAATACAGAGCTGTCTCAAGTTGCTTCATTTCACTATAGGCAAAAGCCAATTCCTGATATATTTCCGGAAGGTATTGGGAACTGCCGTTTGCTTTTTCTTCTGCTATGAGTAATTGCTTGATGGCTTCTTCAAATCTTCCTAAGTTTATCAGGCAAGTTCCTTGGTGCAAATAGCCGAATTCGTCAAAGCTGTTCTTTTCCGAGTATTTTTCGAAATAGGAGAGTGCTTCCTCAAAATTATCCAGATGGTAGAGTCCATTGGCCTTTGTCAGAATGCTCTCCGCATCATCTGGGTCGATGGCAATGGCATATTCACTACTGGTGACAGAGGCACTATAATCCTCACTCATAAACTGGGCATTGGCCAGGGCGTTCCAATAGACCTTGGAGTAGGGGTCGTGATCGAGCAGCTCATTGAAAAGCCTGCCGCTATCCTCATATTTCCCGATGCCGAAGAGTGTACGAGCCATCAGTTCTTTGAAATCATCGGAATCATCGCCTCGCGACCGTGCCATCCATTCAAATGACTTGTTGTACTCGTTGTATTCTGCAAACAGATTGGCTACGTCATAAACATAATCCATCTCCTCGTCGGTTGGCAGTTCCATGAAGTGTTTCCGAAAAAGCTCGTCGGCCTCTTCGATCTTTCCTTCACAGATTAGAATCTCTCCTAAGAGATAGAGATATTCGGTATCATCGATAATCCGTATCCGTTCAGCATAGTCTCTAGCTACTACAAAGTCGTTGCGGCTCAGGGCTTCACGGGCTTTGTAAAGCAAGGGGCCGATCGCATCGGGGTTGAAATGCAAAGCAAGTTCTATAGCGTCGGTAGCATCATCCATCCTGCCTTCATAGTGATAGAAATCGGCTATATCGGCCAAATCGTCGGCATCCATATATATTGGATGCCCCGATTTGACTGAATCCTCATATTGCTTGAGGAGCTTCTTGAACTCTTCACTCTTAAAATAGGCAGTATCGTCTGTCATTGGTTTATTGTTTTTTGGCCCAAGAGTCTTTCAGACCTACTGTCTTGTTGAAGACAGGGTGTGCATCGCTCGTGTCACTATCTGGAGTGAAATAGCCGATTCGCTGGAACTGAAGATAGGTCAGCGGCTTCATGGTGGCTGCAAACGGCTCTACATAGCAGTTTGTGAGAACGTGGAGAGAATCAGGATTGATAATCTGCTTCATGGCGGTCACAGCATCGCAGTTCTGCTCTTCTCGGATTGCGGCCATATCATCACGAGGATTCTCAACCTTCCACAGACGGTCATAGAGACGTACTTCTGCCTTGACAGCATGAGCGCAGCTGACCCAGTGGAGTGTCTTGCCCTTGATTTTACGATTGGAACCAGGCAGACCGCTGCGCGATTCAGGATCGTAAGTGCAATAGATGGTTGTGACCTGGCCGTTCTCATCCTCATCGCATGGGTGCTCTTCGTCGCATTTGATGATATAGGCATTCTTTAAGCGGACTTCCTTACCAGGAGCCAGACGCATGAATTTCTTCTCTGCCTCTTTCATGAAATCATCGCGCTCAATCCATAGCTCACGGCTGAACTCGATGGTGTGGGTTCCATCTGCCTCATTTTCCGGATTGTTGATAGCCTCTAATTGTTCCACTTGTCCTTCAGGATAGTTCGTAATGACGACCTTAACAGGATCAAGGACAGCGCTGACACGGATGGCACGGCTGTTAAGATCGTCACGGACGGCACTTTCCAACAGAGCCATGTCGTTGAGCGCATCCAACTTGGTATAGCCAATCTTATCGATGAAATTCACGATACTCTCAGGGCTGTATCCACGACGACGGAAGCCACAGATGGTCGGCATGCGCGGATCATCCCAGCCATTGACAAGTTTCTCGTTGACCAATGCCAAAAGATTGCGCTTTGACATCAGGGTATAGTTAAGATTCAGTTTGTTGAACTCAGTCTGACGGGGACGGTTATCTTCAATATTGTCTGTTTCGCCTTTCCATTCCTTCATCCAAGTGACAAACAGGTCATAAAGGGGACGATGCTCTACAAACTCCAAGGTACACCAGGAGTGAGTCACGCCTTCCAAGTAGTCACTCTGTCCATGGGTGAAGTCATACATGGGGTAGGCGTTCCATTTGTTGCCTGTACGGATGTGCGGGATGTTGAGAACACGATAGATCAGCGGGTCGCGGAACAACATGTTGGGATGGGTCATGTCTATCTTGGCTCTCAAAACCAGTGTCCCCGGTTCACACTTTCCACTGTTCATGAATTCGAAGAGCTTC
>Ga0310691_10005997_pt1 | contig 13104 bp, 7 predicted proteins | sample 176DNAGHGlowgp2_FD_203887 | JGI IMG/M metagenome (GOLD analysis project Ga0310691, IMG submission 203887) | Sheep rumen microbial communities from Palmerston North, Manawatu-Wanganui, New Zealand - 1766 DNA GHGlow gp2 (v2) (version 2) | ecosystem: Host-associated > Mammals > Digestive system >... | reverse complement strand
GGCGCGGGGAGCCCGCGCGAACCGACGGCAAGCGCGGAATCGATGAAGTCCCGGCCGTGCGACCAGAAGGCCATTGCGCAGGGTTGAGCCTGCGAATCGGCATGGAAGGCGTACGCGGAGAGCGAGAGATCGACCGAGCGGAAGGAGGTGGGCTGGAGGAGCGGGGCGCAAGAACCCGGCGCTTCCGCGCCGGGCACACTTCCCGGCACTTCCGTGCCGGGCACAGAACAGAGTGCCGCGCACGGAAGTGCGCTGAACACGCTCGCCAGATTCTGCACGGCGTAGTAGGCGCGCTTCACGGCGATGACGCGGTGCTCCTCGTCGGCGCGCAGCAGCCCCTTGCGGTTGATTTCGCGCCCGACGTGGTTGAAGTCGCAGATCGTGAAAATCGACGACTCCACGCCGTGGCCGATGTCGCCCAGCATGCGCCGCAGGTCCCACTTGGCCTGCGACACTTCGCTCCAGGCCTTGCGCTTCAGGGCGAAGAAGGTCGTCATCTCGCTGGGGGCGCCGTTCTCGCCCTGGCGGAGCCGCGCGTGCGGCGCGAGGCGCGCGACGACTTCCTTCTGCGCCTCGACGTTCTCGTAGGAGGCTTCCGGCGCCTCCTGGTAGCCGTGGTAGATGAACCAGTCGAAGAGCGTCGCGTCGGCGCCAAGCGCGCGAATGCACTCTTCGAGGAACTCCGCGCGGTTCCGCGCGAGCGAGAGGCCGGCGATGCGGGCGCCGGGGATGTTCCTTTTCACGATCCGCGCGGTGCGGACGTTGAACGCGGCGATCTGCTCCGGCGTCTTGGGCGCGGAGCCGTCGGAGGGCGAGATGTCCGGCTCGTTCCACATGAACCACGTGCCGACGCGGCCGGCGAAGTGGCGCGAGATCGCATCGACCCAGGCGTCCCAGGCGGCGAGGCCTTCTTCGGAGACCGGGAAACCGCCGCCGAGATCGAAGCCGCCGCCGCCGGGATAGATCGGATTGCCGTAGCCCGTTTCGAGAACCGGGTCGAGGCCGCGGGCGCGGGCGTCATCGACAATGTGGTCGAGCCACGCGAAATCGTAGGCGCCGCGCACGCGCTCGCATTTGGCCCATCCGGCCTGGAGCCGGATTTGCCGGAGCCCCAGCGGCGCGAGGTATTCCTTGTACTGGTCGTAGTCGGCGAAATCGCGGTCGAGCGTTTCGCAGCCGAGGGTCCAGTGATCGCACGGCCTGAAGGGCCGCACCGCCGAGTCGGGCTGGCGGAGTGTGCCAATGCGCCGGAGGCCGGGGTTGAGCGTGGTGAAGACGCGGTCTGGCGATGTGGAAATGGGTGGTTTCATGGTTTGTGTCATGAATGCGGTCGATTGCAGTCGATTGCCATCGATTGCGAGAGAGTTTGGGTGCGGCGGCGGAGGTCGCGGAGGTCGATTTTCTTGCAGCCGCGCCACCAATTTTTCCACTTGCCGGCGCAGTACTCCGGCTCGCGGGCGAGGATGGCGTCGATGAGGCGAAGCGCTGTAGCCCCCGGCGCTTCCGCGCCGGGCACAGAACAGACCGCGCCGGGCACTCTGTCCTGTGCCTCGCCATTTTTGGCGAGGGCTTGCCAGCGCAGCAGTGCCGCGAGCCACGCGGAGAAATCGCGCATGAAGACCGCCGGGTGGAGGAGCTGCGAATATGCGAAGGGGCGGCATTCCGCCGGAAGGCGCGCGAAGAGTGGCGCTGCGGCATCGGCGGCGCGGGCGAAGGCGGCGGACTGCGCGTCGAGCGCGGCGACGGCGGCGGCGCGGGTCCCGGGCTGCGGGTTGAAGGCGGGGTAAATCGAGGCGTAAAAGAGGTCGGCGGGCGGTTTGTTGCCGACGAACGGATCCCACGAGGGATCTCCGGCCGGGACTTCGCCGCGCTCGAAGGGCTGGAAGACCTTGCGGATGGCGGTCTTCCGGATATGGCCGTCGAGGAAAAGGGGCCAGCCGGTCTGCGGCTGGATCGCCGGGGCGGCGTCGTAGGCGGCGAAGGCGGCGCGCCAGGCGGCACGGTCTTCTACCGGGAAGTGGCGCTCTAGCCAGCGCATCTCCCACGCGGCGGCGTCGAAGGCCGCGCCTTCGCGGAGGACGCGCGACGAGGCGTCGAGGCCGCGCGCGAATTCGCGGACGTTCGCGACGTTGAGGATCGCGTAGTCCGAAGCGCCCGCGGCGCGCGCCTCCTCCAGCATCGCGGCGGTGCGCGCGGGCGGGACGAGCGGCGCGAGGTGCGGTCCGGCGTCGAAGATGGCGTGGTGGTAGTAGATGCCGCGTGGTTTTGCAGTCGCCCGGGCCTCCGGGCGACAATCCCCCGCCCATTGCCACCCGGGTCCGTTGTCGGAGACCACGACCATCGCGCCGTCGGGGACGCGGAGCAGGCCGCGTCCGTAAAAGACCGCGCCTTCGCCCCAGAGCGTGACCGTGGCGAGGCGCCCTTCGCGCGGGACGCCGATTTCGTCGAGAATCGCCATCTGCCGCTCCATTGCGGCGGAAATGACGGCCGCGCGGTCGGCGTCCGAGACCGGCGCGGTGGCGTCGGCGCTCCACATCGGGCGGTCCGCGACGCCGCGCAGGCCGAGCTGCCAGATCACGTTCGGAAAACGCGCCCACGCCTGCGCCGTGGCGCGCCAGACCTCCTCCACTTCGCGCGGGTGGCTCGTCCAGGAGAACGGCACGTCGCGCCCGCACGCCTTCCAGTACGCCTGGAAGGTGAAGGCGCTCGTGCCGAGGGGCTCGACGTGGTGCTGGGTCAGGAACACGCCGCGCGCGGCGAAAATCTCCGCGAGGCGCGCTTCCGGCGGGTTGAGGAGGTTGACGAAACTCGCCGGGATGGCGAGGTTCATGCGGCAGCGCACGAGCGCTTCCGCGACGCGCTCCGCCACGTCCTCGGCGACGACGGTGCCGTAGAAGGGATAGTCGATGTCGCGCCGCCCGCCGCCGTCGTGCCAGCCGGTGAGCAGGTCTTCGTCGTTGAGAAACCACCCGCGGAAGCGGAAGGCGGGCGGACCGGCGTGGAGCGCGGGCGCATCGAGCACGAGCGACTCCGCGTGCGGATAGGGCGCGTCGTTCCAGAAGGCGAGCGGATCGACGCCGAGGATCTCGTCGAGAAAAGCGTAAACGCCGAACATCGTGCCGCGAGGGTCGGAGCCGGCGATGCGCAGGACGCCGCCTTCATCGACCGCGACATCGAATGCCTCCCATTCGCCGCGCGGAAACGTGGCGACGAACACGTCGCCCGGCGCCGGCGCGTCGCCGCGCGCAAGCGCGGGGCGGACGCCCGTGATCTTCTCCACGTCGCCCGCCAGGTCTTCGGCTGCGCGGAAGACATACTCCGGCTCGCCCGCCGCCACGAGAACACGCGCGGCGGCGCCAGCATTGGAAACGAGCCGGAAAGGGGAATGCGCCATGGTTCGCGGAATCAGACGCCGGCGGAGGCGAGGAAGCCGCCGTCGACGGGGACGGTGATGCCGGTGACGAACGCCGCGCGGGTGTCGTCGAGGAGCCATTCCACGCAGCCGAGGAGGTCCTCGGCCTCGCCGAAGCGGCCGGCCGGCGTGTGGGCCATCACCTGCTCGCCGCGCGGCGAAAGGCCGCCGTCGGGGGTGCAGAGATACTTGCGCGAGCGCTCGTTGACCATGAAACCGGGGGCGACGGCGTTGACGCGCACGTGCGCCGGCGCCATGTACTGCGCGAAGAACTGCGTCCAGTTCGCGATGGCGGCCTTGGCCATCGCGTAGGGGGCGACGCGCGTGAGCGGGCGATAGGTGTTCATCGAGGCGAAGTTGAGGATCGCGCCGCCGCCCGCCCGCGCCATCTGGAGGCCGAAGATGCGCGAGGGAATCACCGTGCCGAGCGTGTTGATCTCCAGCACCGAGCGGAAGGCGGCCATGTCGATGTCGAAGAAGCCGCGGGAGGCCGCGGCCTCCTTCGGCCCCGATGAATCGGGGCTTCGGCTACCAGAGGCGGGGTTGGGGCTGGCGGAGGCGGGGTTGGGGCTGGCGGAGGAGCGCAAGTCCTCTTCGCCGAAGCGAAGGCGCGTGGGCATGGCGGCGGGGTTGTTGCCGCCGGCGCCGTTCACGAGGAAGCGGCAGGGCCCCCATTCGGCCAGCACGCGGTCGGCCATGGCCTGGATCGCCGCCTCGTCCGTGACGTCGGCGGGCTCGATCCGGATGTTCCGCGCGTCGCCGGAAGCGGCGATGGTTTCGGCGACCTTTTCGAGCTTTTCGCGGGTGCGGCCGACGAGCACGACCTTGCAGCCGAGAGCGGCGAGATGCTTTGCGATGGCGGAGCAGAGCGTTCCGCCCGCGCCGGTGACGACGGCGACTTGATCTTTGAATTGCGGATTCATGGCGTAAACATCCTTTTTGCGTTGCGGTAGCAGACGTTTTCGAGAAGCGGGAAGAGGAGGGCGGGGTCGTCGGGGAAGTCGCCGGAAGCGACTTTGCCGGCGATCCACTTGCAGAGAATGCGGCGGAACCAGTCGTGGCGCGCGAGGGAGAGGAGCGAGCGGGAATCGGTGGTCATGCCGACGAAGGTCGAGAGAACGCCGTATGCGGCGTTCTTTTCCAGCACGTCGCGGACGCCGTGGGCGTGGTCGCACCACCACCAGGCCGGGCCGAGCTGCACGTGCCCCGGCGAACCTTCCTTGGCAAAGGAGCCCGAAAGCACCGCGAGTTGCGCGTGGGCTTCCGGATTGAGAGTGAGGAGGATCGTGTGCGGAAGCGCCCCTTCGCGCTCCAGCGCGTCGAGAAACGCCGCCACGGCGGCGGGATCGACGGGCGAGCGCATTCCGGCGTAGCCGCCGGCCGGCCCGGCGACGGCGCGCAGGCGGGAGGAAGTCTCGCGCAACGCGCCGAGGTGCAGCAGGAGCGTCCAGCCATGCGCGGCGGCAAAGGCGGCCACGCGGAAAAGCCCCGGCGCTGCCGCGCCGGGCACAGGACAAACCGCGCCGGACACTCCGTTCCGTGCCGCGCGCGGAACCGCGCGGTTCTCCCCGGCCTCGCCCGGAAGGGCGAGGCCGGACGCATCGTCCACCGAAATGTCCACCACCCGGCAGCCGGCGGCGGCGAAGCGCTCCAACGCCTCTTCCGGCACTTCGTCGCCGGCGTTGAGGCGCAGGGAAGGGACAATGCGAGGTTTTGCACCCGGCGCGTCCGCGCCGGGTCGCGCTGCCATGCGCGAAACACCGCTCCCCGCGACGCAGGGGCTCAGCACCTCGGCGTTGACCTTCCGCAGGATCTTCGACGGCGTCCAGTCGGAGAGCGGGACGTTCTCCGCGCCGTCGAGACCGAGGAGGGACAGTTCGGCCTTCGCCCAGTCGAAAAGCGGGTTGCCGACGAGCTTGGGAAGCGTGCGCTTCCAGGCGGCCCATTTTTCCGCCTCCGGCGCGTCGCCGGTGACGAGCCGTTCCGGCTCGCCGCAGATGCGCATCGCGCGGTGCTTGTAGGGATCGGGCGCCACCCAGACGGAGTAAAGCGATCCCAACGGCCGGTCTTCCGACAACGCGCGGACGTCGAGATGGTTGTGCCAATCGACGAGCGGCAGGTCGCGGACCGCGGCGTGGAGAGTCTCGAATGTTGCGTTCACGAACCCGATGGTAGCACCGCCGGCGGCGAAAAACATTCCGTTCGGGAAGCGATTTGCATTCCGAAACGGAAGAGCGTAACATCCGCGGCATGGACGCGATTCTCTACTTCCAGGCGAAAGGCTCCGTCTTCGCGCCGGAAAAACTCGCCGGCGCGGAGGAAGTCGCCGCCGCGGCCGGAGTGCACGTGCAGGTGGTCGACGAAGCGCCGGACGCGCGGCGCTTCGCCGACCTCGCGGACTTCTGGCGTCCGCTCGGCGCCATCGTCGATTGCGGATCGATCGAACACCCGGACGCCGCCGCGTTCGGGACGGTCCCGGCGGTGTTCCTGAGCGGCGTTCCGGACGATCTGCCGCCGGGAGCGATGTGCGTGCGGCACGACTCCGCCGCGACGGCGCGGCGCGCCGCGCGCGAACTCATGGAAACCGGCTTCCGGAACTTCGCGTTCGTCCCGAGCCGCGAACCGCGCCGGTGGAGCGACGAGCGGGGCGAAGCGTTCGCGGAGGCGATCCGGCTGAACGGATTGCGGTGCGTCGAAATGGAACGGCCGGCGGAGGGCGGCGGCGCCACGGCGTGGCAGCGCGCCCTGCGGACGTTCGTCCGCGCCCTGCCCTTCCCCTGCGGCCTCTTCGCCGCGAACGACGCCACCGCGGCCGAAGTGCTCGTGGCGGCGCGGTTCGAAGACGTGGCCGTTCCGGAAAAACTGGCCGTGCTCGGCGTGGACGACTTCGCCCCGGTTTGCGAACGCACGGCTCCGACGCTCTCGTCCGTGCGGCCGGACTTCCGCGGCGCGGGACGCACCGCGGCGCTGATGCTTCTCGAAAGGGCGCGCGCGGCGTCCGGCGGCGGAAAAAGCGCGAAGCCGGACGCCGTCCGGACGTTCGGCCCGCTGGGCGTCTCGCGGCGGGCCTCCACGCGCGCGCCGGCCGTCGGCGACAAATGCGCCGCGGACGCGCTGGAAAAAATCCGGCGCGAAGCCTGCTCGGGACTCCGCGCGCGGGACGCCGCCGCGCTGTTCCCGTGCTCGCGGCGCATGGCCGACGCCCGTTTCCGCGCCGCGACCGGGCGCAGTTTCCTCGAAGAGATCCACGCGGCGCGGCTCGACCGGGCCAAACGGCTCCTCGAAGAAACCGACATGCCGCTCAAGGCGCTCGCGGACTTCTGCGGCTTCGAAACCCCCAACGCCCTGCGCAAGTTCTTCCGCGCCGCCACCGGCGCTACGATGAAACAGTGGCGCCGCCGGTCCCGGGCTTCCGGCGGCGTGCCGGGAGAAGGACGGCGGCGCGGGGCCTCCGGAAGGAAAGACGCAGACTAGTCCACGCGGCCGGTGTAGGCGTCGGAGCCGGCGTTGTCGAGCGTCTCGGCGAAGAAGGCATCCACCGCCCGGTCGCGCGCCTTGTCCCACGGGCGGGGGTTGCCGCCGAGCTGGACGACCCAGAGCTTGAGGCGCTTCCTGTCGAGGTCCACCATGCAGTTGGTGCCGAACGCGCCGCCGTGGCCGACCCAGCCGTCCTTCGTCACGTTGAGGCCGAGCGAGTATCCTCCCATGCCGGCGGGACGGGACGAAGTCGCGAGCACCTCGCGGACGGTCTCCTCCTTGAGGATGCGCACGCCGTTGTCGCCGACGCCGCCGTTCATGATCATGCGGTAGAACTTCAGCTGGTCGCGGGCGGTGGTCCAGAGCCCGGCGCCGGCGGAGGGGAAGACGTGGTCGCCGTCGTACGGGCGCTGCTCCCAGTCGTTCTGGACGCGGTACGTGGCCGGCGCCCCCGCGTGGCAGTCGTACATCTCGAAATGGGCGTCGATCTGCTCCTTCGTCGGCTTGAAGCGGGTCTCGGTCATGCCGAGCGGATCGAGGACGCGCTCCTGAAGAAACCGGTCCCACGGCATGCCGGCCACGGTCTGGACGACGGCGGCGCCGATGTCGATGCCGGTGTTGGAGTACTTGGTCTGCGTGCCGGGCTGGAACAGGAGCGGCTGCGAAGCGGCCGTCGCCGCCACGGAGCGGATGGGCATGCCGCCGGACCAGCCGCCTCCGGGAATGACAGGCTGCTTGGCCGGGATTTCGAACGGGAAGCCGCCGGTGTGGTTCATCACCATGCGCACCGTGAGCTCGTTGGTGGCGGCGACGAACGTGCGCACGCCGTTCGTCTCGGACTGCTTCACCCACAGGTTCTTGAACTCCGGCAGGAACTTCGACACCGGATCGTCGAGCGAAAGGAGGCCCTCTTCGACGAGGATCGCCACCGTGACGCCGCAGAACCCCTTCGTCTGCGAGCACTGCATGAACGGCGTGTCGAGCGAAACGGGACGCTCGGCGGCGACGTCCGCCCAGCCCATGCACGCGACCTGCTCGCGGCCGGTCGAGCCGTCGTACACGACGCTCACGGCGCCGGGCAGTTCGCCGCTTTCCAGCCACGGGCGGAGGGCGTCGCCCACCGCGGTGCCCTCGGCGAGGGGCTTCTCCGCGGCGAAGGCGCCGCCGCAGAGCGCGAAAGCCGCCGCAGCGGCAAAACCGGAAACGTCTTTTCTTTTCATCGTCGGGAAACCTGCTGCCAGGAGGGGGGGCCAAACCGCCCCGGACCAAGAGGGAAGGAGGACATGAGCCCGAAGTATACCATAAGCAGACACGAAGGGGAACACCTTGTCGAAGTCAACCGAATCCATCTGGCGCGTGAATGGAACCGGAGGGTCGAAGCGCTGGACGCCAAACTCTCGTTCCGGGACTTCGCCCGACGGATGCGCATCCCCGAATCGACTTGGCGCCGGGAATACCGGCTGGGCGGATCCAACGGGGACAGACCTCGCTGTTCATCCGGCGTCGCATTCGGCCCGCAGGGTGCAGGCGCAGAGCGCGGCGACCAACAATGCCAGGTTCTTCATGGGGGCCTTTCGTCAATCGCTCTCCGGAGCGAACTCCAGGACGCCGAACGCGCGTTCGTCGAGATGGGGCTTGGCGGGGTTGCCCTGCCAGTAGAGCGTGTGATCGCGTTCGCCGCCGCCGTCGTCGTCCTGGAGCGAGATGGTGAAGCCGACGCACGCGGGCGTGGAGGAGAGCCCCATCGAGCGCCAAGGGACGTAGATGCGCTCGGCATGGCCGTAGCCGGGGAGGACGAACGCCTCGCCGGTCCACCAGTTGGCATCGGGGAGGTCGCCGCCGAAGGCCTGCGCGGGCGGGATGTAGCCTTTCGGTGCGGCCGAGGAATTGCTCTGCGCCGCGCCGTTGGCCACGAGGACGAACTCGCCGCCGTGCCAGAGGTGTTTGCCGTCCTCCTTGCGGCTGTCGTCGAGGCGGGCCATCACGCCGTCGAGGAACACCTCGGCGCAGTCGTCGAGCCAGGAGCGGCAGTCGATGGAGCCCGGAGGGCAGGTGTCGGTCGACACGTCGTCGTCCCGGACGACGGTCTCGACGAGGAGGCCGCCGTCGTCGTGGAGGCAACGGAAATGGTAGGAAAGGTCCTCGTCTCCGCAGGGAGCCGCGCACACGTCGTCGCACACGCCGTTGGTGACGGACACGAAGGTCCAGGCGGCAACGGGGCCGCCGCCGGTCGAAGGTCGAAGGTCGAAAGTCGAAGGTCGAAGGTCGGAAGTCGAAGGTCGGGAGTCCGTGAGTGCTGGCACCGCGCCGAAGAGCGCGGCGGCGGACGCGACGCGCGGGACGCGCAGCGCGGGGCCGGCGGGCGGATAGCCGACGCCGTGGATGGTGCCGCGAAGGTAGTCGCGGAAGGCGTCGGCGGGGTCGTTCAGCAGGAATTCGTAGAGGCGCGGGTCCTGGATGAACCCCTTGCCGCCGGGGGCGCCGACGGAGAGGAATGTGTTGACCGCCGCCGTTCCCCTGAAGCCGACGTAGAAGCCGGTCGCCTCCACGTCGAAAGGCCCGTCGCAGCGGATGGCGGTATGGCGATGGCCGGGATTTTCGGCGTACCAGAAACAGATGCAGCCGTCGAGGACGGAGCGCTGGGCGCCTTTGCGGAACCGCCAGCCGGTGGAGAAGTGGTCGGAGTAGCAGCGCACGTAGGAGTTGTTCGTGGCGGAGTCGTCGAAGCCGATGCCGCCGTCGTACTGGTCGGCGGGGCTCGTCCACAGCGGGTGGACGTTGGTGAGCAGGTTGCCCCCGCCACGGATGCGGACGCCGACGCGGCAGTCCGCAATGCGCATGTTGGTGAAGGTGTTGTCCTTGCCTTCGACGACGAGGCCGACGGAATCCGGCGAGCGGTCGCAGACGATGTTCACGTCGCGAATGTCGCAGTCCGAGGAGCCGTTGTTCGCGCCATATTTTACGAGGAGTCCGACGCGGACGCGCTTCATCGACACGTCGCGGACGCGCGTTTCGCGGCCGGACTCGATGGAGAGACCGGCCGCGCGGCCGGCGCCGTCGAGAATGCCCCCGGAGAAGGCATAGACGCTGCCGGGGGTGCGGATGTCGTTTTTGGGGTGCGAGGCGCCCAGGCGCACGAGGGGCCGGCGCTCCGGGAAGTCCGGCGCGGCCCGCAGGATCGCGAAGTCGTCGAGCGCGAGCGAGACGGCGAGGCTTGGATCGGCCGGCGTCACGACCGGGTGCGAGAGCAGGTAGACGCCGTCCGGGATGGAAATCGTTTGGTTGGGGTTGGCGTCGATGAGCGCCTGCAGCGCGTCGGCGCAATCCTCGCCCGGCGCGGGGGCGAAGACGACGGAGGCGTCGGCCGCCGCGGCGGCGGCCAGGCAGACGAACAGGACGATGCGCTTCATGGAATCCATGGACGCTACCGCACCACCAGCACGAAGGGGGGCAGCATCGGGCGCTCCTCGCCGCCGCCGATCAGCATGTATTTGCCGCCGTTGCGGAAGAAGGACTCCGAAACAATGTCCCACAGCGCGCCGCCGCCCGTCACCGGGTCGCGCACCGGGATGAAGTCGCGCACGAGCGCATACGATCCGTCCTGCTGCTTGACGCGGAGTTTCAGCGAACGGCAGCGCGCCTTGACGGGATAGCGGGTGATGCCGTTGTCGTTGCACTGGAACAGGTAGAGCGGAATGTCCAGCCGGACGTCGTCGGCCCTGTCCAGGCTCCGCGTCCCGAGCTCTTCCCAGACGCCGTCCGCGCGCTCCCACACGGTGATGCTCTGTTCGCCGGCGTCGATGCGCGTCCGGACCTTGTAGGTCTTGTCCTTTTCCATCGCAATGCCGGTGTTGGAGGGGTCGCGCGCCGTCCATGCGCTGGCGTTGTAGTGGAAGGCGTGCTGCGACGGGATCGTGCTGTTGTTGTTGTAGGCGCTGTAGAGATAGAGGCGGGGCGTGCTGTTGCCGCTGGCGCCGCGCGCCCCGACGAACGCCCGCTCCCCGGGGATCGAAAGCCAGTCCAGCGACGCCTCCATCTCCAGGCCGGCGTTGGCCATGACGCCCAGATCCACGTAGTCGTAGTTGTAGTCGGAATCGACGTATTCGAGCCGGGTCTTCGGCCCATCCACGGCGCGGAGGGTGTTCGTGACGGCGCCCACCTGCCAGTTGGCGAGGTTGAACGGATTGTCCTGCCCGTTCTTCACGTTCGCCAGCATCGGCTTGTGAATGCGCTCGGCCACCCGGTCGTAGAGACCGGCGTAGGCCACGCCGCTCGAATTGGTCGCCACGACCGGCACGAAGTCGCGCAGCAGTTCGTCGCCGTCCCAGATCCGCGCGCCGTACAGGACGCAGGAGGAAGGACAGGTCGGGTACCCGTCGAATTTGTGGATGGCCAGGAGGTAGAGCGTGTTCGTCGTGGCCAGGTACGTCGAAAACGTCGTGCCGTAGTCCGCATCGGACTTCAGGATTTCCACGAACTCGCCGCCGTTGCGGCTGACCTTGCACGACTGCGCCCCGACGGTCGTGTCGGTCCGGATGCGGTAGCGCACGTCGTTGTGCGTGGCCGTGAGCACGTCGTTCGTGGGAACGACGACGTTGAGCGCGTTCTTCGCCGGAAGCGCTCCGTGCGCGAAACGAAATGCCTTTTCGTAATGGTAGGCCATGTAGAGGCGCGAGTCTCCGCTGTTGCCGCGGCTAGCCAGGATGGCGTGGTCGCCGCTGTAGTCGCGCACGGAGACGTCCACCTCGCTCTTGAGACCGCTCTTGCCCCAGACCCACGTGTCGAAGTATTGGCCGTTGTCGCCGGAAACCGAGGTGACCGACTTCACGAAATCGAGCGGCTTGTCGAGGACGGGGCCGGCGGCAAGGTCGGCGCTGCCGTCGGAGTAGGAGATCGTGCCGTTCACCTTGTCGTAGAGGCCGGCGCGGGCGCCCTTGATGCAGGGCAGGTAGTGGCGGATGAGGTCGAACTCGCCCGTCGTGGCGTTCTTCTTGAGGATCTTGAGTTCGTAGAGCCTCGCCTTGCACGACCAGTTGGGATTGCCGCCGTAGTTGCAGGAAAAGACGTAGAGGTTGAGCCCGAGATTGACGTTGCCGAGGTCTTTGTACTCGGTATGACCGGTGTTCGACGGTTCGCGTGCGCCGAAGGTCTTCTTGCCGTTCTGGACGAGTTCAAGCGAGTTGGTGTCGGAGACGTCGGCGACGATCTCGTAGCGCTTGCCAAGGACGAACTCGAAGGACTCGGAAGTCACGCCACGGCTCTTGAGGCCGTAGCCAAAGAACGGCTTTTTGGAATTGATGTGGCAGAGGAACAGGCGCGACCGCTTGTTTGCATCGGTGCTGACGGTCGCCGCGTCCAGCATTGACCAGTCGCTGCTGACGCTGGAAAGCCATTCCATGTCAATGCGCGCCTTGAGCCCCGTTTCGGCATTGACGCCGGTATCGACGTACTGGCTTCCGTCGGAGTAGACGTACTCGAGGAAGGCGTCGGGCTCGGCGACGACGGTCTCGCCGAAAAGCGCGGACGGCAGGGCGAGGGCGCAGAGGGCGAGGGAGACGGTGAGGAGCGGTGTTTTCATGGCAAGGGCGTCGGAAAGGGGTTCGCGTTCCGAACACAGGAAACCCTACCACACCTTGGCAGGAATGAAAATATCATATTTTGACCGTTTAAATATCAGATTTTCTCCATCCGCTCGGCGTCAGACCGGTTGCCTCCCGAATGGCGGTGCCGAGATGGGAGGCGGAGGAGAATCCCGCCCGGGCCGCGATTTCGACGACGGAAAGGCCGGTTTCGCGCAGAAGGCGCCGGGCCAGAGACAGGCGCCGACGGCGGATTTCGACGCTGGCGCTGCGGCCGAGTTCGGCCGCGAAGCGGCGGTCGAGCGTACCGCGCGAAACGCCGACGGACTCGGCGAGCTGCGCGGGACCGAAGGCGTCGGCAAGATGCTCGCCGATGCGCCGTAGCGCCTCGCGCACGAGCGGGTCCGTCGCCACCGTGGCGTCGGTGGAGCGCCGGCCGACGACGCCGCGCGGCGGCAGGACCGTCGGGGCGGCGGGCGGCGGCTCGCCGGCCATGAGGCGGTCCAGAAGGCCGGCACCCTCGTAGGCGCCTTTCTCCAGGTCGGTGTCCACGGCCGAGACGGGCACGGGCTGGCTCTCGAGCAGGATCGGGTCGTCGTTTCCGCAAACGACGCCCAGCTCGTCGGGGACGCCGAT
>Ga0310691_10005996_pt1 | contig 13104 bp, 10 predicted proteins | sample 176DNAGHGlowgp2_FD_203887 | JGI IMG/M metagenome (GOLD analysis project Ga0310691, IMG submission 203887) | Sheep rumen microbial communities from Palmerston North, Manawatu-Wanganui, New Zealand - 1766 DNA GHGlow gp2 (v2) (version 2) | ecosystem: Host-associated > Mammals > Digestive system >... | reverse complement strand
CTGCCCGGCGCCGGCTTTCAGTAGGAAGTAGCCGTTATGGTCGCTCTCCTCCACCTGCCACGCCACGGGGTCGAGTTCCTGCACGCGCACGTTGTCGGTGCCTACGGGGATGCCTAAGTAGGTGGTAGTGGTCACTTCGTTGCCCTCTTCGTCGGTACTGGTGGCCTGGCGGTAGAAGTTCCAGGAACCGTCGTCGTTCTTCTTCGCCGTGATGGCGGCCGCCGCGATGTTGTCGAGGTTGTAGCCGGAGAGGAAGAGCGAGCCGTCCCAGCTGGTGGGCACGGTGTAGCTGGCGGGCTTCAGCCGGCTCACCAGCATGTAGGTCTTGCCGTCGGCGGGAGTCTGTGCGTAGGGCAGCTCCACGGCTGAGGCACTGCTGGCCGTCAGCAGGGCTGCCGACATGGCCATCGTCTTGAGTACATTTTTCTTCATAAGCATTGTTTTTGTTGGTTAAATAATAATAGAGTATGAAATATGTGGTGGCAAAGTTACACTTTCTCCGCTAATTAAGCAAATGTTTTCAGCGTTTTTTTTGCGAAATCAACAAAAGAGCCCTGCATTTTCAACAAAAATGCAGGGCTAAGTTGCTGTTGGGCGCAAAAATTACTTACGCAGTCCGAGAGCTTTCACAATGGCGCGGTAGCGCTCAATGTCTTTGTTGTAGAGATACTTCAGCATCTTGCGGCGGCGGCCTACGAGCTTCGTCAGCGAGCGGGCAGTGCCAAAGTCCTTGTGGTTCTGCTTCAGGTGCTCCGTGAGGTGCTTGATGCGGTAGGTGAACAGGGCAATCTGGCTCTCAGCCGAACCGGTGTCGGTGGCCGACTGTCCGTACTGCGTGAAAATCTCTTGCTTCTTAGCTTGATCGAGATACATGGTTGTGAAAATGATTAAATAATGTTGTTGCTCATAACATCCTTCCACCGCTGGCAGCCTTTAATCGGAGCGTCGTCACGGCGTCGAATGCTCTGGTCTTTCCAGAAAGCGGCTGCAAAGTTACTGCTTTTTTCCCGTTCTGCCAAGTTTTTTCCCCTTTTTTTGACCCTTTAGCGGGCTTTTCCACTCCTTTTCCCCCTTTTTCCCCCTTTCTTCTCCCTGCCAGCCCGTAAAAGCGTCTTTCGTACTCACTTCCTCTCTGCCGTCTGTTTTTTCTCCTTACCTTTGCATCAGCCAAGTGGGGAGAAGGCGCCCTCGGCCGCAAGGCACTTCAATCTTTTCACACTTTACACAATGATTATGAAAAAGAATACTGACTTGAGAGAGAACCCCTTTATAGCTGCCTGCCAGCGCCTGAACGACATGGCCAACATCTGCCACAACTGGCTCACCCTGGCCGGGGGCCACACCACCGACATGCTGCGAGCCGAGCGTGGCTGCATGCGCAGCGTGAGGCTGGCGCGCACCGTGCCCGTCACCCACGAGCCCACGGCCCAGAGTGCCCTTCAGCTGGTGGTGATGCCTGAGAGCTTCGATGGTGTGCACCAACGCGGCTACGACCACAGCCGCTGGCAGCTGATGGTTTATTCCTGGCTGGGGCGCGAGCTGACGCTCCGTCTCAGGGAGGAGTTGGCGTCGAAGACCGATGTTGGCAGTTGCACCTTCTTCCTGGTGGAGGCCCAACAGTGCGTGAAACTCTAATATTTCTGTGTTGCTAAGTAGATGAAACCGTTACATTGTTAACAATCTTTATTTGCATTTTATTTATGAGAAAGATAACCGAAATCATCGTCCACTGCACCGCTACGCCCGAGGGGCGTGCGGTCAGCGTGGCCGATGTTGACAGCTGGCACCGCGAGCGCGGCTTCTTCGGCATTGGCTACCACTATCTCGTGCTGCTCGACGGCACCGTTTGCGAGGGGCGCCCGTTGTGGCGCGTTGGGGCCCACTGCTCCGGCCACAACACCCATTCCGTCGGAATTTGCTACGTAGGAGGTCTCGACCGCCACATGCAGCCCAAGGACACCCGTACTCCACAGCAGCGTGTCGCCCTGCGACAGCTCGTCGACCGTCTGCGCCGCCAGTTTCCTGACGCCGAGGTCTACGGCCACCGCGACTTTGCTGCCAAGGCATGCCCCTGTTTCGACGTTAGAGTAGCGTTGTGACGTGTTGGTGCAAGCAGTGCTGGCATCAGCTAAGACTCGATTATCCAGAAGCCAAAAAGCGAGCGGCACCTGCCACTTGGTAGTGGGGTGCCGCTCTGAAGGTCTTTCGCAAAAGACGGTCAGCGGGGGTTAGTCATCCTCGGTATATCCGGTCTTGCGATAGCCTGACACCCTGTAGTACATGTCGTCAGCGTAGTCGTTCTCGTACTTGACGTAGAATACGATGGAGTCGCGCACCATACCTGAGCCGGGTGCATGGGCAGCGTTCTTCAGAATCTTTCCGTCCAGGATGACCACCTTGCAGCTGTCAGGAATACCGATGCGCTCGCTGGCCAGCGAGTTCAGCGTTGTCGTGGCCTCATTGGGTCCGGTAATCACCGTGTTGGCAGCCGTGGCCACAGTCGTGGCGGTGTTGAATGTCAGGTTGTTCAGGTCGATGTTCACCTTGTACTGTATGTTCCAGTTAGGGTCAACAATCCACATCTCACTCGTGCCATTGCTTGCGGTATTCGAGGTGTGGAACTCGTTGCCGAAGCCAGCCTCGTTCTCGTCAGTCCACATCTCGTCGTACTCAGCCGACTGTAGGTCCTTCAAATCGACTATTCCGTCGCCATTGACGTCGGGGTTGTAATAGCCGTAGGGGTCGCCGAGGTTGGTGTTCAAGAATTCGGCCGTGTATTTGCCGCTGCTTAGGTAGTACATGTCCGTATAATAGGCATCGTTGGCCTCCACCTTGCACATCCATGTGCCACACATCTGGCTGATTTTGACATCCTCCAGGTCGTAGTCGTCGGCATCACTGTCGCAGGCTGTAAACATGGTGCTTGCCGTTGAAAGGGCAAGGCTGAGATATAAAAATTTCTTCATAATCTTCTGGGTGTGATTAGTCCTTATTCAATACAATGTCCATAAAAATCTGGCCAGCATACGACACGCTGTAGCTGATGGTTCCCGTTTCGGGGTCATAGACGCCGTCGTTCAGGTAGTCCAGGGAGTCGCCCCATCCGGCAATATAGCTCGACATGAGGTCGATGGTGTTGTCGCCGTTCAGGCAGACGTAGCCCGTCATGTCGTAGTTGGCGCCATAGCCGCGAATCTGGTCGTACCACCCGCCGAAGAGGTCGTTGACCGCGTAGATGCCCGGAGCCAGCTCGGTGAACTCAATGCCTGTGCACTGGTCAGTGTTGCCATAGTTGGCAGCGTAAGCGGCGAATGGGTTTTTGTTGGCGCCGTACTTGGTGGCATTCATATCTGTGGAATAGGTACCGGCAATAGATGTGGTGACGGCAGGGTCGTAGACAAACACGGTGCGCTGTGCGGAAGCAGAGAATCCATCGGCGTTGACGGCCGTGTAGGTCACGGTGTAGAGGGTGGGTTTCTCTGTGCTGATCGTACTGGCAGGATTGCCGTCAATGTCAGCAATGGTGACAACCACGTTGCTGGTGACATCCTCCGAACCCTCAACAGCGGAGTAGCCCGGGTCGGTATAGGTCTGGCCTACGCCAATGGTATAGACGTTGCCGCCCTCAAGGGTGAATACGGGATAATAGGTGATTTGCGTCAGGCCGGCAGGGTCGTTGGTGCAGCCCGTCATTGCGGCCACGACGACTAATCCCGTCACAACAGTTTTAATGATATTCTTCATCATGATGTGTCTCTTTTTGTTGGTTTATACATTACTTGTCCCAGAACACAGGTTCTGTTGCAGCCTTAGCCGTTGGTGCGTTCTTGTTGTAGCCCGTAGAGATTTCCGGGTAGGGGAATCGGGCACAGAGCGTCTTTGCCGACAGATAGGCGTCGTAGGGTGTAAAGATGGTGCATGAGGGGTAGGCCGTCGTGTTGTGGTTCTGAATCATGGCTATGACATCCGTGGGGTTGAGGTCGTTGAAAGCCGGATAGTTCAGGCGCCTCACCTCGCACCATGCCTCGAAGCCCTGCAGGGTGTGTGCCAGTGCGAGCCATTTCTGCTCGCCGATGGTTTTCAGCGCGTTAGTCCCTAACGGGTTGCGGCTGGCGTAGGCGGCAGCTCCCTGGGCGCCACAGGTGGCGAATGACGCATTGATGGCTGCTTCGTAGTAAGCCTGTGCCTTCGCCTGGTCGTTTGCCACGGCAGCATAGTACTCAGCAAGGAAGAAGTTCACCTCGGCCACAGTCATCAGGAACACCGGCATGCTGTAGCGGTAGTTAATCTTGGCCATGTAGTTGTCGCCTGTGACGTTGAACGTAGACAGGTTGCTGCCTGACATGGCTCCGAGGAATCCGTTGTCGCCTTCAACATAGTTAAAGGTGTAGCGCGGGTCGCTCAGATTGGTGGCCGAGGCCGTAAAGGCGATGCCTGGCACCATGTCGCTGTTGATGGTCTGATACTCGGCGAACAGCGGGCTGTAGCTTCCTGAAGCGTTGCTCCAGCAGCGGTCGTAGACCACGTCGGAGGTAATGAAGTCGCCGGCACTGACGAGTGCTGCCAGCTGGCTGCCGACGTCTACTGCCTGGCGCTCACGCATCAGCAGGCGCAACTTCAGTGAGTTGGCAAACTTAATCCAAGGAGCTGTCGTTCCTACCGAGGCTGCCGCCCCCGATGAGAAGAGGAAGTTCTTGCACACCGACTCGTTGCCGGTCAGTCCTTCGAGGGCAGCGTCAATCTCGGCAATGATTCCGGCATAGATGTCCTTGCCGTCGTCGTAGGCCGGCTGTGAGTTCGTGCCTATGGCTTCGCTGTAGGGGCACTCGCCGTAGGCATCGACAAGCGTCTGCAGGGTATAGGCGCGCAAGACGGTGGCAGCCAGCTTGTCGCCGGGGGTCGTCTGACTCTGGTCGATGACTACCTGGAGGTTTTTCAGCACACGGCTGTAGAGCTGTGTCCATGATGCCTGCGTGTTGACGCTGTTGACGAAAAAGCGTGAGTAGTCACGGTAGTTGGAGCCGCCCAGCCCCTGTCCATAAACCTCGGCGCAGTAGCCGCCATAGACATTGAAGGCTACGCCCATGGTTGCAGCCAGGTTCATCTCGGGAGTGGGGAACAGGTAGTCGTTGGCTACCTCGGTAATGGCGTTAGGATCCTGGTTGATGTCCAGATAGTCGTCGCAAGAAGTGACTCCTGCGCTGACAGCCACAGCCATGGCGAGAATATATGTTTTTTTCATGTCGTTTGTTTCTTTTGGTTTGTTAGGTTATCCGCGTTAGAACTTGACAGAGACGTTGAAACCGAATTTGCGGCAGGTGGGGTTTGAGTAGTCCTCGCCGAAGGAGCCTACCAGTCCAGTGCCGTAAGTAGACACGTCGGGGTCGATGTACTTGTTGCTGTTGGGCCTCCAGGTAATGAGGTTTGAGCCTACGAGCGAGAGACGGACATTCTGCAGGTAGAGCGGAGCTATCCACTTGCGGGGCAAGTCATAGGAGACGGAAATCTGGCGCAGCTTCATGTAGGTCTTCGACACGAGGTTTGTCTCGCCGCCCCAGTTGTCGCCATTGTCCAACCAGTCCTGTATGCTGTAGCCATAGATGCTTTTCGAGCTGGAGCGGTTGCCGTAGGCATCGACGACGACATTGTTCTCCACGTAGACGGGCTCCTTGTCAGTGCCGACGTTCTGCACCGAGTTGGGAATGACGAAGGCGTTACGGTCGTTATACGTTGTCGCAATGCCGTTGCCGGTGAATTTCATCAGGTTCTTCGTGCGCGAATACATCCATCCACCGAAGTGCACGTCGAAGGCAGCCGAGAGGGTCAGCGACTTGTAGCGTAGCTCAGTGCCAAAACCGCCGGTCCATTTGTTCATCGTGGTCTTGCCGGTGGCCTGCAGCTCGTCGCTGAGGATGGGCATACCGTTGCCATCGACCACCACCTGTCCCTGGTCGTTGCGCAGAGCCTTGTAGACCCACAGCTGACCTATCTCCTCACCCTCTACGGCCTTCATGTAGACCACGTCGGCATTGTTGGAGGTTGAGAAGCGCTGCAGCGTGTATTCGCCGCCCAGCTCCTCAGGCAGTTTCTCTACCTTGTTCCAGTTCTTAGCCCAGTTAAAGCTCAGGTTCCACTGCCAGTCCTGGGTCTTGACCGGCGTGACATTGACCAACAGCTCGATACCCTTGTTGCGCACGCTACCCATGTTGGTCACGATGGACGAATAGCCATAGGCGGGGTCGGAGCCAAGTGTCATGATCATGTCGTCGGTAAGACGGTTGTAATAGGCGGCATCGAGGCCGATGCGCCCCTTGAAGAACTGCAGGTTCAGGCCCAGCTCAAACTCCTTCGTCATCTCGGGCTTAAGGGTGCTCGAACCAAGCGTGGCCACGGTCTTGAACGCATTGGTTCCGTTGTTCATGGGGAACTGTGTTGCCGTTGTGTACACGTTGTTGGCGAAGCCGGCCACATAGGTGTTGCTGGTAAGGTAGACACCGGGGTCGTTACCGGTCTTACCCCATGCCAGGCGGAGCTTGCCGAAGGTCAGGATGTCGTTCTTGGGGATAAACTCGCTGAACACCCAGCTGCCAGTAATGCCGGGATAGAAGAAGTGGTTGTTGTCGATGGGCAGCGTTGACGACCAGTCGTTACGGCCTGTGAGCGTCAGGTAGACCTGATTTTTCCAGCTGAGCTGGAAGTCGCCGAACAAGCCAACCATGCGGCGCTTCCACTGCGTCTCTCCCACTGTGGGCGATGCACCGTTGGCCAGGTCCCACCAGCCCTGCTCAATCGTCAGGTCGCTGACGCTGGCATTGAGGTTGGTTGAGTAGCGCTCGCTCATGTTCACACCGGCAGTGGCGGTGAGGTCGAAGTCGCCGAACTTGTCTACATAGTTAGCCAGGAAGTCGTGGTTGAGTTCGTAGCGGCGATAGTACGAGGCATAAACCTCACCCAGCTGGTTGTTGTCGCCACCGGCGGGGTTGTTTACAGCAATCTTGGGGTCGCCGCGCTTCGTGTCGGAGTCGCTGTAGTCAAAGCCGAAGCGGTAGGTCAGTGTCAGCTTGCTGATGGGGTTGATGTCGACCTTCGCATTGCCGAACACCTTCTTCACGTTTAGCTGCTCGTAGCGGTTGGCCAGCACCCAGTAGGGGTTGGTGATGCCATACTCCGTATAGTAGCCGGCAGGTGTGTTGAACACGTTTGACAAGTCCTGCAGGTCGGTGATGCTGATGTTGCGCGGCATCTCGTAAATGCCGTCAAAGACCGAGATTCCCTGGTCGGCAGCCGGCACATTGGTGGTAGAGTTGGCAACGTTCACCGACCCGCTCACTGAGAGCCAGTTCGTGGCCTTATGCGAGCCGCGGAAAGCCAGCGAATTGCGCTTGTAGACGTCGGCACTGTGGCTGGGCATGATGCCGTCGTCGTGGGTGTAGCCATAGGACATGTAGTAGGTAGTGGCATCGCTCCTTCCGGCCAGGCTCACGTCGACATTGGTCTGCACACCGGTGGAGAAGAAGTCCTTCACGTTGTCCTTTACAGCCTCGAACTTCTGCAGCATCTGCGCATTGTCTACAACGGGGCCGTAGACGCGCATCGTGCCGTCCATCTCCGGGCCCCACGAGCCGTTCTCGTCGAGTGTGCGCATGCCATTCCAGCCCTGCCCGAACTTGTTCTGCATCTCCGGCAGGTTGGCCACCTTCGAATACTGCTGTCCGAAGCTGGCATTGACCTCGAAGTTCTTCGACGACGAGGCTCCCGACTTCGTTGTCACCAGCACCACGCCGTTGGCGGCGCGACTGCCATAGAGGGCCGTAGCAGCGGCACCCTTGAGGATGGTCATCGTCTCAATGTCGCTGTTGTTAAGCATGTTGGAGCCAGCTCCCAGATACGAGTTTCCCGACGTGGTGTAGGTGGTGTTCGTCAGGGGAACACCGTCGACGACCCACAGCGGCTCGTTGCTGCCGGTGATGGAGCTGAAGCCACGGATTACGATGGAGCTGGCAGCACCGGGATCGGTGCTCGTCGACGACACCTGGACACCGGCAACCTTGCCGGCCATGGCCTGCGTGACATCGGTGACGGGAACTTGCTGTAAGTCGTCAGCTTTCAGCGTAGTGGCAGAATAGCCCAGCGCCTTCTCACTCTTCTTGATACCCATGGCAGTGACCACAATCTCGTCGATGGTCTGGTCGCCACTGCGCAGTACGATTCGCATCTGCGGACGTGCACTAATTTCGAGCGTCTCCATACCCACGTATGTGAAACGCAGCACGTTCTTGCCTGCAGGGCAGGTCAGCGAGAACTGACCCTGTGAATTGGTCACAGTACCCACATTGGTGCCAACGACCATGATGCTCGCGCCGATGATGGGTTGACCATCGTCCTGAGACACTACGGTACCATTGACTTTCATCTGGGCCATTGCCCCTCCCACCAGGAGGAAGAGCACTGCCAGCAATGTCATGATTCTTTTTTCCATAAAATCTCTCTCGTTTTGTTAATAATTAAATGTATGTTGTTCGTATTCTCGATTGATACCTATTTCCTTATATAATAATTGTACGTGTGCGCGTGTTATCCTAATAAAGGATGCTGAAATGTTAGTGTTTGCAAAAATAAACAATATTTTTTAAAACGCCAAGGGTTTTTGATGAAAAACGAATAAAAAAGCTAAATTATTTGACTAATCACAATTAAAAAGGTCTTTTTCCTGACATTTTGCAATCTACGCCCAATCTCTTCCCTAAGGGTAGTCTATAAAAAAACTCCGCAAACTGGAAGAACCAATTTGCGGAGCAAAAAAAATTACGTTATGATGAATTGAGTATGAGATCATTGTTTAGTTGTATTTCAGAATTTGTCCTGGCCGGAGCACCGTTTTCGCCGTGATTCGGTTCAGGCGGCAGATAGCATTGACGGTGGTTCCGTGCTTGCGTGCAATGGCGTAGAGGGTCTCGCCGCGCTGCACTTTGTGGTAGCCACCGCTTTGTGCCTGCTGGCGTGTGGCGCGTGCGGGTTGCTTGGCTTTCTGCTGGCTCTGCTGCTGGGCCAGCTGGGCGTAGTTGGTGTGGTCTTCGCCACCCTGGCCGCCCACGCCGCGCAGGCGTGTTGCCACGATGCTCTCCTGGTTGTAGGTGCTCTTGCGGAACATGTAGTAGTCGCCCACGACGTCCTGGTTGTAGAAGTCGAACATCAGGGCGGGGTTCAGGGCCGTGCCGCAGAGGCGGGTCTCAAAATGCAGGTGGGAGCCGGTGCTGCGACCGGTAGAGCCACCCAGTCCGATAGGCTCGCCGGCGCGAACCTCCTGATTCTCGGTCACCAGCTGCTTCGACATGTGGCCATAGATGGTCTCCAAGCCGTTGGGATGGCGGATGACGACATACTTACCAAAGCCCTTCGGCTCGAAGCGCACGATGCGCACCTTGCCGGGGAAGGCCGCCACAATGGTGTCGCCAGTGTTCAGCTTGATGTCGAGGCCCTTGTGCTGGCGGCCCCAGCGAGCACCGAAGTTGGAGGTGATGAGGCGGCTGGGCGTGGGCATGGCAAAGTCGCGAAGGTCAATCAGCAGGCTGTCGGGCAGCGCGGTCTGATGGCTGACATACATGTTGTTCCAGTCGTTGTAGAGTTGGGCAACGGGCGACTGCTGCTGCACCTCGCTCTCCAGCATCTGGTTCAGCTGGATAGAGTCGATGGCACGCATCTTGCGGTCAATAGGGGCCTGATTGGCAAGCAAATCCTGAGCGGCGGCAGGCATCACTGCCACCAGCGAAAAGGCCATCAGTGCAATCTTCTTCAAATTCATCGGCACTTTCTATTTTGATAAGTTTTATTATTAATTCGTCAATACTGCCTTCCCAAAAATGGAAAAAGACGCTGCAAAGATACTAAAAAAAAATATGTGACGTGCATCTTTCGCGCTTTTTTTCTGTACTTTTAACACTAAAAGACAAAAAAATGTAGTAATTTTGCAGCCGAATAGAAATTTTTGACAACACATGAAACAGACTGAGAGAGCGAATTTCGGCAGCCGCCTGGGCATCATCTTGGCTACGGCAGGCTCGGCAGTGGGCTTAGGCAACGTGTGGCGCTTCCCCACCATGACAGGTGAGAATGGCGGCGCTGCCTTCATCCTCGTCTATATTGTATGCGTGTTGCTGTTAGGCTTGCCCTGCATGCTCAATGAGTTCATCATCGGGCGTAGGGCGCAGGCGAACACAGCACGGGCATACGCGAAGTTGGCGGGCGGTAGGCCGTGGCGCTTCATTGGCTATTTCGGCGTCTTCACCGGCTTCATCATTACGAGCTACTACTGTGTGGTGTCGGGCTGGTGCCTGCAGTATGTCTTCGCATCGACAGTGGGCCAGCTCGACGGCGACCCCGCCTACGTGACGCAGTACTTCGCCGACTTCTCCACCAATCCGTGGAAGCCCATCGTCTGGATGCTGGTGTTCATGCTCCTCACCCACTTCGTCATTGTCAAGGGCGTGGAGAAAGGCATTGAGCGGGCATCGAAGCTGATGATGCCCCTGCTGTTCATCCTGCTCATCGTCATAGCCGTGGCCTCCTGTATGCTGCCAGGAGCAGGAAACGGCATCAGTTTCCTCTTCAGCCCCGACTTCTCAAAGGTAGACTCAGGGGTTCTGCTCGGTGCCCTGGGCCAGGCTTTCTACTCGCTGTCGTTAGGAATGGGCTGCCTTTGTACCTACGCCAGCTATTTCAGCCGTCAGACAAATCTGACGAAGTCTGCCGTTCAGATTATCTCTATCGACACGCTCATCGCCATCCTGGCGGGGCTGATGATTTTCCCGGCAGTGTTCAGCGTGGGGGGCAACGTGAATGCCGGGCCGTCGCTGGTGTTCATCACGCTGCCAAACGTGTTCAACCAGGCCTTCTCAGCCATGCCTATAGTGGGCCATCTCATTGCCATGCTGTTCTACCTGCTGCTCTCGGTGGCGGCACTGACATCGCTCATCTCGCTGCACGAGGTGAGCACGGCCTTCTTCCACGAGGAGCTGAACATCTCGCGCAGCAAGGGGGCTACCATCGTAACGGTCCTATGCTCATTCATCGGTGTGTTCTGCTCGCTGTCGTTCTACGACACCGACATCTCGCTGTTCGGTATGCAGCTCTTCGACCTCTTCGACTTCACGTCTGGGCAGATATTCCTGCCCTTGGGCGGCTTCCTCACTTGCCTGTTCGTAGGATGGTATGTGCCGAAGCATATATTGAAAGAAGAACTCACCAACCAAGGCACGCTGAAAGGACAGTTCTTCGTCATCTATTTCTTCTGTGTGCGCTATGTCTGCCCAACGTGCATCCTGCTCATCTTCCTGCATCAACTTGGCGTGGTGTAGACTATAGAGATTGAGACTATAGACTTTAGACTATAGACTTTAGACTTTAGACTTTAGACTTCAGACTTTAGACTTTAGACTTTAAATGTTGGCACAATGGGGCTGTTTAGCGAACTATTCATCATGAACAAGAGCGACAGGCGAATCATCTTGTCACTATTGGCACTCATGGTAGTAGCGGCAGTGTTCATCGTAGTGGTAGGAGGAGACGACGAACCACTGACAGCCCCTTCGGAGCAGGTGTCAGCCGACACTTTACTCACCTCCGGTACCGCCAGCATGGTTCAGTCTTCCGTACTGACAGGTGGACGGGCAGAGCGCTTCCCCTTCGACCCGAACACTGCCGACTCCGCTGAGCTGCGGCGCCTGGGGCTGTCGCCACAATTAGTGAACGACATCTACCGCTATCGGGCCGCCGGAGGCGTGTTCCAAAGGAAAGAGGACTTCGCGCGCCTCTACCATCTGACGGTGAGGGACTACCGCGAGCTGGAGCCTTATATCAGCATCTCGCCCGACTACCAGCCTGCCTCCACCCTCTTCGCGAGGCAACGGCGGCCCACAGCACCTGGCAGTCAGCCCAGTACTGTCGACACCGTCGACGACGGGCAACGGCGGCTACGGTACCCCGTGAAGCTGGAAGTGGGAGAGACAATAGACCTTAGCACCGCCGACACCACGGCATTGCAGCGCATTCCGGGCATCGGCCCCTATTTCGCCCGCCGCATTGTCAGCTACGGTGAGCGGTTGGGGGGATATGTCAATCTGGAGCAGCTCACGGAGATTGAAGATTTTCCAGTAGGAGCCCTTGACTACCTCACGCTCAGCCCAGTAGCTACACGACGGCTGAACATCAACAGTCTTTCGCTGAACGACCTGAAACGCCACCCCTACATAAACTTCTACATGGCCCGCGCCATCGTTGACTTCCGCCGACAGTATGGCGCCATCAACGACCTCAGTGACTTGCGCCTGCTGCCCGACTTCCCTGACGAGGTCATCGAGCGACTGCGTCCCTACGTGGAATACTGAGGTGCCGCGCTATCCTTCACACGTATTCCTAACATCCTGATAGTCAAGTGACTATGGTGAATGGTATTACTAACCCCACGCCAGCCTCTCCCTTCAAAGGGTGAGGTCTGTAAATCTTACACAAGCATGGCCAACACAAAATCTCCTTGCTTTCTGCTTTGCTGACGTAGGTCAGCAAAGCAGAAGGCAAGGAGGGATGTGCGGGTTGGTAGTGGGCAGAACTCTTAGAATACGTGTAGCAGCGTAAGCTGAGCGGAGAATCGTTCACCTGAAACGGTTATGACTCAGAGGGTTAACTGTTGTGTGAAGGTTTTTCCCAGATTTGTTTTTGGGGGTTCTACAAGTTTTTGTGTTGGTTGATGACTGGCCCTATATCCCACTCTATTCAACATAAAGCTATTATTTACTACAGTCGCAGGGGCTTGCCCTGATAGAACTGCAGCAGGGCACGCTGGTAGAGGTACTCGTAGCGGGCTTGGGTGAGGTCGCTTTCGGTTTTCAGATAGTTGTTCTTGGCCTCGTTGAACTCGGTGATGGTGGCGCGGCCAGCCTCATACTTCGCCTGCACCTGCTGGAAGGCATCCTCGCTGGCGCGGCGGGCTTCGTCGCTGCTATGCAGCTTCTCGCGGGCACCCACGGCGTTGTAGTAGGCCGTCTGCATCTCCTTGTAGAGGGTCTTGCGCGTCTGGTCGAGCTGCAACTGCTGGCTGACGCGGCTCAG
>Ga0310691_10005995_pt1 | contig 13104 bp, 4 predicted proteins | sample 176DNAGHGlowgp2_FD_203887 | JGI IMG/M metagenome (GOLD analysis project Ga0310691, IMG submission 203887) | Sheep rumen microbial communities from Palmerston North, Manawatu-Wanganui, New Zealand - 1766 DNA GHGlow gp2 (v2) (version 2) | ecosystem: Host-associated > Mammals > Digestive system >... | reverse complement strand
AACACCGGACTGACACCTGCCGACTACTTTGGTCGTACCCTCATTGAGAACCTGCCGGAGAATGTCCGTGTCGGCGTTATCCACGTAGCCATTGGCGGCATCCGCATTGAGGGATTCATGCCCGACAGCATTGCCAAATATGTCAAGACAGCCCCAGGCTGGATGAAGGGTATGTTGGAAGCCTATGGCAACAATCCTTATGAGCGACTGATTACCTTAGCCAAGAAAGCCCAGAAGGACGGTGTCATCAAGGGAATCCTGATGCATCAGGGAGAGTCGAACACCGGTGAGGCCGACTGGGCCATGAAGGTGCAGAACGTTTACGACCACATGCTGGGCGACCTGCAGCTGAAGCCTGAAGAGGTACCCCTGCTGGCCGGCGAGGTGGTTCAGGCCAATGGCCAAGGCCAGTGCATTGCCTGCAACAAGCAAATCAATGACCTGCCGAAGACGCTCCATACTGCCCACGTAGTATCTTCAACCGGCTGCACCAACGGTCCCGACCGACTGCACTTCGACGCTCCGGGCTATCGCGAACTGGGACGTCGCTACGGCGAGAAAATGCTGCAACTGATGGGCTACACTGTACGCACGCCGTTTGACGTGCCCGCCAATGCCTTTACGGCAGAAACCACCATTCCGGGACAGGAATTTCCGAAGATAGACAGTGAGGGCCGCGCCTATTTCCGTGTGAATGCCCCAACAGCCAACCAAGTGCAAGTAGATATCTGCGGCAAGAAATATGACATGCGCCAAGACCCGACGGGCACGTGGTGCGCAGTGACCGACCCGTTAGTGGTGGGTTTCCACTACTACTTCCTGAATATTGGCGGTGTCAACGTCATCGACCCCAACACCGAGACCTTCTTCGGCTGTAACCGTCAGGCCGGCGGCATTGAAATTCCCGAGGGTCCTGAGGGCGACTACTACCGTCCGCAGCAGGGCATACCGCATGGACAGGTGCGCAGCATTTACTACTATGCCAACTCTACCAGCGAGTGGCGCCATGCCCTGGTCTATACCCCTGCCGAATACGAACGGGGCAAGAAGAAATACCCCGTGCTCTACCTGCAGCACGGCATGGGCGAGGACGAGACCGGCTGGAGCCGTCAGGGACACATGCAGCACATCATGGACAACCTCATACACAGCGGCGAGGCCGTTCCCATGATTGTGGTAATGGAGAGCGGCGACGTGAAGGCGCCCTTCCGTGGTGGTGATAACCGTCAGGGTTTCAGTAGCTACGGTGCCACGTTCTACAAGGTGCTACTTCAAGACCTGATTCCATACATCGACAAGAACTTCCGCACAAAGACCGACCGCGACCACCGTGCCATGGCCGGACTGTCGTGGGGAGGACACCAGACGTTCGACGTCGTGCTGACCCATACGGACCTGTTCTCCTACATGGGAGCCTTCAGCGGAGCCATCTTCGGTCTTGACGTGAAGACAGCCTACGACGGAGTGTTCACCCGTCCCGACGAGTTCAACAAGAAGATGCACTACCTGTACCTGAGCTGTGGCTCTGAAGAGAACTTCGGCACCGAGGCTTTAGTCGGCAGTCTGCGCGAGGCAGGCATCAAGACCGACTTCTACGTCTCGCCCGGCACCCACCACGAATGGCTGACGTGGCGACGATGCCTGCGTAATTTCCTGCCACACCTGTTTAAGTAAACAACTCAACTTTTTGACAGTTATGAGTGCTCAGAAGTTACAGGAGTTCTTTGCAAGCAAAGCGACCATAGGTCGAGCGCAGGAGTTCAGACATCTGCTGGCCATCAGTTTTTTCTGTCTGTCCAGTATTCTTTGGCTGAGCGTGCCGGTAGCCGCCCAGCATCACCGCTTGTGGTACAGCCAGCCAGCCCGTCAGTGGTTGGAGGCGCTGCCCATAGGCAACTCCCACTTAGGTGCCATGGTGTATGGCGGCACGGAAACCGAGGAGATTCAGCTCAACGAAGAAACATTCTGGAGCGGTTCTCCCCACCACAACAACAGCACCGAGGCCATGCAGTACCTGTCTCGGGTACGACAGCTCATCTTTGAAGGCAAGGAGCAACAGGCACATCAGCTCATTGACCAGCACTTCATCAAAGGCCCGCACGGCATGCGCTTCCTGCCTTTGGGCAGCATCAAGCTGAAGCTCGGGCACGCCGTGGTGCAGGACTACCGTCGCGAACTGAAGTTAGACGACGCGCTGGCTACCACCACCTACACCTGTCAGGGAGTACGCTACGAGCGCACGGTGTTTGCCTCACTTGCTGACAGAGTCATCGTCGTGCGACTAAAGGCCGACAAGAAAGGAGCGCTGACGTTCGACGTGGACTTCGAGAGCCAGTTGCCTTACCATTGTGAGAAGACTGCCGACGGTCTGAGGGCCACCGTACAGGGTGTGGAACAGGAGGGTGTCAAGGCAGGTCTGACGGCAGAATGTCGCGTGAAGGTAGTAACCGACGGTACCACGGCAACACTCTACATCACCGCCGCTACAAACTACGTCAATTACCACGACGTGAGCGGCAACCCCACCCAGACTGTCAATAAGACGCTGAAAGCCCTGCAAGGCAAGACCTACGGGCAGTTGCTGCAGCGTCACCTGAAAAAATATCACGAACAGTACGGCCGCGTGGCGCTGAACCTGCCGAAGAACCAAAACTCGGACTTAGAAACCGACAAGCGTCTGAAGGCCTTTGCGACACAGGGACACGCCCCTGACCTCGACATGGTCTCGCTGATGATGCAGTACGGCCGCTACCTGCTCATCTCCTCCTCACAGCCCGGCGGACAACCAGCCAACCTGCAGGGGGTCTGGAACCAGTATCTGAATGCCCCGTGGGACTCTAAATACACCATCAACATCAATGCCGAGATGAACTACTGGCCGGCACTCGTGGCAAACCTCGCCGAGACGCAGCAGCCGTTGTTCAGCATGACAGAAGACCTGAGCCACACCGGCCGTCAGACAGCTGGCAGCATGTATGGCTGCAGGGGGTGGGTGGCCCACCACAATACAGACCTCTGGCGCATTGCCGGCCCCATTGACGGTGCCAGCTGGGGCATGTTCCCCACAGGAGGAGCCTGGCTCACCACCCACATCTGGCAGCACTACCTTTTTACGGGCGACAAGGCTTTCCTGCGCAGGTACTACCCCGTCATGAAGGGTGCCGCCGACTTTCTGGCCGACTACATGCAGCCTATACCCCAAGGCTCGCCCCTGTCAGGCAGCAGCACGGCCGGCAGACAGTTGCTTGTCACCGTGCCCACCGTGTCGCCCGAACACGGACCGCAGGGTAAACCGACACCCGTGACGGCGGGCACTACTATGGACAACCAGATTGTCTTCGAGGTTTTTTCTAACGTCAGCAAAGCCGCACAGGTGTTGGGCTACGATGTAAACTATGATGCGCTCAAGAAGCTTCCCCCCATGCAGATTGGCCGCTACGGACAGCTGCAGGAGTGGCTTATTGACGGTGACGACCCGAAGGACGAGCACCGCCACATTTCCCACCTCTACGGACTCTATCCCTCGAACCAGATTTCGCCCTACAGCCATCCGGAGCTGTTTACTGCCGCCGCCAACACGTTGAGACAGCGTGGCGACATGGCAACAGGCTGGAGCCTCGGCTGGAAAATCAATTTCTGGGCCCGAATGCTCGACGGCAACCATGCCTTCCGCATTATTCAGAACATGCTCCACCTGCTGCCCGACGACAGCCAGACACAGCAGTACCCCGACGGGCGCACCTACCCCAATCTCTTCGATGCCCATCCGCCTTTCCAGATTGACGGAAACTTCGGGCTTGCTGCCGGAGTCTGCGAGATGCTGTTGCAGAGCCACGACGGTGCCGTCCACCTGTTGCCCGCCCTGCCCGATGCGTGGATCGAAGGCAGCGTCAGAGGCCTGCGTGCCCGTGGCGGGTTCACGGTGAGCATGACGTGGAGCCAGTCGGCCCTGCGGCAGGCCGTCATCCGGTCGGCCATCGGCGGCACGCTCCGCCTGCGCTCTTACATTCCCCTTCAGGGCAAGGGTCTGCGCCCCGCCCAAGGCAGCTGTCCTAACCAGTTGTTCGAGGGAGCCCACGTTCAGCAGCCGCTGACATCGCCTGAGCTACAGCAGTTCGACCTGCTGCCCGTCAAGAAAGTCTATGAGTACGACCTGCATACCGTGCGCGGTAAGACCTATACCGTCATGGCATGCGCTATAGAAGAATAACTTATCATCCCAACCCCCAAAAACATCATCATGAAACGACTCATCAACGCTTCGCTATCTGCACTACTGCTGCTCTCTGCCACCACGGCAAAGGCACAGAACCCCTTTGTTCAGACCTGTTACACCAGCGACCCTGCCCCCCTGGTCAGCAACGACGTGCTGTACGTCTATACCGGACACGACGAAGACCGCGCCGACTTCTTCTGGATGCAGGAGTGGCGTGTCTATTCCACTCGGGACATGGTCAACTGGCAGGACCACGGCTCACCACTCGCCCTCGAATCGTTCTCGTGGGCTGACGACCGTGCCTGGGCCTCGCAGTGCATTGAACGCAACGGCAAATTTTACTGGTACATCTGCGCCCACTCGAAGATTTCCGGCGGCATGGCCATCGGCGTGGCAGTCAGCGACTCCCCCACAGGACCGTTCCGCGATGCCATCGGCAAGCCGCTTTACGAGAACGGTTCCTGGGACCACATTGACCCCACGGTCATGATTGACAGCAACCAGCAGGCATGGATTATGTGGGGCAACCCCAAGGTATATTACGCCAAGCTCAACGACGACATGATTTCCATTGACGGTGAAGTCAGCACACTCGACATGACCGAGGAAGCCTTCGGCGGCCCCATGATGAACCAGCGCGAGCCCGGCAAGCAGTATAAAGACTCCTACGTGGAAGGTCCGTGGCTGATGAGAAACCTCACCCCCAACCCCTCTCCGAAAAGAGAGGGGAGTAAATATTTCCTGCTCTATGCTGCCGGTGGCGTTCCTGAACACATCAGCTACAGCACGGCGCCACATCCCGAAGGCCCCTGGAGGTATGCCGGCGAGGTGATGCCACTCTCCAGTACCAACTCCTTCACCAACCATTGCGGCGTGGCCGACTTCAAGGGACATTCCTACTTTTTCTACCACACGGGCAAGCTGCCCGGCGGCGGTGGCTTCGGCCGCAGCGTGGCCGTCGAAGAGTTTAAGTATAACGCTGACGGCACCTTCCCCACCATCATACCCACCGACGGGGGTGTGAAGCCCATTGACACCTTCAACCCCTACCGCAAGGTAGAGGCCGAAGTCATGGCTTTCTCCCAAGGCGTGAAGACCGAGCAGAACGACGAGACAGGCGTCTATGTCACCGACATTCACAATGGCGACTACATCAAACTGCAAAACGTAGATTTCGGCCATGCCGTCCCACGCACCTTCACGGCCCGTGTGGCCAGCGGTTTGCGTGGTGGCAGCATCGAGTTGCATCTTGATAGTCTCGGCGGTCAGCTACTGGGCACGCTTACAGTGCCTGCCACGGGCGGTTGGGAGCAGTGGCAGACCCTCACCACCGACCTGACGGCCATTGCCAAAGGTACCCACGACTTATTCCTCGTCTTTACTGGTCGCAAGGGTCCCAAGCTCTTTAATTTCGACTGGTGGGAGATGAAAGGTCTCGAACAGGTCAACATGCCACTTTTCCAAAGCAAATACACAGCCGACCCGTCGCCATTGGTAGTCGGTGACACGCTGTTCCTATATACATCGCACGATGCCTCTCCCGAGGACATTATCGATGAGAACGAAAAGAACTCTGCCGGCTTCTTCATGTACGACTGGCTGCTATGGTCAACCACCGACATGGTCAACTGGACCGCTCACGGAGCCGTGGCCTCGCTGAAGGACTTCAAGTGGCGTAGTCGCGACAACGGTGCATGGGCCATCCAGACCGTGGAGCGCAACGGCAAGTACTACCTCTACGCCCCGCTGCACGGTCACGGCATCGGCGTGCTGGTGAGCGACTCACCCTACGGTCCGTTCCGCGACCCCTTAGGCAAGCCTCTCGTGTGGCAGCAGGAACACTGGGAGGACATTGACCCCACCGTGTTCACCGACGACGACGGCCAGGCCTACATGTACTGGGGAAACCCCAATACCTACTGGGTGAAACTTAACGACGACATGATTTCCACACAGGGCGACATACACAAGCTCGACTACCACCTGAACCACTACCAGGAGGGCCCATGGTTCTACAAAAGGAGCCTCACCCCTACCCCCTCTCCAAAGGGCGAGGGGAACTCTAAGGGCGAGAAGAGCAAATACTACCTGGCCTATGCCACCACCTGCTGTCCGGAGGCGCTCGGTTACGCCATGAGCGACTCGCCGGAAGGTCCTTGGGAGTGGAAGAACTACATCATGCGCCCCACCGAGCGTGACCGTGGCAACCACCCGGGCATCTGCGACTACAAGGGGCACAGCTACGTGTTTGGCCAGAACTATGACCTGATGCACCTCGACACCTTCGTCCATCATGAACGCCGCTCCGTGTCGGCTGCCGAAATCACTTACCAGCCCGACGGAACTATCAAAGAGCTGCCCTACTGGCTTGACCAACAGCCTATTGCCCAGCTCGGCCACTTCAATCCCTTCCAGCGTGTGGAGGCAGAAACCATGGCCTGGGGCTACGGCCTGAAAACCGCCAAAGTCGCCAAAGCCACAGCCCCCTCGGGGGCCGTAGGGGGGGCTACCTCGGTGGCCGACATGCCCGAATCTGTCGGTCGGCGCAACATGTACATCTACGACATCAACGACGGGGAGTATATTCGTTTGCGTGGTGTCGATTTCAGCAGCGGGGCCAAGCGGTTCAGCATCACGGCCTCAGCTACGGGCAGCACGACCGTTACCCTCCGTCTCGACGGCATTGACGGCCCCGTCATCGGCACAGTCACCATCGATAAGACCGGCAGCATAGAGCGTTACCGCACCTTTAAGACTAAGGTGAAGAATGCCGCAGGCATCCACGACCTCTACCTCTGCTTCAGCGCCGTCGAGGGCGACACCCGCTTAGACTGGTGGCAGTTTGCACGATAGAATTTAAAGAAGTCAACTTAAATAAAGAATTTATCCAAATTCTCTTCGCTTAATGGAAATTTTGCACTACCTTTGCAGCCGGAAACAACTAACAAACAAATTTATAGAGCATTATAGCCCAATGAAAAAACAACTGTATTTACTTTTCGCCCTGCTACTGCCGATGATGGCCATGGCAGGCCCCATTACCCCAGAACAGGCACAGCAGGCAGCTGCAAAATTCCTCAATCTGAAAGGCAACGCACGCCGCGCCGCAGCAGCCACGCTGCAACAACCCGTGGCATTGGTCAAGAACACAGCCGGACAGGCCATGTTCTATGCCGTCAACGTGGGACAGGACGGCGGTTTCGTACTGGTCAGCGGCAGCGACCTGACCGATGCCGTCATCGGCTATGCAGACCACGGCACGCTGACTGACGACGAGATGCCCGACAACATGCGCCTGTGGTTAGAAGAATACGCCTCGGTGATCCAGAGGATGGAGTCCGTCGGCGTGCGACTGAACCGCAGTGCCACCACCGTGCACGACACCTGGCACAGCATTGCGCCAATGGTTAAAGCAAAGTGGAACCAGAACAATCCCTACAACAAGTATTGCCCGCTGGTGAATGAAAAACAGGCACCGACGGGATGCGTACAGACAGCAGCAGCCCAACTCGTGTACTACTACAAGTGGCCCAAGGAGACCTTAGTCGAAATTCCCGCCACGCCTTATGGGCCTGAACAGCCAGTGTGGGAAATCAACTGGGACAAGATGTACCCCACCTACAAGCAGGACGAGAACGACGAGGAAGTCTATCGCGAAGTAGCTATGCTGATGGTCTATTTGGGCACAGCTGCGAAGGCTGAATACGATGAAAACTCCACCAGCACCTATCACTACCAGATGGTGGAGGCCCTGAAGACCTATTTCAACTATGACATGGGCGTAACCCTTGAATCGCGCATTGACCATACCTACGACGAATGGCTGGAGCTGATCTACAAGGAGCTGGCAGCCCAGCGCCCCGTCTTCTTCGGCGGCGGCCGATTGGTAGGAGGACATAGTTTCCTGCTGGACGGCTACGACGAAGACGACTTCTTCCACGTCAACTGGGGCTGGGGAGGCACCAGCGACGGTTACTACAGGGTCTCTCTGCTCGACCCCAAGGAACAGGGAACGGGTGGCGGTCCCTCCAGCAGCAGCTATCATCTGCGTCAGGTTATTGCCGTCGGACTGCAACCCAACCAGGGAAATCCCGAACCGCCTGTCACCTTGGACATGCGGCTTGTCCGCCTGAAGACAGACCCCAAGGATAAGGACAACTATTACATTGAGACAACCAGTAACTACGTGGAAAATGAGGGTTACAAGTGCTTTGCAGCCTTCTCGGTCATCAACAAGACCACCCACGACTTCTTCGATATAACCTACCGGCTGCAGAAAAACGACGGCAGCGTGGTGAAGGACTACACGACAAGCGGCTGGAGAAAAGAGAAACTCCATCACGACGGCAAGTACAGTTATACTGCCATGCCGACCATGACGCTCAAGTTTGACCCCCTGAAGGACCCCCAGCTCACCGACGGCGACTACAAGATTTTCTTCATCTGCAAGGATCACGATGCCGAGAAGTGGCTGCCGTGCAACAAGAACGACGAACACTACATCGCCATGCACCTGGACCATGCCAACCGTAAAGCCGTCTTCGAGGCCTGCTCAGAACTGAAGACAACCCTGTTTGCCGACGAGTTCAGCATGCCCGAGGAAGACGTGATTGTAGGCCACCCCTGCACGTTCACAACGTCCGTTGAAAACTTCGGTGACAAGACCTATCACGGCCAGATTGCGCTAAAGGATAAGAAAACCAGAGCGACGCTGGACAGCAAAATGGTTGATATAGAACCGTATGAAGACGAGGATATCACCTTCACCTATACCCCGACGAAGACTGGCGTACAGGAAGTTTATGCTGCGGCAGACTTCAGGGACTTCATCCTCTTCGAGGCCAGCGTCAACGTGGTGGCCGACCCCACGACGGTCAGCAAGGACGTCCAGCTGGACTTCGACCTGAACGTCACCAACGGCAAGAACGGCGAGATACTCGACAACCGCGCACGCACCAGCATCAAGGTAACCAACAACACCGACCAGACCTATAGCGGCCGCATCCGGCTGTACTACTGCAGATGGAACGACAACATCCCCATGGAAGACAATTATTACATGTGGAAAAACATGGACGTGCCGGCGCACTCCTCCATCGACGTTACCCTCAACTCCGTCATCTTCAAGGGTGCTGAGAAGTTCAGCTTCGTCGTGGCCTACGAAAAGAAGGTCGGCGTAGAGAGAATCAATACGTGGAAGAACGTCTGCTACACTACGCCCCCCTACTGCACCGCCTATAGAAAAGGAGGTACCGCCGAGCACATCAAGGTAACAGACCCCACGATTAAACTGCCTGCCGACATCTGCGCCATCGACGTGCGGGGCAGACAAGTCGTGAACAACATCGAGAGCGATAGCCCCAACTTCCTCATCTTTGCTGACACCGACGATGCTTTCAGCGGCGTCAACGTCATCAAGGACGGAGTGGCCGAGGAACTGGCACTCGACGACGGATACCCCTTCTACACGCCCTTCGCCTTCACCGCCAAGAAGGCAAAGTTCACGTACCAGCCCGAAAGGTACATGAACAACGACAAGTCCGGCTGGACCACCTTGACGCTGCCCTTTGCCGCCACCGGCTGCACCATTCAGGATAAATCCGTCAAGTGGCAGACCAACGAGGAAGGCGGCGACTTCTGGATTCAGGAGTTTGTCAAGGAGAGCGGCAACGACCTCTACTTCGACAATGCCACAGCACCGCTGGCGGCCTACCGCCCCTACTTAGTCACCGTGCCAGGCGATGCCTACGAAACCAGCTACCAGGGAAAGACCCTGACCTTCACGGCCCAGAATGCTAACATCCCTGAGGCTGCCCGTTCTGCCACTACTGGTTGGGACTACATCATGAAGGGTACCTTCGACGGTATAAGCAACCAGGCAGGCATCTACACGCTCAACGCCGACGGCTCGGCCTTCGTACTCGGCACGGCCAGCGTCAGCCCCTTCCACACGTACTTTGTGCCCGTCAACGACTCCGAGGCAGCCCCGCAGCTGAACATCCACTTCATCACCGAGCTGCCGGCCGGCATCCAGCGCCCGACGGTGAACGCCGGTGAGGACGACGACACCCAACCGTACTACACCCTCGACGGACGCATGCTCAGCGGCAAGCCTACCCAGCACGGCATCTACATCAGGAACGGACGCAAAGTCGTACTGAAATAAAGGCACCAAAAAAGTGGACGAATGATTTTGTTTTCTGCTGAACATTTCGTACCATTTGCAGATGGACTGAACCACTGGTACGGCAAACCCTCTGAAACAGTCCCATCAGAAAGGGTTTTGCACGCCCGTGCAAAATTGTTAGCACGCCCGCGCTAAAATGTTAGCACGGGCGTGCTAAATTGTTTGCACGCCCGTGCTAATCTCGCTACACCTACTAAAACTCCCTGTTTCCCCTACCCAAAGTCCCCGTTTCCCCTACCCTTTCTCCCAGTTTCCACGGCACTCTCTTCCAGCCCCCCCTCTAAAATTTACCCATTTCGTTACTTTTTTTGGCAAAAAGTTGTTGATTAACAATTTTTTTCCTATTTTTGTAGCCGTTTATAGTTGAGCGAATGCGATACTTAACTGAATAAATAACTAAACAATCAATAAAGATGAAAAAGAAAAACCTCATGTTATGGGCAATGGTACTCTGCACCACAGCAGGACTGACGGCGTGTGGGATAGAGGAGCCCAAAATGACGAACTCATCGTTCGAGACGATGACTGTGAAAAAGACTGACATTGAAGTTCCTTACAAGTTCAGCGCCAGGATGAAAGGTCAGAACGACGTGACGATTACGCCGCAGGTGAGCGGCCAGCTGATGAAAATCAGCGTGACGGAGGGTCAGCAGGTAAGGAAGGGTCAGACACTCTTCGTGATTGACTCGCGCAACGCACGGCTGGAGCTTGAGGCTGCCCAGGCTAACCTGCAGGCTGCCCTGGCTCAGGAGAACTCGGCGAAGCTGGAGTATGAGTCGAACAAGAACCTGTTTGACAAGAAGATTGTGAGCAGCTACATGCTGAGCAACAGCGAGAACCAGTACAAGCAGGCGCGCGCGGCGGTGGCACAGGCACGCGCGGCCGTGAACCGTGCGAAGGTAGAGCTGGGCTTCTGCACCATTACGGCTCCCGTGTCGGGCATGATAGGCGAGATTCCTGTGCGTACCGGCGACCAGGTGTCGCCCATGACGGAGCTGACCATCCTGAGCGGCAACACGTCGATGTATGCCGAGTTCTCGGTGACAGAGGCTGTCATCGAGTCGATGGTGCAGGAGGGCATGAAGGCTGCCGACGTGGAGAAGTATATTGCCAGCCTGCCCCCGGTGACGTTTGTCATGAAGAACGGTACGGAGTATCCGCACAAGGGGCGCGTGGTGAGCCTGACGGGCGTGGTGAACAATGCCACGGGCTCGCTGACCAGCAAGGTGGCGTTTCCCAACCCCGACGGGCACCTGTATTCGGGCATTCAGGGCAGCGTGGTCATTCCTTTTGCCGAGAAGAATGTCATCATTATTCCCCAGTTTGCCGTGGTACGCCTGCAGGACAAAGCGGTTGTCTATAAGGTGAAGGCTGACAGCACGGCAACGGCCATTGACGTTACGACGGAGGACACCGGCAACGGCAAGGACTTCATTGTGACCAGCGGTCTGAATGAGGGCGACGTGATTGTGGCTAACGGAGCGAATAACGTGACGGAGGGCCAGAAGGTGCTGTTCCCCGAGGAAGTGAAAAATGAAGAATGAAGAATGAAGAATTGGCTTCCGCATTATGAAGAACAATATTTTTATTAATAAGTACGTGATGGCGTGTGCCATCTCGATAGTGATAGCGCTGGTGGGCTACCTCTCCATGAGTACGCTGCCGGTGGAACAGTATCCGGACATCGCACCGCCAACGGTGCAGATTTCGACCAGCTACTCGGGTGCTGACGAGAATACGGTGATGAAGTCGGTCATACAGCCTCTGGAAGAGGCCATCAACGGTGTGCCCGACATGACCTACATCACGTCTAAGGCATCGTCGAACGGTGACGCTGAGATTACCGTCTATTTCAAGCAGGGCACCGACCCGGACATGGCGACGGTCAACGTGCAGAACCGCGTGACCCGTGCGCAGGCCCTGCTGCCGGCCGACGTGAACAAGATTGGCGTGACGGTGCAGAAGCGTCAGAACAACATTCTGCAGATTTTCGCCGTGAGGAGTGCCGACGGCAAGTACGACGAGGACTTCGTGTCGAACTATGTCGATATTAACGTCAAGCCGCGCCTGATGCGTATCACCGGCGTGGGTAACGTCCAGAGCATGGGTAACACCTACGCGCTGCGCATCTGGCTGAAGCCCGACGTGATGGCGCAGTATGGCCTGACGCCCAACGACATCTTCGCTGCCATCGGCGGACAGAGCTTCGTGTCGGCCGTGGGTACGCTGGGCGAGCAGTCGGGCAACTCCTACCAGTACTCCATGCAGTACAAGGGTACGCTGAAGAGTGTCGAGGAGTTTGAGGACATCGTGCTGCGCACCAGTGGCGGCGGCATGCTGCGCCTGAGCGACGTGGCCGAGGTGAAGATTGGTGCCATGAGCTACAACTTCACGTCGAACATCATGGACCGCCCGGGTGCCCTCTTCATGGTGTTTGCCGCTCCGGGCGCCAACGCTACCGAGGTGAACGCCCGTATCAACAAGACGTTTGAGGAGCTGAAGGCCAACATGCCTGCCGGACTGGAGTTCGTCACCATGATGACCAGCGACGACTTCCTGTTTGCCGCCATTCACAATGTGGTGGAGACGCTTGTTATTGCCATCATCCTCGTGGTGCTGGTGGTGTTCTTCTTCCTGCAGAACTTCAAGGCGACGATTATTCCTTCCATCTCGATTATCGTGTCGTTGCTGGGCACGTTTG
>Ga0310691_10005993_pt1 | contig 13105 bp, 20 predicted proteins | sample 176DNAGHGlowgp2_FD_203887 | JGI IMG/M metagenome (GOLD analysis project Ga0310691, IMG submission 203887) | Sheep rumen microbial communities from Palmerston North, Manawatu-Wanganui, New Zealand - 1766 DNA GHGlow gp2 (v2) (version 2) | ecosystem: Host-associated > Mammals > Digestive system >... | reverse complement strand
AAGATAGGCCGAAGCCTATCTTATATTTTTTATGCTTTTAATTTATTAACTGATCCATCTGGATTTGGATGCTCATCTAGATATTTTCTAATTTCTTGAGCCTTACCAGCCTTAATACCAGGCTTACATTGATTTAAGTTTTCAGCTACTTCCGCAACGATAGCTTCAGCATATCCTGCACAACCAGGATATCCACATGCACCACAGTTTGCATTAGGAAGAATAGCTGTTATATCTTCTACTCTTGTATCAACTTCAACATGGAATATTTTAGATGCAATTGCTAAACCTAATCCAAGTACAATACCAAGACCAGCTAAAATTAATACTGCGAATAATATTGTTATCATTTTTTTGATTCCTCCTCAAGTTCTTCTTTTATTTTCTTTAAATCAAATTCTTGATGCACCTTACAATCTGTATTACTACATGCTAAACATGTAGATTCTTCAATTTTAATATTTTCACATCCCTCAGGAAGTGGCATCCTTCTATTAATAATAAAGGATACAATAAATATCACTGCTATAATAGCAATTAATGCTATAGCAATAATCAAATATGTAGTTGTTGTTGCAAGGAACATATTAAATTAAACCACTAAAGCCTAGAAAGGCCATAGCCATTAATGCAGCTGTAATTAGTGCGATTGGAATACCCTTAAATGCTTTAGGATTATCTGAAGCATCCAAACGATATCTGATTGTTGAAAATATAAATATTACTAGAGCGAAACCAACGCCAGTACCAATAGCGCTAGCCATTGAATCTGCGAAGTTTAATGCTTGATCAGTATTACCTTGTGCTACACCTAATACTGCACAGTTTGTAGTAATAAGTGGTAAATATACACCAAGAGATTTATATAATGATGGTGAATATTTCTTAATAATCATTTCGATTAATTGAACTATAGATGCGATTACTAAGATATAAGTAATTGTATCCATAAATTGAATTTTAGCTAAGCTTAATAATTGATAAATTGGCCAACAAATTGCTGAAGCTAAAATTATAACAAATATAACTGCTACACCCATACCTAGAGCACTTGAAGATTTCTTAGAAACTCCAAGGAAAGGACAAATACCATAGAATCTAGATAATGTAACATTATTAATAAGCATTGCATTTAATATTGCAAGCAAGAAAATAATTACATAATTCATACTATGCTGCCTCCTTTAACTCAGGTGTTTTAACTGGAGCGTTTTGCTTATCTTCAGCTTCTTTATTATCAACTGCTGGATTTTCTTTAGCAGTATCTGTTGCTGGAGCCTTAGGAGCTTCAGTAGCAGGAGCAGGTTCTGCATTAGCTTTTGCTGCTTCCTCTTCAGCTTTCTTTTTTGCTAATTCTTCAGCTTTTTTCTTCTTTAATTCTTCAATTCTTGCTTTTTCAGCAGCTGCCTTCTTATTATCCTTAATATTCTTGTAGCAAGCCATTACAGCTAATACTAAGCCTAATGCTAGGAAGCCACCAGCAGATTGAGTAAAGATTGGTAATGCAAATTCTTGTGGGAATATATGTAGGAAGAATGCTCTACCGATTGGGAAATATACACCAAATGATATTGCACCTGTTCCAACAAATTCTCTTATGAATGCAACTATACAAAGTGCAATTGTATAACCAATACCAGTTCCTAATGCATCTAGGATTGATGCAACAGGGCCATGCTTTGAAGCAAATGCTTCTGCTCTACCTAAGATTATACAGTTAACAACGATTAGGGAAATAAATACACCTAAGCTACTATATAATGCAGGAACAAATGCTTGTGTTAGCATCTTAACAATTGTAACGAATGTAGCAATAACTACGATATAGCAAGGGATTTTTACCTCACTAGGAATAATCTTTCTTAATAATGAAATTAATAGATTTGATCCTAATAATACTAATATTACTAGAATACCCATACCAATAGCTGATTCAACACTCTTAGTTGTTGCTAATGTAGGACACATACCTAAAAGTGAAACAAATACTGGATTTTCTTTAATAATGCCTGATACAAATGCGGCCTTTTTAGTAATTGAATCTTTCATACTATGCTGCCTCCTTTGCATCATTTGCTGCTACTGTAACTAATTCTTTAACTAATGTTGCACCAAAAGTTGCACCACATTTTACATCTATTGCAGCTAAATCTGAACCTGATAATTCATCAATATCTTTTGATTCTGCCTTCTTATAAGCACCAATATGAACATCTGTAGATTCACTTGATGGATAATTAGCACTTACATGATTATTTACTGTTGAAGCATATGATTGTCCATTTTCTAAGAATTCAACATGAATTACATTTCCTTCTTTATTAATACCAACCATTAATGTGATATTACCATATGCATTTTTACCAGATACTTTATAAATAGTTCCAATTGAGCTATCGCTTGTAGAACTATATACATAAATAATCTTTTTGATTCTTGAATCTCTTCCTGATAAATCATTTTCTTCCTTACTCTTTTCTTGATCATAATCAGAGAAAATAGCTTGGCAAGTCGCTAATTCAGTTCTTTTTTCATTTGTTTCTATTATTGGTTTAGATAACATATTAACTAATGCAATTAATAATGCACAAACCAATGAAATCATACCTAGGGTAGCTGAGATCTTAAAATTTTTCATTAGAACCAACCTCCCATCACAGAAGCTGAAATAATGCATCCGGCTATAACTAATGCACAAGCTAAGCCTAAGCATTGCTTCCAAGTATAAGTATTTTTCTTACCACGCATGAAGTAATCAACGCATGGAGCTAACATATTAACAATTAGAATTGAGAATGCGGCACCTTCTGGATATGCACCCATAATTCTTATAAATACTGTAATAACTCCGGCTGTTGCACCATAGACAACTCGACCGAATTTCGATACAGGCGATGTTACAGGGTCTGTAATCATAAATACACCTGCAAATAACATACCACCAGCTAAAATTTGATACATCCACATATTGAAGATATTACCACCAAATTTAACTGAGAAGCTGATACATGCAACTAGCATAATTGCTGCAAAGCTTAAGATATAGCTTAATGCTGCTCTTAAATCTGCACTTCTTCTTGCGAATAAGTAAACAGCACCGATTAATATACAAGCTGCTGATACTTCACCCATTGAACCTGGGATACTACCAATAAATAAGTCTAATAGGTCATAAGCACCATTAATATTAGATAATTTTAAACCATCTGTGAAATAAAGTGGTGTACCACCTGCAGTTACATCAGCAAATCTTTGAGTAAATGCGTATTGCATTGTATATGCTGATTTTAATTTATCACCAAAGCAGATAGCTACGAAAATTCTACCTACTGCAGCAGGGTTGAATATATTCTTTCCTAAACCACCAAATACCATTTTACCGATAACCATACCGAATAATGCACCAACGAATACTACGTATGGAGCACAATGTGCTGGCATAATTAATGCGAATATTAAACCCGAAATAATTGGAGCTAGGAAATTATTAACTGTATATCCTGCTTTTAATTTTGCAAAGCCTTCTTTAGTGAATAATTCTTTAAATTTCATACCAGTAGGCCATTTAATAAACATATTACCAATTAGCTCTGCTGATACCATTGTTACTAAGCTGATTAATAGCACATATATAGAGCCCCATCCATTTTGTACCATTGCAAATACTGTAACAGGTAATAATGCAATAATAACATCAGCCATCATTCTAGCTACGGATACAGGCTTTCTAATATAAGGTGCTGATTGTGGAACTAATTTCATCATCTACACCCCCTATTGCGCCATTTTCTTTGCCTTACGGCAATAATCAGTTAAATGAATCTTTGAAGTACATGTATATGAACACATACCACATAGAATACAAGCTTTAATATTTAATTTAGTCTTTAGAGCTTCCTTATCGTTATTCTTTACAGCTTGCATAATTTGAACTGGCTGTAAACCTGCAGGACATGAATATACGCATGAACCACATCTAACACAAGGCTCTTCAACTTCTTTTTTCTCATTTAGGATAATACAAGATGTACATGTTTTAGTAATAACTGCATCATCTCTAACTAGGTTAGCACCCATCATTGGTCCACCAAGAATTAAAACCTTATTTTCTGGTTCTGGTGTATATCCACCACATTGGTCAATGATTTCCTTTAATGATGTACCAATTCTTAAACGGAAGTTTGAAGGTGTTTTAACACCATCACCAGTACATGTGAAGTTTCTCTTCATAACTGGTTCATTCCATTTAATAGCTCTCCATAGACCAGCAATTGTTGAAACGTTGAATACCATAACACCTAATTTTGCTGGTAATACACCTGTTGGAACCTTAATTCCAAGACCTGTTTTAATCATTTCGATTTCCCAACCCTGTGGATAATAATTACCAACACGCTTTACGAATACTGGAGCGTTATCAAATCTTGTTAATTCAGCAGTTAATGTATCATATAAATCTTGATATTTCTTCTTGATACAAATAACAACTCTTTTAGCATTAAATGCTTGTAGTGCATATAAGCAGCCTTGAATAATTCTTCTTGGATGCTCCATAATTAATCTATGGTCTGCTGAAAGGTATGGTTCACATTCAACACCATTAATACAAATAGTATCAATTGGATCTGTTGTTTGGAATTTAATATATGTAGGGAATGAAGAACCACCTAAACCAACTAATGAACAATTTTTAGTAATTTCTACGAAATCTTCTCTAGTTAGTTTTGCGATTTCTTCATCTGTTCTTTCTTTAATTGAATCAGCAAATGTATTTTGCTTATCATTTTTAATTTGAACGAATTCTGTTAATTTACCACTTCTGTGGAATTTCTTTACAGTACCAACTACTTCGCCTGAAACAGTAGAGTGAATAGGTTGTTCAAAGAATGGACCTTTTCTTAATCCAATTTGTTGACCCATTTTAACCTTGTCTCCTGCTTTAACATATAATTCACCTTGACCACATCTTGCATTTGTTACTGCAATATAAACATAATCAGGATCAACATATCTAATTGTTGGAAGACTGTTTGTCAGATGTCTAATATTAGCAATCTGTCTGGTTTTAGCAATCATGCTTTTTCCCCCTTAAATAAAACTATGCTTCTAAATATGGATGTTTTGCCATTAAAGCAATAACATCATTTCTAACCTCATTTAATACTTCTTCATTGTCTTTATTTCTTAAAGCCTTATCGATGAATCTAGCAACCATTCTTACTTCATCTTCTTTAAAGCCTCTTGTTGTAATAGCTGCAGTACCAAGTCTTAAACCAGATGTAATTGTTGGCTTTTGAGTATCATTTGGAATTGCATTCTTATTAGTTGTAATATTTACAGAATGTAAAATATTTTCTGCCTTCTTACCAGTAACACCAACTGAACCATAAATATCAACTAGGATTAGGTGGTTATCAGTACCGCCAGAAACTAAGCTATATCCTAATTTAATCATTTCATCAGCTAATGCAGCACAATTCTTAATGATTTGCTTAGCATAATCCTTGAAGCTTGGATCTAAAGCTTCCTTGAAAGCTACAGCCTTTGCAGCAATTACATGCATTAAAGGTCCACCTTGGCATCCAGGGAATACTGATGAATTAATCTTCTTAGCTAATGCTTCATCATTAGTTAAAATCAATCCACCTCTTGGTCCTCTTAAAGTTTTATGAGTAGTTGTTGTAACTAAATCTGCATATTCAATTGGATTTGGATGTAATCCTGCAGCAACTAAACCAGCGATATGAGCCATATCTACCATTAAGAAGCACTTACGACCTGCCTTTTCAGTTACCTTATCAGCGATTTCTCTAAATTTCTTGAAATCAATGATTCTTGGATATGCTGATGCTCCAGCAACAATTACATTAGGTAATTCTGCTAAAGCTAATTCTTCTACTTTATCATAGTCAATATAACCATTATCTTTTAATCCATAATTAACTGCTTGATACATTTTTCCTGAAAAGTTAACTGAATAACCATGAGTTAAATGTCCACCAGCATCTAATGACATACCTAAAATTTTATCTCCAGGCATTAAGATTGCATTATAAGCAGCTAGATTTGCTGATGCACCTGAGTGAGGTTGAACATTTGCAAACTTTGCACCAAATAATTGGCATGCTCTTTCAATAGCAATTGTTTCAATAACATCAACGTTCTCACAGCCACCATAATATCTTTTTCCACTATAGCCTTCTGCATATTTATTAGTTAAAACAGAGCCTTGTGCCTCTAACACTGCCTTAGAAACAAAGTTCTCTGAAGCGATTAATTCAATGTGTGTTCTTTGACGATTTAATTCAAGCTCAACAGCATCGAATATATCCTTATCAAATTCTTTTAAACTCTTTGTATTCATATATTCTTCTCCTTAATTAATACATATTGGTATTATACCATAATAAAGCGTTTACATAAATATTTTATTTAAAATTATTTTAATTATTTAAAATAAAAGAGCAGATTTTCATCTGCTCATTATATTTTATTATTCTACCCAAGAAATAATTGCCATTGGAGCTGCGTCTCCTCTACGGAAACCAGTCTTAATTACTCTAGTATAACCACCATTACGGTTAGCGAACTTAGGAGCAATTTCTGAGAATAACTTTTGAACTGCAAATTTGCCTTCTTCATCCTTTTCGAAACGAATGAATGAAGCAGCTTGACGGCGGCTAGCTAAAGTGTTTGCTTTACCTAATGTTACCATCTTATCAGCAAGTCTCTTTAATTCCTTTGCTTTTGTAACTGTAGTTTCGATTTGACCATTTAGGATTAAATCAGTGATTAAATCACGAAGTAATGCCTTTCTTTGATCTGAACTACGACGTAATCTACTATATGCCATAATACTACTTTCTCCTTCAGATTAATTTTTCTTGAAGCCTAAACCTAGTGCTTCTAATTTTTCTTTAATTTCCTTTAGAGACTTTCTACCAAGATTTCTAACCTTGATCATATCCTCTTCAGTCTTTGATGTTAATTCACCGATTGTTCCGATTTCAGCTCTCTTTAAGCAATTGTAAGAACGAACTGATAATACTAAATCTTCAATCTTCATATCTAGCTTATCGTTTGTATTATTGCTTTCAGCTTCAACCATATAATCAGTATTAGAAGCCTTCTCACTTAATTCAACAACAACCTCAAGATGTTCAATCATCATTTTAGATGCTATTGCTAAAGCTTCTTTTGCTGTAATTGAACCATTAGTTGTAACTTCAATAACTAATTTATCAAATGAAGCCTCGTTTACACCTTCCATACGAGTTTTTTCAACATTAAATGCTACATTCTTAATTGGTGTATAAATTGAGTCAATTGAGATTTCACCAACAGTTTTAACAAATTCCTTGTTAGCAACTGATGTAACGAAACCAACACCACGACGAATTGTTAAGAACATATGTAATCTTCCGCCCTTTGCAACAGTAGCGATATGTTGTTCAGGATTTACAACTACGATTTCATTATCATGAATGATATCAGCTGCTGTAACTTCTCCTTCACCTTTGTCAATTTCAACTACTTTTGTATAATTAGGATCGTCACTATCTACATCTAAAACAACTCTTTTTAAATTAAGAATTATAGTAATAACATCTTCAACAACTCCATCAACATTTTGGAATTCATGCTCTGCACCATCGATTTTTACATTAACGAATGCTGCACCTGGTAAAGAAGAAAGTAAAGTTCTTCTTAAAGCATTTCCAAGTGTGATACCGAATCCTCTTTCTAGAGGTGAAATAACGAACTTACCATAGCTTGAATCAAAAGAATTATCTTCTACTTGATATGCATCTGGTTTTTTAAATTTTAAATCTTTCATTAATTAATGGTCCTCCTAATATTTTAATAAAGTTTAAAAATATTAAATTTTAATATATTGTACTTCTTAATTAATTTCCAAAAGACTATCCACGAGGACGCTTTGGTGGACGACAACCATTGTGTGGTACAGGTGTAACATCAGTAATAGCTGTAATCTCTAAACCTGCAACTGTTAAAGAACGGATAGCAGCCTCACGACCTTGTCCTGGACCTTTAACTGAAACTTCAACCTTTGCAACTCCTTGATCAACTGCAGACTTAGCAGCAGCTTCAGCAGCCATTTGAGCTGCGAATGGAGTTGACTTACGGCTTCCTTTATAACCTAATGCACCAGCACTGCTCCAAGAAATAACGTTTCCTTCAGTATCAGTAATAGTAACTATAGTATTATTAAAAGTCGAATGAATATGAGCAACGCCTAGTGGGCTGTTTCTCTTAGTACGACGCTTTGTAACTTTACGAGCCATTTTCCTTTACCTCCTACTTCTTATGGTTAGCTATAGTATGTCTTGGACCCTTACGAGTACGAGAATTGTTACGTGTATTTTGTCCACGAACTGGTAATCCTTTTCTATGACGGATTCCTCTGTAGCAACCAATTTCCATTAATCTCTTGATGTTTAAAGCAACTTCTCTACGAAGATCACCTTCAACCTTATATTTAGTAACTTCAGAACGAATTCTTGATAATTCATCTTCAGTTAAGTTCTTAACTCTTGTATCTTCAGATACGTTTGCAGCCTTTAAAATCTGCTTAGCTGTAGGCTCACCGATACCATAAATGTATTGTAATGAAACTACAACTCTTTTATCATTAGGAATATCTACTCCTGCAATACGTGCCATAAATTGCACCTTTCCTTTCTAACAAATTAAATATAAATTAATTAAAAATTAATAATAAATCTTATCCCTGTCTTTGCTTATGCTTAGGGTTTTCACAAATTACCATTACGCGGCCTTTACGCTTAATTACCTTGCATTTATCGCATATTGGTTTTACTGATGGTCTTACTTTCATTTTAAATACCTCCAATATTATTTATGTCTGTAAGTGATTCTTCCACGTGTTAAATCATATGTTGATAACTCAATAGTTACCTTATCACCTGGTAAAATGCGTATGTTATTCATGCGGATTTTACCAGAAACGTGGGCATTAACGTGATGACCATTTTCAAGTGTTACAATGAATTGTGTGTTAGGAAGTACTTCCTCAACTACGCCTTCCATTTCAATAACATCTTCTTTTTTTGCCATATAATATTTAGCCTCCTAATATATTAAACCGTCGTCAATATCTCATATCCGTCTTTTGTAACTAATACTGTATGCTCAAAGTGTGCACTTTTTTTGCCATCACTTGTAACAACAGTCCATCCGTCGGATAATACCTTAACATTTTTTGTGCCTGCATTTACCATAGGTTCAATAGCAATAACCATACCTTCTTTTAGTACAGGGCCAGTACCTGGTGTACCAAAATTGAATATAGCTGGATCTTCATGCAATTCATGTCCAACACCATGACCTGTATATCTATCAACAATTCCATAACCGAATTGATTAATATAATCACCAATTGCTGCTTCAACATCTCCAAGATGTGCACCATCTTTTACTTTTGAAAGACCAGCAAATAATGCATCATGAGTGACTTGCATAAGTTTTTCATCCTTGCCACTTACTCTACCTACTGTATAGCTCCAAGCTGAATCACCATGATATCCCTTATAGCATGCACCAATATCAATAGCTATTATATCACCATTTTTTAGTTTTTGCTTCTTGGAAGGAATACCATGTATGACAACTTCATTTACTGATGCGCACACTGCTGCTGGAAATCCACCATATCCTTTAAAGGATGGTGTGGCACCATGTTCTAAAATCAATCTCTCACAAATTTCATTTAGTTCCCATGTTGAAACCCCAGGTTTAACATGCTTTTTCATTTCCTCGTGACATAATCCTACAATTCTTCCTGCTTCACGTAATAAAGCAATCTCCCTTGCACTCTTGATTATTATCATATTTGACTATGCACCTAAAACTGATTTAATATCATCAAAAACTTTATCTAATGGTTGATCACCATTTACAGTTTTTAAAATATTTTGCTTCTTATAGAATTCTAATAGCGGAGCAGTCTGATTATCGTAAACTGCTAAACGATTCTTTGCTGTAGCTTCAGTATCATCTGCTCTTTGAATTAATGGTGATTTACAATTATCACATACACCTTCAACCTTAGATGGGTTGAATTCGATATGATATGTTGCACCACAAGTCTTGCAAACTCTACGACCTACCATACGTCTAACTAAGATTTCAGCAGGAACGTTAACATCTAATACAGCATCAAGCTTGATTCCGTTTTCCTTTAAGAATGCATCTAATGCTTCTGCTTGAGCAATTGTTCTTGGGAAACCATCTAATAGGAATCCTTTCTTACAATCATCCTCAAGTAATCTTGCTTTAACAATACCAATTGTAACTTCATCTGGTACTAAAGCACCCTTGTCCATATAGCTTTTAGCTTCTAGGCCAAGTTTTGTTTGATTTTTAATTGCTGCACGGAACATATCTCCTGTAGAAATATGAGGAATATTATAATATTCTCTAATATTTACTGCTTGAGTTCCCTTACCAGCACCGGGTCTACCCATAATTAATAGTTTCATTATGAATTGTCTCCTTTTAATCTAAGAATCCTTTATAATCCTGTGTCTCAGATGCTGTTTCAATTTGTCTGAATGTTTCAATAGCAACACCTACAATGATAATTAGTGATGTACCACCAATTGTAATTCTAGATGATTCTGCTTGAGAGAAACCAAATGATTTAGCAACGATAATAGGAACTAATGCTAATACAGTAATGTATGCAGCACCGATTAAAGTGATTCTAAATAACATTTTAGATAATTGTTGTTTAGTTTCATCGCCAGGCTTATAACCAGGAATGAATGCACCTTGCTTTTCAAGGTCATCTGCTATCTTTTCAGGATCTACCTGCATGAAAGAATAGAAGAAACTAAAGAATACAATTAAAATTACATATATTGCAATACCGATTGGCTCTTGATAAGAGAATACTTGATTAACCCAATAAGCTACATTTGAAGATTCAGTCTTTAATCCAAGTACACCGATAATTGTAAGTGGAATAGAAAGAATTGTTGATGCAAAGATAACTGGAATTACGTTTGCACTATTAAGCTTAATAGGAATATCTGATCCTTGCTTACCAGCTTGACGGTTTGCATATTGAACAGGAACCTTACGTACAGCTCCTTCGAAGAACACAACACCTAAAATCATAGCAACATATAATACTACAATTAAAATAAATAAGAATAAATTTAAACCACTGAAGTTTGCATTTAAATATTTATTAGATAAAGTTGCGAACATTACAGGAATTGACGAAATAATACCTGCTGAGATAATCATTGATGATCCATTACCTATACCATGACGAGTAATTAAATCTGCTAACCACATCGTAAATGCAGAACCAGCTGTAACTACTACTGCCATATAGATATAAACCAACCAATACATATTATTATATTGTAATACTGAGTTTGATAAAATATTATCTGGCTTAGAACCTAAGCTGAAAATAATTAATAAACCCTGAATTAATGAAATAACTATTGTTGTGTATCTAGTGAAACGGTTAAGCTTTTGCTTACCATTTTCTCCTTCCTCGCCCCATTCACGGAACTTAGGAATAACCATTTGCAACATTTGAATAACAATTGATGCAGTAATATATGGTGAAATACCTAATGCAAGAATTGAGAAGTTTGATAAGCCTCCGCCTGAAAATGCATTTAAAACTGTAAAGAAATCATTTCCTGAAATCATCTGTGTTACAGAGTTTGTATCGATTAAAGGAATTGGAATATATGTTCCAGCTTTAAATACTAATAGTAAAGCAAAAGTAATTATAATCTTTAAAACAATCTCACGATTGCTAAAGATTTGTTTTACTTTCGATAACAATTTAAATCACCTCAACAGAACCGCCAGCAGCTTCGATAGCCTTCTTAGCAGACTCTGAGAATTTGTTTGCTTTAACTGTTAATTTCTTCTCTAATTTACCGTTGCCTAATACTTTAACTCCTGATACACCAGCTTCCTTGAAGAAACCTTTTGCAATTAATGCATCTGCATCAACTACAGCACCATTATCAAATACGTTTAATTGTTCAACATTAACGATTGAATATTCAGTATTGAAATGACTCTTAAAGCCTCTCTTAGGTAAACGTTGGAATAAAGGTAACTGACCACCTTCGAATCCAGGACGAACTCCTCCTCCTGAACGTGAATTTTGACCCTTAGTACCTTTTCCTGCAGTTTTTCCTAAACCACTACCAATACCACGTCCTAAACGCTTCTTAGAATGTCTAGCACCTGCAACTGGTTTTAATTGATCTAACATATTCTAGGTACCTCCTTTATTATTCTTCTACAACCTTTACCATATGTGCTATGGTAATAATCATACCTTTTATTGCCTCATTTTCTGGTTTTGTAACAGTTTGACCGATCTTTGTAAGACCTAATGCCTTTGCTGTTGCTACCTGGTTTGGCTTACGACCAGATAAACCCTTAACTAAAGTAATCTTATACATGATATTAACCTAAGATCTCTTCAACTGTCTTGCCACGTCTTGCAGCAACTTGTTCAACAGTCTCTAAGCTCTTTAACCCTTCTATTGTGGCTCTGATTACATTAATAGGTGTAGCAGAACCCAATGATTTTGATAAAATATCAGAAATACCAGCTAATTCAACAACAGCACGAACTGGACCACCGGCAACAACTCCGGTACCTGCTGAAGCTGGTCTTAATACTACTCTACCAGCGCCGTATACGCCTGTTACTTCATGAGGAATAGTAGAGTTAACGATTGCAATCTTAACGATATTCTTCTTTGCACTCTCTATTGCCTTTTGGATAGCATCTGGTACTTCGTTTGCTTTACCTGTACCAAATCCAACGTTACCCTTCTTATCACCAATAACAACAAGTGCTGCGAAACGGAAACGTCTACCACCTTTTACAACCTTTGTTACACGGTTGATTGTAACAACACGCTCTTCAAACTCTGGTTGTTCAACTTCTTTAATAATTTCTTGACTCATAAAGATTTGACCTCCTTAGAATTTTAATCCAGCTGCTCTTGCTGCTTCAGCTAAAGCTTTTACTCTACCATGGAATAAATAACCACCACGGTCGAATACTACT
>Ga0310691_10005991_pt1 | contig 13106 bp, 9 predicted proteins | sample 176DNAGHGlowgp2_FD_203887 | JGI IMG/M metagenome (GOLD analysis project Ga0310691, IMG submission 203887) | Sheep rumen microbial communities from Palmerston North, Manawatu-Wanganui, New Zealand - 1766 DNA GHGlow gp2 (v2) (version 2) | ecosystem: Host-associated > Mammals > Digestive system >... | reverse complement strand
TTGCAGAGGGCGTAATGTTACTTACTCCTTTCGCAGCAGACGCAACCGATGCTAAGACACAGGCTTTTGTTAAGGCTTATGAAGCAGCTTACGGCGATACACCCAACCAGTTCGCAGCTGATGCCTACGATGCTGTATATATCATCAAAGCAGCTATCGAAAAAGCAGGCGCACAGCCCGACATGAGCGTTTCCGAACTCGGTGATGCACTTGAAAAAGCAATGACTGAGATCACCGTTGACGGTCTTACCGGTCTTTCCATGAAATGGACAGCAGACGGTGCTGTTAACAAAGATCCCAAGGCTATGGTCATCAAGGACGGTAACTATTCACTCATTCAGTAATCGTTAAAATGCAAAGGGGCGCGCCGGTCGCGCCTCTTTTTGTTATTAAAATGCCGTTTTCGGTTTGAAATACCGATTCACGCTTTATCCCAACGCGTTATTCTGATATAATATTAAAGGTTTTTGGCTTAAGAACAGCAAAGAAGGTGTAATTAATGAGTTTTCTGACTTATCTTATCAACGGAATAAGCTTAGGCTCCGTATATGCGATCATCGCTTTGGGCTACACGATGGTATACGGTATTGCCAAAATGCTTAACTTTGCCCACGGTGACGTAATAATGATCGGCTGTTATGTCGTATTTACCGTCGTGAGCACATTGAGTCTGCCGACATGGCTTGGAATGATACTGGCTATAGTGCTGTGCACCGCCCTCGGTATCACAATAGAGGCCATTGCATACAGGCCTTTAAGACAGGCCAAGTCTTCCCTTGCGGTACTTATTACCGCCATAGGTGTCAGCTACCTGCTTCAGAACGTTGCCCTTCTTATCTTCGGCGCAAATACCAAATCATTTTCATCGGTAGTAAACATAGAGCCCATAAAGCTCTTTGCAAGTACGGGAAACGCAGGTCTTACCGTTACGGGGGAGACCGTTGTCACGATATCCGCATGTATCATTATCATGATCTTACTTACGCTGTTTGTTAACAAGACACGCGCCGGTCAGGCAATGCTTGCCGTTTCCGAAGATAACGGTGCGGCACAGTTAATGGGAATAAACGTTAACGCCACGATCTCGCTTACATTTGCGATCGGTTCCGCACTTGCTGCGGTTGCGGGTATGTTACTGTGTTCTTCGTATCCCGCGCTTACCCCCTATACAGGCTCCATGCCCGGTATCAAAGCGTTTGTCGCTGCGGTTTTCGGCGGCATAGGTTCCATTCCCGGCGCTTTTATAGGCGGCATATTGCTTGGCATTATAGAGATACTGTCCAAAGCATACATTTCATCCCAGTTATCGGATGCGATAGTATTTCTGGTGCTCATAATCGTTCTTTTATTAAAACCGACCGGTATTCTCGGCCGCAAGATCCAGGAAAAGGTTTAGGAGGTGCGGCATGAAAGAGTTTATGACCAGGAATAAAGACAATATCATTACATACGGAATAGTTATAGTCGCTTTTGTTATCATGCAAAGTCTCATCTCGGCTCATGCGGTTTCGAGCCTGATGACGGGACTTATGGTACCGTTATGTGCTTATGTGATTCTTGCGGTTTCGCTTAATGTTACCGTCGGGATACTCGGCGAACTGAGTCTCGGACATGCGGGATTCATGTGTGTGGGAGCTTTTACATCCGCGTTCTTTTCAAAGCTGACAGTCAATGTTATCACGATCGGATGGCTTCGGTTCACACTTGCCATATTGATAGGTTTTGTGTGCGCCGGTCTTATCGGATTTCTGATAGGCATGCCGGTTTTAAGACTTAAAGGTGACTATCTTGCCATCGTAACGCTTGCTTTTGGCGAGATCATCAAAAATGTCATAAATGTCCTGTATATCGGAAGAGACTCAAACGGTCTTCATTTCTCCACAAAAGATGCGCTCGCGCTCAACATGGATGAAACCGGTGAGATCATAGTAAACGGTGCGCAGGGTATTACGGGAACTCCCAAAAACTCGAATTTTGCGGTCGGTATCGTACTTATACTGATCACGCTCTTTATAGTGCTTAATCTTATAAAGAGCCGTGACGGACGTGCGATCATGGCGATCCGTGACAATGTCATCGCCGCAGAATCGGTAGGTGTCAATATCACCAAGTATAAACTCCTTGCTTTTTCGATATCCGCGGCACTTGCGGGCGTGGCAGGTGTTCTTTATTCGCATAATATCAGTTCCCTGATGGCGACTCCCAAAAACTTCGGATACAACATGTCCATCATGATACTTGTTTTCGTGGTGCTGGGCGGTATAGGAAATATCAGGGGATCCATAATCTCAGCGGTGGTACTTACCCTGCTTCCCGAGATGTTAAGAGGACTTTCAAATTATCGTATGCTCATTTATGCGATAGTTCTTATAGCAATGATGCTGTTTTCGTGGGCACCCAAGGCTCAGGACTTAAGAGCACGGCTTACGGGGATGCTTCCCAAGTTTGGTAAAAAGAAAACGATCGCGGAAGGAGGTACAGACAATGGAAACGAATAATGCTGTGCTTTCCGTAAACAACTTATCAATATCCTTTGGCGGACTGAGAGCCGTTGATGACTTTTCGGTAAATATTGAAAAAGGTGAACTCTACGGTCTTATCGGACCCAACGGTGCGGGCAAGACAACCGTGTTTAACTTACTGACAGGCGTTTATAAACCCAATGAAGGTATCATAAAACTTGACGGTAAAGACATAACTTCCCTTTCCACCATAGAGATCAACAAGGCCGGTATCGCCAGGACTTTCCAGAACATCAGGCTTTTTAAAGATCTGACTGTCAGAGATAACGTAAAAGTTGGCCTTCATAACATTTATTCATATTCGACTTTCGCTTCCATATTCAGGCTGCCGCGGTATTTTAAGGTAGAAAAGGAAATGGATGAAAAAGCAATGGAGCTGTTAAAAGTGTTCGATCTTGACGCTTCAGCCGATTTAAAGGCTTCCCAGCTTCCTTACGGTAAACAGAGGAAACTTGAGATCGCGCGTGCTCTTGCCACAAATCCGAAACTTCTGTTGCTTGACGAGCCTGCAGCCGGCATGAATCCTCACGAAACGGCCGAACTGATGGAGACGATCTCATTTATAAGAGAAAAGTTCGATATTACCATATTGCTTATCGAGCATGACATGAAACTTGTATCGGGAATATGCGAAAGACTTACGGTCCTTAACTTCGGACGGATACTTGCCGAAGGAAAGACCTCCGAAGTTCTTAACAATCCCGAAGTTATCACGGCGTATCTGGGTGAGTAGGAGGAGATCATTATGGCTATGCTTAAAGTAGAAGGCCTCCACGTTCATTACGGCGTGATCGAAGCCATCAAAGGAATAGATTTTGAAGTTAACAAGGGCGAAGTCATAGCGCTTATCGGCGCCAACGGAGCCGGCAAGACCACGATCCTTCATACGGTGAGCGGACTTATCGCTCCGACATCGGGAAAGATCACATTTGAAGGTACCGACATAACAGGTATGCCGGGACACAAGATCGTTTCTATGGGAATGGCTCATGTTCCCGAGGGAAGAAGAGTATTCCAGCAACTCAGCGTTCTTCAGAATCTTAAGATGGGTGCCTATACCCGTAAAGACAAAAAAGAAATAGAAGAAACTCTTGAAATGGTTTATAAGCGCTTTCCAAGACTTGCGGAACGTAAAAACCAGATCGCGGGAACCTTGTCGGGCGGTGAGCAGCAGATGCTTGCAATGGGCAGAGCCCTGATGAGTCATCCCTCCATCATACTGATGGATGAGCCGTCCATGGGTCTTTCACCCATTTTTGTAAATGAGATATTTGATATCATCGGTGAAGTAAGCGCACAGGGCACGACCGTTTTACTGGTTGAACAGAATGCCAAAAAGGCATTGTCGATCGCAGACCGCGCATATGTGCTTGAGACCGGTAATATCGTATTATCGGGCGACGCAGGTGAACTTATGAACAATGATGCCATCAAGAAGGCATATCTTGGAGAATAGGAGCAGAGAAATATGGATAAATTTGTGATAACCATCGCGCGTCAGTACGGCAGCGGCGGTAAGACGATAGGAGAGATGCTTTCCAAGAAACTGGGAGTGGAATATTACAACAAAGACCTTATTCTCAAGGCCTCCGAGGAAAGCGGGATCAACATTTCCCTCTTTGCCAATGCCGATGAACATTCAAAAGGCCTGTTCAAAGGGCTCAAAAAGGCTAAATACGGAGATGACGTTCTGGCTCCTTCGGACCCCAATTATACTTCCGAAGAAAATCTGTTTAATATCCAGGCCAAGATCATAAGAGAACTTGCCGACAAGGAATCATGCATAATCATCGGTCGCGCGGCCGATTACATATTAAGAGACCGTGATAATGTACTGAGCGTATTTGTACATGCTCCTCATGACTTCTTGATGGAACAGGCTGCCAAAAAGCACTCGATGAGTGAAAAGGAACTTGAGAAGTACATCGCGCATATCGACAAAGAAAGAGCAGAGTATTACAAGCGTCACACCGGCCGCGAATGGACCGATGCACGTAATTACGACCTGTGCCTTAACAGTTCAAAGCTCGGGTTTGAGAGGTGTGTCGAAGAGATCATCTCTTATATGAATGTAAGATTTAAATGATTTTGGAATAAAATCGCAGTCCGACTGCGATTTTATTCTTTTTTAATTTGATTATGCTTATATTTGTATATAAAATGGTAGCGAATTGTTGAAAGAGTTGTTCGGCCTGCCCCTTTTGAAGAGCGGAATAGGCGTGAAATGAGGTTTTATGCTCTCGGGATTAAGCGTTAAAAAGCCGTATACCGTATTGGTCGGCGTTATCTTAATACTGGTTCTCGGTTTTGTATCGTTTACCAAGATGTCGGCAGATCTTTTGCCCGACATCAATCTTCCTTATGTCGTTATCATGACGGCCTATCCCGGAGCAAGCCCGGAGACCGTCGAGACCGTTGTCACCACTCCTGTCGAGGCGTCTATGGCAACCATCTCAAATATCGAAGAGATACGTTCCATGTCTTCGGAAAATTATTCCGTGGTCATCCTTGAATTCTCCCAAAAGACAAATATGGATTCCGTTTCACTTGACATGCGTGAAAGTCTCGACAGACTTGAAGGGTACTGGCCCGATGAAGTGGCCACGCCCATGATCATGAAACTGAATCCCAATATGCTGCCCACCATGATCGCCGCGGTAGGTATCGATGATATGACACCGGCCGAAGCGGGCAGATTTACCGAAGAATATATCACACCCGAGATTGAAAGTATCGAGGGTGTTGCAAGTGTCAACGAAAACGGTCTGATCGAGGAAAGCCTGCATGCCGTTATTTCGGAAAAGAAAATAGATGCCGTTAACAAACGCATGGAAGTGCTCATAAACGATAAGTTTGATGAAGCCTACGAAAAGATCGCAGACGGCGAAAAAGAGATCGCGGACGGTGAAAAAGGCTTAGCCGACGCCGAGGCGGAAATAAAGAAAAACGAAAAGAAGATAAACGATGCCCAGAAAGAGGTCGACAAGGGACGAAACGAGTTGACCGACAAGCAGGAAGCAACCGCCGAACAGCTTGCACAGGCCAAGCTTGAACTCTTAACGGCAAAAGCCGATCTTGAGGCAGCCAAGACGAGCATTACAACAAACCTCACCACGCTTGACAAGCTTGTCGAGACCAAAAGCGGAGTTGCATCAAAACGTGCGGAACTCGTTGCGACCAAACAGCAGCTTGAGACTCAGCAGCAACAGCTTACGGCGATGGAGACGATGCTTGGTACGGTGCCGACTCAGATCGACGGTGTATTTACGGCACTTTCGGGTGGAACGATCGATGCCGCTACGGCCGATGCACAGCTTGGCACGATCAAAGCGGGGCTTGACGCAACTCCCATAGGGGCGCTTATAGATGCACAACTTGCCGGCGCAGGACTTTCTTTTGACAGCTCAGCAGGCTCTGCGGCTCTTAACGGTGTGGTATCGGGTGTGATAAACGGGTATCTTAATTCCGCAGAATATCAGGCCGGCAAGGATGCTCTTGCAAACGGCATTACACAGGTCAATGACGGTATTGCTCAGATCGATGCGGGGGAAGCGCAGATCGACGATCAGATATCGGGTCTCACCATGGGTATGAGCGTTGATGAATACAAGGCACTTCAGAATGCCGCTCTTGCACAGATCGCGGAAGCCACCGCAAAAGTCGATGCCGGAATACTGCAGGTATATAACGGCGAGACCGAAGCGATAATCGGATTTGCAAACGGTGCCGCCAAACTTGACCTTACCGACTATCAGCTTGCCGTATCAAAAGCCCAGATCGAAGAAGGCAAGACCAAGATCGAAGACTCCAAAAAGCAGCTCGATGATGCCAAAGAACAGATCGAAGACGGCAAAGAAGAACTGGAAGATTCCAAAGAAGATGCGCTTAAGCAGGCAGATATGACCGCCGCACTTTCCAAAGACACGGTTTCAAAGATACTGATGGCACAGAACTTCTCGATGCCTGCTGGTTATGTCGACGAAGGCGACAGCACATATCTTATAAGAGTCGGCGATAAGCCCTCTACCGAGCAGCAGTTAAAAGATATGGTCATATTGAAGCTTCCCATGAGTGAATCGGAAGTGATCACGCTCGGTGATGTATGCGACATCTTTATGACCACCAACCAGGATAAGGTTTATACGAACGTAAACGGCAAGACCGGTGTCGTTCTTTCCATACAAAAGCAGACGGGTTATTCGACCGGTACAGTTTCTGATTCCATCAAGGCAAGATTTGACGAATTAAGGGAACAATACGGCGATGTCGATATCATAGAGCTCATGGACCAGGGCGTTTATATCGACCTTGTCATGAACACGATCTTTGAAAATGTCCTTATCGGCGGACTGCTGGCGGTCATCATACTCATTTTCTTTTTACGCGACATAAGACCTACGCTCATCATAGCGATATCGATCCCCGTGAGCCTTATCTCCGCAGTCGTATGTATGTACTTTTCGGGCGTTACGCTTAATATCATCTCGCTTTCGGGCCTTGCGCTCGGTGTCGGAATGCTGGTGGACAACTCCATCGTCGTTATCGAGAACATATACCGCTTAAGAAACCTCGGAATGGATGTAAAAGAAGCCGCGGTCAAGGGAGCGCGCGAAGTGGCGGGTGCGATACTTGCATCGACTCTTACCACCGTAAGTGTATTTTTGCCCATAGTGTTTACGGAAGGCCTTACAAGACAGCTGTTTGTGGATATGGGCCTTACGATAGCCTTTTCACTGATGGCAAGCCTTCTTGTGGCTCTTACCGTTGTGCCTGCGTGTGCGGCGGGAATGCTTAAAAAGATCAAATCCCGTGAAGAAGGTAAAAAGGGCTTTATGTACGGAGCTTACGAGAAATTCTTAAGGCTGTGCCTTAAGTTTAAGCCTGTTGTACTGGGACTTTCGATCGTACTTCTGGCTCTTTCGGCATTTCTGGCATATCAAAACGGTATGGCATATTTCCCCGAGATGGAATCGCCTCAGATCACGGTTTCGCTTTCGGGTGATGAAGAAAAGGGTGTTACCGATGTCAAGGCTCAGACCGATATCATGGTCGAGAGATTATCTTCAATTGAAGACGTGATCGATGTCGGTGCCATGGCTTCTTCATCGACACTTAATCTGCTGGGAGCAACGACTTCGGCCGAAACGGTGCGTAATTCAACCATCTATGTCACCACTGCCGAGAAGCGTAAACTTTCCTCCGACGAGCTTGCCGCAAAGATCAAAGAGCTCGCAAGCGACTTTGAAGGTGTAAATGTTTCGGTAGAGACAGCTACGATGGATATGTCGGCGCTCGGCAGCAGCGGTATCGTGGTAGAGGTAAAGGGCCGGGATCTTGATAAGATATATTCCGTTGCCGAAGATGTCATGCATACAATGGAAAAAGTCGAGGGAGTCGATAAGGTATCAAGCGGTGTAGAAGACGCGGATCCCGAACTTCGTGTACATATCGACAGGGAAAAAGCATCGCTTAAAGGACTTACCGTGGCTACAGTCTTTACACAGATCAATGACAGGCTCAAAGATCCTTCGGTTGCCACGACTTTGGTAACCGATACCGAAGATATTTCGGTTTATGTGGAAAGTGATTCAGACAAGAAATTAAACCGCGAAGATATCAGGGAACTTCCCATAAAATATACCAATGACGACGGCAAAGAAGAAACGGTCGCATTAAAGGAGATAGCCGATTTCGAAGACGGAATGGGCATGCAGACCATAAACCGTAAGGGACAGACCAGATATGTGAGCGTTTCCGCTTCGATCGCGGAAGGCCACAACATTTCTTTTGTATCAAACGATGTTTACAAAGCGATCGACAAACTCGATGTTCCCGCAGGTTGCCGAATAGAGTATGAAGGCGAAAACGAGATGATCGTGGATGCGTTAAAACAGCTCCTTCTCATGCTCGTTTTGGCGGTTGTGTTCATATATCTTATCATGGTAGCGCAGTTCCAGTCACTGGGATCTCCGTTCATCATCATGTTTACGATCCCGCTTGCATTTACGGGCGGATTGTTTGCGCTGTTCATGTCGGGGTATGAGATCAGCATAGTTGCGATGATCGGTTTTGTAATGCTGTCCGGTATCATAGTCAACAACGGTATCGTGCTGGTGGATTATATAAATCAGCGCCGCGCAGAAGGCCTTGCAAAACAGGATGCGATAGTGGATGCGGGCGTTACGAGACTCCGTCCCGTTTTGATGACCGCCATGACCACGATACTTGCACTTCTCACGATGGCATTCTCCACCAAGATGGGAGCGGACATGTCAAGACCTCTTGCCATAGTCGTTATCGGAGGTATGATATACGGAACACTTATGACCCTGGTGGTCGTACCCTGTATATATGATATGTTCATGAGGGAAAAGAAAACGGAAGAAAGCCCCGTGATCACTGAAGAATCATAAAATATCTGACAATTCAAAACACTTGCAATAATTGTCAGAATGAGCTATAATATTTGCACCTATGGAGTTATGCACAAGTCCCCTTATGAGGGCAAAGGAGTGTGAATATGGCAGCGGAAACTGTATCAATGGCCAAACCTGCCATGCCGTTATCTGTTGAGCAGTATATGGCCAAAAACGAAATACCGGACCCCAAGACGGTTGCGGCTATAGACATTGCGGTCGAAGATGTCAAGGCGATGAGAGCGGTTGCCACAAAGCGCGCCGCACAGAAAGGAGCTGAAATGAGCAGTATACAGTCAGTTGGGAATTATGGGGATATAGCAAGCGGCAAAGCCATCAACAAGGCAGCCGACGGCGCATCGGAACTTGCAATAGGCAAAAAGCTTGAAGGCGAGGAAAGAGCACTTAATCAGGGCGCCGAAAATATAAACGACGCCAAGGACAGTCTCAAAGTTTCTGACGGAGCGCTCGATCAGATCACCGATTATCTTCAGAGGATCCGCGAGTTAAGCGTAAAGGCTTCCAACGGTCTTAACGGACCCGAGGAAAAGGAGGCGATCCAGACTGAGATAAGCGGTCTTATGGAAGGCATCGAGCAGATCGCAAGAGATACTCAGTACAATGAGAAAAATCTTTTGGACGGTTCTTATGCGACGATGGAAGTTGCGGCCAATCCCGATGGAAAGGGCATGAGCATTCAGATGGAAAACGCTACGTTAAACGCTCTCGGTATCGAAGATTACGACGTAACAAAACCCGATTTTGATATTACCAAGATCGATGAGGCACTTGAAAGAGTAAGCACCAACAGAAGCAACATAGGATCACAGACAAATGCGCTTGAATATGCATACAAGTCCAATCTTAATACTGCCGAAAATGTTCTTTCTTCTCGCAGTAAGATCGAAGACCTCGACATCGCCAAAGCGGTCACGGATCAGAAAAAGAACGAAGTGATAAATGATTACCAGACACTTCTTTTGAAGAGAAAAGAAGAGGAAGAAGGACTGGTGACCAAGTTGTTCCAGTAATACCGGTCATACGATTTACTTGCAGGGATACCGCATGCGGTATCCCTGTTTTTACGTATCGGCAAATTGTTGATTCCTAAAGGTTTACAAATTGCGAACGGAATGGTATATTATTTATCATCTATTTAAAGTACTAAAGTGAAAAAGGAAAAAGAAAAGTGGAACGAAAATTAATGCTTGGAAATGCAGCCATTGCAAGGGGCGCATATGAAGCGGGAGTAAAGGTAAGCGCGGCTTATCCCGGAACTCCCAGTACTGAGATCAGTGAAAACCTTGTAAATTATCCGGAAGTTTACTGTGAGTGGTCACCCAACGAAAAGGTGGCTTGCGAAGTAGCCATCGGAGCATCCATGAGCGGTGCAAGATCCATGTGCAGTATGAAGCACGTGGGATTAAACGTTGCCAGCGACCCGTTATATACGGTTTCATATATCGGCGTAAACGGCGGAATGGTAGTTGTGGTAGCCGACGATCCCGGTCTTTACTCATCCCAGAATGAGCAGGATACGAGAATGATCGGCCGTGCATCCATGGTTCCCGTTATCGAACCTTCGGATTCCCAGGAAGCCAAGGATTTTATCAAGATCGCATTCGATCTTTCCGAACAGTACGATACACCGATCATCATGCGTACTACCACAAGACTCGGACATTCTCAGGGTCTTGTTACGCTTGAAGAAAGAAAAGAGATTCCCGACAAGCCCTATGAGCGCAATGCCATGAAAAATGTCATGATGCCCGGAATGGCCAAGAAGCGCCATGTGTATGTAGAGGAGCGCCTTAAAAAGATGGCTGACGACGCATCTTCTTTTTCCATAAACAGGATAGAAAAGGGCGATAACAAGATCGGCTTTATAACAAGCGGTATAGCTTATCAGTATGTCAAGGAAGTCTGCCCCGATGCAAGCGTATTAAAGCTTGGTCTTGTCAACCCGCTTCCAAAGAACCTTATAAAGGAATTTGCCGCAAGCGTTGAAAAACTCTATATTTTCGAGGAACTCGAACCTGTTATCGAAGAACAGGTACGGGCAATGGGTATTGAATGTATCGGCAAGGAAGTTTTTACCGTTCAGGGTGAATACAGCGCCAATATGTTAAGAAAGGTGCTTAACGGAAGCGTTTCGTTTGACGATCCTGCAGATGTACCCGCAAGACCTCCGATACTTTGTCCCGGATGTCCTCACAGAAGCGTATATACCGCACTTAAGAACTTAAAGATCCACGCAGCCGGCGATATCGGCTGTTATACTCTCGGTGCCATCGCACCTTTGAATGTTGTGGATACCGCAGTCTGCATGGGCTCTTCGATCTCCACTCTTCACGGAATGGAAAAAGCAAGAGGCCGTGAGTTCATAAAGGACTGGGTAGCCGTTATCGGTGATTCCACATTCCTGCATACCGGCGTTAATTCGCTCATGAACATGGTATACAACAAGGCTACCGGTACCGTACTCATACTTGATAATTCAACTACGGGTATGACCGGACACCAGGATCACGCCGCTACGGGCAAGACTTTAATGGGTGAGCCTACTTATGCAATAAGTATTTATAACCTTTGCAAGTCCATGGGGATCGACAATGTTGTTGAAGTTGATTCTTACGATCAGGAAGCGCTTACAAAGGTCATCAGGGAAGAAGTTAACCGCGATGCGGTAAGCGTTGTAATATGCAAGGCTCCGTGTGCACTTCTCAAAGGACTTAAGTTCCCTTATGTATGTAAGCCCGTTTCCGAGAAGTGTAAGAAGTGCGGCGCATGTTTAAGACCGGGATGTCCCGCACTTACCAAAAACGCGGACGGTACCGTTTCGATCGATGCAACGATGTGTAACGGCTGCGGACTTTGCATGCAGATGTGTAAGTTTGATGCTATTGAAAAGACAGAGAGGTAGGGAGATATGGAAACAAAGAATATTATGATCGTCGGTGTCGGCGGACAGGGAACACTCCTTACCAGCAGGATACTCGGTTCGATAATGCTGACCGCAGGATATGACGTAAAATTGTCCGAAGTACACGGAATGGCCCAGCGCGGCGGTTCGGTTGTCACTTATGTAAGATACGGTGAAAAGGTTGCGGAGCCCATAGTGGAAGAGGGATGCGCGGATGTGCTGATAGCATTTGAAAGGCTTGAAGCATTAAGATACGCTCATTTCCTTAAACCCGACGGAGTGCTTATAGTAAACGACCAGAGGATCGATCCGATGCCGGTAGTTACAGGAGCGGCCGAATATCCTGCCGATATTATTGAAGGTCTCAGCAAAAAATATAAAGTTTATTCGATAGATGCCCAGGGAGAAGCCTTAAAGATGGGCAATCCCAAAGTGTTTAACATAATCGTGCTCGGAATGGCAGCCAAGCATATGAATTTCACAAAAGAGCAGTGGCTGGACGTGATCGAGAAGACCGTTCCGCCCAAAACGATCGATATCAACAAACAGGCATTTATCAAAGGGTTCGAGTTTTAGGTCCCGAGCAGGGATTTAACTGGGATTTCCTGCCCGGGTGTTTATTGTCCCGCTGTAACTTAAGTTAAGAATGCGAGGATAAAGATATGAACAAAATATGGAACGAATCCAAAGAATGCATGTCGCGGGACGAAATGAGCGTCCTTCAGGGTGCACGTTTAGTTAAAATTGTCAACTATGTATACCACAATGTGGAATACTATCGTAAAAAAATGCAGGCAAAGGGCTTAGAGCCCGGCGATATAAGAGGACTTGAGGATCTTTCAAAACTCCCTTATACCACTAAAGACGATTTAAGAGATACATATCCTTTCGGCCTGTTCGCCGCTCCCCAGTCTGAGATCGTGCGTATTCATGCATCGAGCGGCACTACCGGTAAGGCAACCGTAGTAGGTTATACAAGAAGAGATATCGATACATGGTCGGAGTGCGTATCCCGTGCACTTACCATGTGCGGTGTCGGCAAAAACGATATCGTGCAGGTCGCATACGGATACGGACTTTTCACCGGAGGACTCGGTGCACATTACGGAGTTGAGAATACCGGCGCGACCGTTGTTCCGATGTCTACGGGTAACACCAAAAAACTCATCACCATGATGAAGGATTTCGGCGTTACCGGTATCATGTGTACACCGTCGTATCTTCTTCATATCGCGGAAACTATAA
>Ga0310691_10005990_pt1 | contig 13108 bp, 8 predicted proteins | sample 176DNAGHGlowgp2_FD_203887 | JGI IMG/M metagenome (GOLD analysis project Ga0310691, IMG submission 203887) | Sheep rumen microbial communities from Palmerston North, Manawatu-Wanganui, New Zealand - 1766 DNA GHGlow gp2 (v2) (version 2) | ecosystem: Host-associated > Mammals > Digestive system >... | reverse complement strand
GTCGCGTAGCCTGTAGGCCCCTAATACGGTGCCAGTATTGCGGGCCAGATAGCCTTTCTTCAATATGTTCAGCCACATCACATAGTCTTCATGGCCTTTGTCGGGCATCATCACCGTGCCCACCTTTGCACGGTCGTAGACACCTGTAAGATTGCCGATGACGTTGCCTTTGAGCAACGAATTGTAGGTGGCTTGCTCGGGGGCTACCACGATGCGGTTGCTGCGGGTGCCATCTTCTTCCATTTTCTCGTAGTTGGAAAAGGCGATGGCCACACGCCGGTCAGCAAAGAGAGGCAGCTGCTGCTCTAACTTCTGGTGAAACCACACGTCGTCGCTGTCGAGGAAGGCGATGTAACGGCCCTTGGCAGCCCTAATGGCCATGTTGCGCGGAGCTGAAGGAATGCCGATGGGATTCTCATTCACCAACACGCGGATGCGGTCGTCGTCGCGTTCATACTCCTTGGCAATAGACAGGGAGTCGTCGCTGGAGGCATCTTCCACGATGAGCAGTTCCCACTCCTCATAGGTCTGAGCCTGCACCGAACAGATAGCCTCGCGGAGGAAAGCCGCCGAGTTGTGCATCGGCATGACTACCGATACCAAATCATTGTCGTAGATCTCATTGGAGTGCGCGTGCGCTATGTTTGTGTGCTTCGACTGCATGTCTGTTTTCAAAATTGCATGCAAAGGTACGCATTTTCTGTGAGAATACCAAATAAAAGGCTAAGTAATTCCACTTCGTCCAGTCATAAGAACAACGAGCAGAAAGTATGATAGGTGCTCTCTTCCGAATGGTTCTTCAGGAAAATGCTGCGCGAATAATGGTTGAAGCGAGGAACAGGATGTTCGATGAAATGGCGCAACCGGGTGACGTACTCCTCTGCCGTGTTGCACCGCCCTCCAACTTTCTGCGTGTCTAAGTCGTAGCCCACAAACGACTCATCGCTGCCCAGAATATTCTTACCGTACATCAGCGACTCGCAGGTTTTGATTTTCATGCCGCTGCCAGAAAATACCGGCAGAATCATGAAGTCGGCAGACTCGAAATAAGGTCTCAGATCGGGGGCGTCGCTCACCACCTCAACCTGCTCCAGGCTGGGACTGCTGCTCTTGAGCTTCTCCATGCCTCTCCCCACCACCTTGAACTCGATGTCGACATGGGGCAGCACTTCGTTGACAAAGAAGAGCACTCCGTCGTTGTTCGGCTTGGAATAAGCACCGAGGAAAAGGCACAACGGACGCCTGCCCGTCATTGCCGTGGTATCTACTGGCTTGAACTTGTCCTCCATCGACACGCTGACGATGGCATCGGCCTTCCGCCCGTAGTGTTTCTCTAAATAGTCGGCATCGCGTTTGCTCAGGGTGACATACTTGTCGGAATAGTGGCAGGCATATTGGTCGTTCTGGGCAGCGCAACGCACCACCACCTGACGGCCTGGCAGCCAACGGGGCAACTGGGCGTCGTAGTAGATGCTCTCCACATTGTGGTAGTGAGTGATAATGGTGCCTTTGTAGCCACTCTCTTTCAGCTTCTTGGCAATGATGCCAATGACACTGGTGCTTATAAATATATAGTTGAACGCAGGAGCCATCGCCACTATTTCACGAACCTTCGCTGGGGTCAGCCCGTTATGGTAGTTGAAAGGGAAGAGAGCCACTGCCTTGGCGTAGCTCCACAGACTACGATGCTCGCTTTCGTCGAGAACATAGTATTCCTCAACTTGTCCGGCACCAAAATACTTCCTGAGCGTGTCTAAGCATCTTTTGTTTGCTATTCCTCCTCCCACCAAGATGCCGTCGTGACGCATGAAGCCAATATAGAGAACTTTGTTCTTTTCCATCGTCTACAGGTCAGGATTGTTGATAAACTCCCCTGAAATTGGTGATGCGGTAGTACATCTTGGGGTGATAGAGTCTGATAGCATGCAAGAGCTTCGAGGCGGGGTAGCGCAGAGGGAAGTTCCGCCTGATGAACAGCAGATAGTCATGGTCGGAATGGGTGACGCTGCTGAAGTATTGCTTTCTTTCAGCCAATGTCATCCCTATCAGGCGTTCAATCTGCTCCTTGTTGGTGTCGTGGTCACATTCACACTCACCACAGACCTGGGCGGTCACTAACGTCGGCAAATGCTTCCTTTGGGCCATCAGGCTATAGTCCTCGTCGGCACAGCTATGGATATAGCCTTTATGGAAAATGCCACATCGCTCCACCATGTCGCGATGTACCAACAGGATGTTGCAGTGGGTCATGTCAACCTGCTGTGCCTCACCCGTAGGCAAGGCCAGCCGATGGCATCCTTTCGACCGGCCCTCGAAGAGGAAACCTCCATAAGTAATCTCGTCAGGATTGCCTGGCTGACAAGTGATGCCCGACGAAAGGCCATGGATGCCAACCTGCCGGAACCCCTGGCGGTCGGCATCGAAGAGTTGCTCAAAAACATTGTTCCACACATAGGTGTCGTCGTTGAGCAGCAGATAGTATTCCCATGGGGTGTTGGTGTCGATGGCTTCCTGCCAGGCGAGCCGCATGCCTCCAGCCCAAAAAAGAGAGCCTGAACCTTGAAGGATATGAATGTCATGACGGGGAAAGGAGGCATTGACGGCCTGTGCCGTGCCGTCGGTACAGCCGTCGTCGGTGAGGAAGACCGTCAGCACGATGCCATCTTCGTGCTGCCGGTTGTAGCCCTCGGCAGCCGCAAAGAGGTGTTTCAGACATTCCAAGGTCTTCTCCTTGCGGTTGTGCACCGTTAGTATTGCAGCTATCAGCGTAGTACCCATTCCTTGCCCGATTGGCCTTTACCTGTTCTTCATCTGGTTGCGCAGACGCTGCATCTCGGCCTGCTGTTTCTGCATAGCCTCCAGGCGTGCTGCCAGGCCACTCTGCTTCTTCGGGTTGTTCTTATTCTCGCGGTAGTTGGCCTCCAACTTGGCCAAAAGGGCAGCATCGTCAGTGGTCTTGCGAAGGGTCCACATAATGGCTGCTGAGAAGAACAACGAGATGAAGTAGTAGAAATTCAGGCCACTGCTATAGTCATTGAAGATGAAGAAGAACATCACGGGCATGAAATACATCATCCATTGCATCATCTTCATCTGTTGAGCCTGCTGGCCAATCATTTGGTCGCGCTGCTGGCGCATGGTCATATAGCTATAGAGCAGGTTGCTCACGCAGAACAAGATACAGGTCAGCGACAGGTGGTCGCCAATGCCCCAGATGGGTTTCGACCACTCGAAAATGGGGTCGTAGGTGGAGAGGTCCTGCATCCACAGGAAACTCTCGCCACGCAGCTGGATGGCATTGGGCACGAAGAAGAACATGGCAATCCAGATAGGCATCTGGATGAGCATGGGCAGACAGCCGCCCAAGGGACTGACACCATACTGCGAGTACATCTGCATCTGCACCTGCTGCTTCTGCATCTGGTCTTCGGGCTTGTCATACTGCTTGGTGGCCTCTTCTATCTTCGGCTTCAGCACGCGCATCTTAGCACTCGACATGTAGCTCTTCCTCACCATGGGGAAGGTAAGCCCCTTCAGCAACAGGGTAATGAGAATGAGCACGATGCCCATGCCCAGTCCAAGGGCGGTCAGGCCATCGAAGACATAGAGCGTAAACCAGCGGTTAATCCAACGCACCAGCCACCAACCCAAGTAGACCAAATCTTCCAAGTCCAGGTCGCGACCGAACTGGCTCTGCTGGTCGACGGCTTTGAGAATCTGGAAGTCGTTGGGTCCGAAGTACATCTCAAACTCCGTAGGCGACGAAGGGTCGAAGGGGGTTTTCATCTGTGCCTCATAAGTCTTCAGGTAGTGCGACTCCTTAGTGTTCATCTTGCTACCCAAGTAGGCACCCTTCTCAAACTGCGTCCTGGGTATGAGCACAGCGGCGAAGAACTGCGTCTTGAAGGACACCCAGTCGAGGATTTCCTCAGTGGTCTCCTCGTCGTCGCCCCCCTCACTCAGGTGGTCGGTGCCGCCATTGCGGTCTTTATAGGTCAGCGAGGCATAGCGGTTCTCGAAGGTGTAGCCTTTCTCCTGCTGGCGGAAAGAACTTGCCCAGTCAACATTCATCAGCTGTCGACCGGGCGTAAAAAGGGCGTTCATGCCTTCCGTTCTGATGCTGAAATGCAGCAGATAGCCTTCGCCAAGCGAATATTTCATCACAATCTGAGCACCGTCGGCACCGGCAGCTGTCAGCGTAGCAGAGCGGTCGCTTACCTCCGTGGGGGAGAAGTTCAGCTCAGCTGTGCTGATATTCTCATTCTTGCCGGGGAAGGTGAATATCAGGTTCTGGTCGGTTTCGTCGAAGAGCGTCACGTCGGCATTGCCCTTGTAGTCCTTGTAGCCCAACACCTTGGCCTGCTTCACCACGCCGCCCTTAGTGTCGAGTGTCAGTTCCACCTTGCTATTCTTCAGCACGATTTTCTGGCCTTGTTGCGCCTGCATGGCTGCAAAGAAGGTACGGGCACTGTCGGCCTTCAGCCTCATGGCCTCCTGCTCAGCTTGGCTCAGCGTGTCTACTGGCGCAGGGTTGGCTTTGGCTATGGAGTCCTGACGCATCTGCTCGGCCTGCTGGGCGGCCTGCTGTTCGGCTGCCTGCTTCTGTCCCCACCAGCTGAAGCCGATGAGCACGATGGCTATGAGCACGAAGCCTGTAAGAGTGTTTTTGTTCATTGTTATTCTTTATATCTTATAATGTTCGCGTAAATATAATTAAAATCGAGGTGCAAAGGTACGAAAAAAAGTGAAAAGAGAAGCGCGAAATGCGAAGAAATTGACTGTCATTGTATTTTTTTGTGCTTTTATTATCCTTTTCTGCAAGAAAATTGTTAACTTTGCACCAATTATGAGAAAAACATGGTTATTATTTGCGGCTGCAGTGGCGCTCAGCGCCAACGCCGCTCAGGGAAATGAGCCCACCAATGGGCAGTACTACAAACTGTTTGCCCCACTGACGTTCTACCATTCAGTGGCTGCCGACCACCTGTCAATCGCCTCCGACGACCCGGACGAAGTAGGCCAAGCCATCGACCAGGCACTCATGCACGTCTACCTGAACAGGCCAGACCTGGTGGAGGTGACCGAGACAGAGCAGAAAGAGTCGGGCGAACTTCGCCAAGACATCATCGAACAGCCGATGGTGCAGCAAGTGACGATGGAGGAGCAAGCAGAGTCCTTGCCAGAGGCTCCAGAGGCCGATCAGGTGGAAGTGGTTGTTGAGAAGCCGAAGTTCTGGACCCGCAAAGGCGACGGCTACCTGCAGTTCATGCAGAACTACGTCAGCGGCAACTGGTACAAGGGCGGCGAGAGCAACTACTCGGCCGTGGGAAGCCTGACTCTGGAAGCCAACTACGACAACAAGTCGAAGTGGAAGTGGGACAACAAGCTGGAGATGAAGTTAGGCTTCCAGACCTCCCGCACCGACACCGTCCATAAGTTCAAAGCCAACGAAGACCTCTTCCGCTACACGGGCAAGGTGGGTCTGCAGGCAGCCAACAAGTGGTACTACACGCTGCAAGTGCTGGCCTACACCCAGTTCGCCCGTGGCTTCAAGGCCAACAACGTGAAGACCTTCTCCGACTTCATGTCGCCCTTCAACTTCAACGTCGGCCTTGGTATGGACTACAAAGTTGAGTGGCTCAACAAAAAACTCACCGGCACCATCAACCTTTCTCCCCTTGCCATCAACTACCGCTACGTTGACCGCACGGCACTGGCCAGCAGCTTCGGCGTGAAGACCGACAAGCACACCCACTCGCTGACAGACTTCGGTTCACAAATCACAGCAGGATTAGAGTGGAAAATGAACGACGTGGTGACGTGGAAGACGCGTCTCTACGCTTTCACCAGCTACCACCGAGCCGAGCTGGAATGGGAGAACACCTTCGCCTTGCGCGTGTCGAAGTATATCTCAGCAAACTTATTCCTGTTCCCTCGCTTCGACGACTCAAACGTATGGGATGACGACCTGGGATATTGGCAGTTTAAAGAGTACTCGTCACTCGGTTTCTCCTATAATTTCTGAGTTTTTTAGGGAAAAACAAAGATTTTCTGAAAAAAACACGGAAAAAATTTGGTGGGTAGGAAAAAAGTTCGTACCTTTGCACCTGCAAAACAGAAACGGATGGCTCCGTAGCTCAACTGAATAGAGCATCTGACTACGGATCAGAAGGTTGTGGGTTTGAATCCCGCCGGAGTCACCAAAGATTTATTTCAAAGCTGGGAATCTTCTGATTCCCAGTTTTTTTGTGCTGTGTGGTTGAGATGGGGGCAACATCGTCTCATCAGCGCGAAAAACAAAATCCTTCACCGAAGGGCTACTGCACTAATAGCAAGCCACTTACGGTGAAGGATTTTTTCATGCACCTCTCAATGGGGGCATCAGCCTTGGCAAACGATGTTTCACCGTTGGCAAGTGCTTTTCATTGTTCGACAAATGCCACTTACTCATCGTCAAGTGCCACTTTTTCATCGTCAAGTGCCACTTCATGAAAAAAAACTGCCGCCTTTTGAAAAAAAACTGGCACTTGGGGTAAAAAATCCTTACGCATTTTGGCGTCTTCCCATGCCTCAAAACAAACAAGCTCAAACTTTGCGATAGGCATCGGCATGCTGTTGCCCCCAACAGCAAGCCCGCAGAGCCACGCCCGCTCAGCATATCCTTCACAGAAACATCCTAAGCAGCAATAACTTAGCTGCCTGGTGAAGGATTCTTCCGAACTACGGTTTTCTACGTATGCCCTGACTACACGCAAGTTTTGTATGATTATCCGCCACCAGTACCTCTTACAGCAGCAAATAGCACCCGTAGGGATTTTCCCCCACCATTTTAGGGAATTTCCTTTGCACAGCTCGTGAAAAAGCTGTTACTTTGCACCAGAGAAACAAAACAACAGATTGTCGAACTAATTAAAACCATACGATTATGAAGAAGATAATGCTTACCCTGATTGCCATGCTGACGATAGCAGCAAGCGCAAACGCCATGTCCTACGAGCAGGCACGCGAAGAGGCCCTCTTCCTCACTGACAAGATGGCCTACGAGCTGAACCTGAGCGACGCCCAGTACGAGGCAGCCTACGAAATCAACCTCGACTACCTCATGGGAGTCACCAGCCAGTACGATGTTTTCGGCCCCTACTGGGAGCGCCGCAACCTGGACCTGAGCTACATACTGTTCTCCTGGCAGTGGGATTTGTTCCGCTCAGCCGCCTATTTCTACCGTCCTTTGGTTTGGAACGCAGGCTACTGGCACTTCAGCATCTACGCCCGCTATCCTCATCGCGACTACTTCTATTTCGGACGCCCTCACTTCTACGTATCCTATCGTGGCGGGCATAGTTGGCGGATGAACAACGGCCGCAGCTTCTACGAGAGCCGTCGCGACTTCTACCGGCCGGCTCACGTGCATCGCGACACCCACTTCGGCATGCGCAACGGATGGGATCGCGGCGACTACCGGGGCAATGGCGGCGGGCGCCACAGCTCCACCCATGTCACCGTGGGCAACAATGGTGGCAGAGGCAATGACAGAGGAGGCTATCGCATTGGAGGTGGCACCGACAACAGAGGCTTCGGCAGCAACCGAGGCGGCTCGTACAACAACAACGACCGAGGCGTTTACACCCCGAATAATGGCAACGACAACGTCAACAATAACGTTGGCAATCACAACAACAACCGTGAAGGCTTCGGCGGCAGCCGCACTAACGGCGGCTATCGGCAGGGAGGCAACATCGGCGGCAACAACGGCGGTGGCAGCTACAACGGCGGTGGCACGCGCAGTGGTGGCGGAAACTTCGGTGGAAGCCGTAGCGGCAGCACCACAAGAAGCAACGGCAGCATCGGAGGCAGTAGCAACGCCGGAGGCGGCAGCCGGGGCGGAGGCAACATCGGAGGAGGCAGCCGTAGTGGAGGCAGCAACAGCCATGGCAACTTCGGAGGCGGACGTCGGTAGGACGCAACATCAAGTAAAGAACAAGAAAAAACTCAACGGGAAGGAAGAAAATCCCGTTGAGTTTTTGTCGTATCAGTTTTTTTCACTAATTTTGCAGCAAATAAAACAATCAATCAACTCTAAACACCTTTCTATGAACAAAAAGCTGATACTTGCGGTGATGGCCCTCGTGCTTGCCACGCCCCTGTTAGCCCAGGAAGAGGAAGTAGACTCCCTGGCTTTAGACGCGCAGACGGAACAGGCGTTCACCTTCACCGAGGCTCAGTTGGGCGAAGACGACGATGTCACGCAGAACGTCACCGTCATCTCCTCCAACCGCAATGTCTACGCCAGCGAAGTGGGCTACCGTTTCTCCCCTGCCCGCTTCAAGTACCGCGCCTTCGGCTCGAAGTACACCGACATCCACATCAACGGCAACCCGGTGAACGATGCCGAGCGCGGGGAGTTCCGCTACAGCTTCGTGGGCGGCCTCAACAACCAGACGCGCTCACAAGAGGCTTCTTTGCCCTTTGAGGACAACAATTTCAGCATGAGCGGCATGGGCGGTGCTAACAACTACAACTTCCGCCCCAGCAGTTTCGCCACGGGCCAGCGAGCCAGCATTGCCGGAGCTAACCGTAACTACAACACCCGCCTGATGTACACCTACAACACAGGCATCCAGGAAAACGGGTGGGCCTTCACCGGCAGCCTGACCTACCGCTGGGGGCAGGGCATAGGCTTCGTCGAGGGCACCAGCTACAACTCGCTGAGCTATTTCGTCGGTGCCGAGAAGATTCTCAACGACCAACACGCGCTCTCGCTCGTCGCCTGGGGCAACCCCACTGAGCGCGGTACGCAGGCCGCCTCTACCGACGAGATGTACTGGATAGCCAACGACCGTCTCTACAACCCTGCATGGGGCTATCAGGACGGGAAGAAGCGCAACTCACGCGTGGTGAAGGACTTCGCACCTGCCGCCCTGCTCACCTGGGACTGGACTATTGACCAAAAGACGAAACTCACCACCACACTGCTCGGCAAATATGCCATGTACAGCTCCAGCCGCCTGAACTACAACAACTCGACCAACCCCGCTCCCGACTACTACTCCACCATGCCAAGCTACTACTACGATGTCTATGCTCCCTTCGACGGCGACCGCAACGCACAGGCACAGGCCAACTGGCAGGCAGCCTACGACTACCTGTCGGCCTCGAAGGAGAACCGCCAGCTACAATGGGACCGTATGTACTATGCCAACCGCATGGCCAACTGGCAGGGGTCTGACGCCATGTACTACCTACAGCGCTACCACGACGACCAGCTGTCGCTGTCGCTCAGCAGCTATATTGACAAGCAGCTGTCGAAAAGCTCACAGCTACACGGCGGTCTGCAGCTGTCAACAAACAAAGGCATGCACTACCAAACCATGGACGACCTGTTAGGAGCCTGGTCGTTCCACAATGTCAATACTTATGTCATCAAGAACTACGGCGAAGACGGACAAGAGGCGCAGTACGACCTGAACCACCCCAATCAGGTAGTGGAACAGGGCGACCGATTCGGCTACGACTACAACATATTCGTGAACAAGGCACAGCTCTGGGGCGGCTACACCGCAGACCTTCGCCGCACACATATTTATATTAACGGACGAATAGCCGGCACCACCATGCAGCGCGAAGGCAAGATGCGCAATGGCCTGGCACCACAGAACTCCTATGGTAAGAGTGGCACAGCGAAATTCCTCGACGGAGGCGCCAAGGCTGGCGTCAGTTTCAACCTGGGCAAGGGCCACGCCATGCTCTTCGGTGGCGGCTATGAGCTGAAGACCCCCGCCGCCCGCACTGCCTTCCAGGCCGCCCAGGTGAACAACGACTTTGTCAAAGGACTAAAGAACGAGAAGGTGCTCTCGGCCGAGTTTGGCTACCAGCTGAAGACTTCACGCCTGAAGCTGAACCTCAACGCCTACTACAGTCATCTCGCCGACGTCACCGAGCAGTCGATGTACTACATGGACGACCGTCGTTCCTTCACCTACGTATCCCTCACAGGCATCAAGAAAGAATACTACGGCGTGGAGCTGGGTCTGAACTACAAAGTGAACGACGTGCTGAACATCAAGGCTTTGGGAACCGTCAGCGAGGCTAAATATGCCAACAATGCCAACGTGGCCTACATGCTTTCCGAAGACGGCCGTACATACTACGACCGCGTGCATAGTGAAGGCATGCGCGAGGGCTGCACGCCTCTCTCTGCCTTCAGTGTCGACCTAAGCTACCACGCCAGCGGCTGGTACATCGACCTCATCGGCAACTACTACGACCGCATCTATCTCTACTACACGCCTGTCACCCGCTACGAGAGTCGTCTGCCCTACAACAACGAGGGCACGGCGAAGGACTACTCCTCGCTTCCCTCACAGGCCAAAGGTCACGGAGGCTTCATGCTCGACGCCAGCATCGGTCGCCAGTTCTACTTGAAGCAAGGCCGGCGCATCGGCTTCAACCTCATGCTCACTAACATTCTGAACAACATGAGCATCGTCACCGGCGGACGCGAGCAGAGCCGCACCGATGTAGATGAGAACGGAGAATCCATCCGCACATACTCCTTCCAGAGCAGCCCCTACAAGTTCTATGCCAACGGAGCCAACGGCATGCTCATGGTGACATACTACTTCTAAGAAGGCTTCGACCTAATGAAAAGCAAATAGATAAAAAACACGACTGCAACAATGAAAACAATAACCATCAGGAAGGCAAGAAAGCCAAGAGGTTTGTCCTTTATTCTTTCTTCATTATTATTTAGCGTAGCACTCTGTGCCTGCCAAGGCGACTGGGATGAACCTCCCGTCTACGACAAGGTGCCCTACGGCAATGCCAACATCAGCGACGAGGGCATCATCACCATTAAGGAGTTGAAAGACCGATTCCCCAACGTCTTCGCATCGACCGACCAGAACAAACAGATTACAGAAAGCATCAAGATTCGTGGTCGCGTCACCGGCAACGACCTCGGCTCCAACATCTACAAACAGTTCATGCTTCAGGACGAGACGGGTGCCATCATCGTGGCCGTCAACCAAAGCGGCATGCACGGGTTCTTGGCCGAGGGGCAGGAGATTGTCATCGACCTGAAAGACCTCTACATCGGTGGCTACCGCAAGCAACCAGAGATAGGCCAACCCTACAACGGCACCTCCATAGGCCGCATGAACAAGGAACTGTTCCAGCAGCATTACAAATACGTGGGCACCCCCGATGCCTCAAAGATCGAGCCTATCGATTTCGACGTGAACATGAACATGGAGGAGCACTGCGCCAAGCTGGTCACCCTGCGCGACGTGTCGTTCAAGCACGTAGCGGGACTGGGCACCTTCGCCCCCGACACCACCATGGACAAGACCGTCTCGCTCGTCGGTGGATGTGTAAACCGCGCCCTAAACGAATACCCTGAGTCGAAGGTCGTCGTCCGCACCAGCACCTACGCCAAGTTTGCCGCCATGAAACTGCCCTACGACGAGGTGAACAAGCGCCCCCGCAAATGCAACATCACCGGCATTGCCACCCGCTACAACAACACCTGGCAGATTCTCATCCGCAAGGAGAGCGACATCCAGGTAGTAGAATAAAATCACCTACAAAAACCTACAAAACCTACAAAAAAAAGCCCCAAGCAATATGAAGAAATTATTCAGCAAACTCATGCTCGCGACCATGGTGGTCGCAACATTCGTGGCCTGCGAAGACGTGCCCGAACCCTACGACGTTCCCCAGCCAGGTGGCGACACCACCGTTCCTGACACGGAGATAGAGGGAACCACTGGCGACGGCACCTTAGCCAACCCCTACAACGCAGCTGCAGCCATCGCACTGGCACAGAAAACCGGAGAGGCCGAATCGGAAGTAGTTTACATCAAAGGCAAGGTTGCCACCATCACCGAACAGTATGGAACGCAGTTCGGCAATGCCACCTTCACCATCAGCGACGACGGCTCCACCAGTTCCACCACATTCACCATCTACCGTGCCCTCTATTTAGGCAACAAGCGCTACAGCAGCGGCGACCTTTTGAAAGAGAACGACGATGTCATCATCTGCGGCAAAGTGACCAACTTCCGTGGCAACACCCCTGAGACCGTTCAAGGTGCAGCCTTCCTCTACTCGCTCAACGGAACCACCGAAAGCAGCGACAACCCCGACCCACAGCCCGCTGGAGAGGTGAAGACCGTCACCGTGGCCGAATTCAACGCCGCAGAGGTTAGCAACAGCGTGTGGTATCAGCTCACAGGAAAGGTGACCAACCTTAAAGACGGAGACATCTACGGAAACTTCGACCTCGTCGACGAGACGGGTTCCGTTTACGTCTACGGTCTGCTCTCACAGAAGGGCGGCGAGAAGAAGCTCTTCCAGGACTTAGCAGCTCAAAAAGGAATCAAGGAAAACAGCACCATCACACTCATCGGCAACCGTGGCGACTATAACGGCAAGATTGAGGTGGTGAACGCCTACTTCGTAAGCATCGAAGGGGGCACCGACACCCCCGACGACACCGAACCCAATGGCGGCGCCGATGCCTCTAAGAAGTTCGGAACCCTCAGCGGCAACGCAATCACCCTCGTCGCCGCCGACCTGGGCATTGACAATGCTGCCGAGCTGAACACCATCACCCTTGTCGATGGCACCACCATCAGCTTCACCGGCGGCAGCAACGCCAACGCGCCGAAGTACTACAATTCGGGAGCCAGCATACGCATGTACCCCAAGAACGCCATGACCGTAAAGGCATCGGGCAAGACCATCGAGAGCATCACCCTCGCCTGCTCCTCGCAAAGCGGCACTCTCTGCAATGCCAGCGGCGAAGTGAAAGCACAGCCAGGCACCGTTTCCACCAACGGCGAAGAGCTAACCATCAGTGCCATCAGCAGCAGCTCCACCATCATCACCAATAGCAACGGCAGCACCGGTGCCGCCAGCCAGCTACGCTTCTCACAGCTGGTCATCACCTACGCAAAATAAAAAAAACAGCAAATAATTTGGCTGAGTGGGAAAAAAGTAGTACCTTTGCAGCCCGAAAAAGTATTTATCAACATTTTTAACGCAACAATGAAAAAAGGAATTCATCCAGAAAACTATCGCCCCGTCGTGTTCCGTGACATGTCCAACG
>Ga0310691_10005988_pt1 | contig 13111 bp, 10 predicted proteins | sample 176DNAGHGlowgp2_FD_203887 | JGI IMG/M metagenome (GOLD analysis project Ga0310691, IMG submission 203887) | Sheep rumen microbial communities from Palmerston North, Manawatu-Wanganui, New Zealand - 1766 DNA GHGlow gp2 (v2) (version 2) | ecosystem: Host-associated > Mammals > Digestive system >... | reverse complement strand
CCGTCTGCTCCGGGAGGATATGCGAGGATACATACTGCTGGAATCGTCTTCTGAACTCGGGGATATTCTCTATCTTCAGCGACAGACCGACAGCGTATGTATGACCTCCGAAGTTCTCCAACAGGTCGCGACAGCTCTTTACTGCATCATAGATATCATAGCCTGCGACACTACGGGCCGAACCTGTTGCAAGGTCACCGCTACGGGTAAGAACCACCGTTGGACGATAGTAAAGCTCAGTCATTCTCGATGCCACGATGCCCACAACACCCTTCTTCCAGTTCTCGTCGTAGAGCACGATACTGGCATGATGCTTCTGACTCTCGAGTTTCTCGATAATCTGGTTGGCCTCCTCAGTCATCTGCTTGTCCACATCCTTACGCTGCTCATTGTATTCATTGATACGGTTGGCTTCTGTGAGAGCCTTCTCGAAGTCGCGCTCCACCAACAGGTCTACCGCCTCGGTACCGTTCTGCATGCGTCCCGAAGCATTGATACGTGGACCGATCTTGAATACTATATCGCTCATCGTGAGTTCGCGTCCCGTCAGTCCGCATATCTCGATGATCGACTTTATACCTACCGATGGCGCCTGATTCAGCTGCTTTAGTCCGTGAAAGGCCAGAATACGGTTCTCGCCAGTCACCGGTACCATATCTGCAGCGATGGAAACGGCGCAGAAGTCGAGTAGGGGGATAAGTCTGGAGAACGGTATTCCGTTGTTCTTGGCGAATGCCTGCATGAACTTAAAGCCTACACCACATCCGCAGAGATGTTTGAAGGGATAGGTGGAGTCTTCGCGCTTAGGGTTGAGTACAGCCACTGCATCAGGCAGTTCATCATCGGGCACATGATGGTCACACACGATGAAGTCTATGCCCAGTGACTTGGCATAAGAGATTTCTTTGATTGCCTTTACGCCGCAATCAAGCACAATGATCAGTTTCACATCCTTCTCGGCGGCATAGTCCAACGCCTTGATACTGATGCCATACCCCTCTTCATAGCGGTCGGGTATGTAGTATTCGATGTTGGAATAGAACTGCTGGAGGAACTTGTACACCAAAGCTACCGCCGTACATCCGTCTACATCGTAGTCGCCATAAACCATGATACGCTCTTTGCGCCCCATTGCGTCGTTGAGCCTGTCTACAGCCACATCCATGTCGTTCATCAGGAACGGGTCTATCAGTTCGTTTAACATCGGACGGAAGAATCGCTTTGCTGCGCTCTCCGTCTTGATGCCACGCTGAATGAGCAAGTCTGCGAGTATCGGACTCATTCCGATTTTCTCGCCTAGCTCTCTAGCTGCCGTCCGTTGTTCTGATGTAGGTGGTTCGTAATTCCATTTAAAATGCATTTATATATTATTTTTTATTCTTTTGTCGCTTTGATGGCTAAAAATAAGGATACAATACCCCAAATTAGCGCTCAAAGATAAGAATAAAAAATGAAATAACGGCATAATCTGCAGAAAATTTAACAGATTATGCCGTTTTTTACCTATTATAGGTGATAATTCTGCTTAGATTCCGAGTTTTTTGCGGATTTCTGCAGGGATAGCGTTCTTGTTGATGAGGAAGTCCATCGTGTTGGCAGCGATGAAGGTCTTGGTCATATACCAGATACCCTTGTAGTCGCCTGTCTTACCCCATGAGTTCTGTACCATATAGTACTCCTTGCCGTTCTGGTCCTTAGCGATACCGAAGATGTGCATACCGTGATCGTCGGTCAGCTCCCAGTTGTCGAAACGCTCCTGACGCATCTCCTGTGTAGGAACGATCTCTGGTACTGTGCATCCGAGAGAGTCGATGATGCTGGTCTTCTTTGCCGGAGCGAGCTTCAGCCACTTGGCCATATCGCTTCCTGCGAGACTCTGTGCGGCCTTGGCGTCAACGGCGTAAGCCAGACCCTTACGGGTGAATCCCTCTTCTGATACGTCACCGCCCCAGGCTACGGTATAACCGTTATTGATGGCGTTGTCGATGATCTGAATCATCTCGTCCATAGGCACGTTGTAGGAGAGTGGGAAGCGCCAGTTGTCCTGTACCTCTACAGCGAAAGCTGTATAGAAAGGATGGTGTGTGTAGCTTGTGATGCTCACGTAGTCGTTGAGGTTGATGCCGAGACTGTTCATGAAGCTCTTTGGAGTATACTCCTTGCCCTCAAATGTGAACTTCTCCGGGCACTTGCCGAGATAAGCGTCGAGGATGCCCTGCAGTCCGGCCTTCCACTGGTTGCTGATCTTCTTTGACTTGCTTGTGGCGATTGCATTCACGTATGGCTCCAGGAGTGAGAAGAACTCATTGAAGTTGTTCAGTGAGTCACCATAGAGTGATCCTGGGAAAGGCATTGCGTCGATAGGGCAGATACCGTGATTCTTAAGTGTTGAGAGCACGTCCTCAGCACTACCGCCCTGAGCAAACTGGCAGTCGCCGTGATAGCGAACCACCTGGATGGCACGTTCCATATAGGTCTTGTTGGCAACGAACGCCTCACAGAGGGTGTACTTCTTACCTGTAGCCTTCAGGATCTCAGCCTCGAAGAATGAGAGAGTAGAGTAGTCCCAACAGGTACCCGAACGGTTCTGGTCCTTGATAGTTGTGATAGGGTTCTCCTTGATAACTGTGAACACAGGTTTGTTCTGATTCTTGGCAGGTCCCTTCTTTTTGCCTGCTGCCGATGCACTGAAGGCCACCATGACCATAAGTGCGATAGTTAGAATTTTTCTCATATTAAAACAATTTTAAATAAAATATTTTTTTTTCGGAAAGAAATGTGAATAATGCGCAGAATTTTTTTTTCAGAAATAATTATTTTTATTCTTATTTCTTTCATAAATTTTCTTTCATGAATTCCTCGAGTTCTGCGGGGTGATACGGGATGCGCTTTGAGCCTAAGAAACGGCAACCGTCGTCGGTGATCAGCAGATCGTCCTCGATGCGGATACCTCCGAAGTCCTTGTATTCCTCGAGCTTGTCGAAGTTGAGGAACTCCTTGCAATGACCTTCTTTTCTCCATAAATCGATAAGATGTGGGATGAAGTAAATGCCTGGTTCGTCGGTAATTACGAATCCGGGTTCAAGCTTTCGTCCCATGCGCAGACAGTTGGTTCCGAACTGCTCGAGGTTAGGACGGGTCTCTTCGTCGAAACCTACATATATCTGTCCGAGCCCCTCCATATCGTGAACGTCCATACCCATCATATGTCCCAGTCCGTGAGGCAGGAACATCGCATGGGCTCCGGCTCTTACGGCTTCGTCGGTGTCGCCCTTCATCAGTCCGAGTTCCTTCAACCGCTCTGTCATCAGTCGGCAAATGGCGAAGTGAACGTCCTGATATTTCACACCGGGCTTGGCCACTTCGAGCACATAGTCGTGACATGCTTCCACGATAGAGTATATCTCGAGCTGTCTCTGGGTGAACTTTCCGTTAACGGGCATCGTACGGGTGTGGTCAGAGCAGTAGTCGTTCAGTTCGCATCCTGCATCGCAGAGCACCAGTCGTCCGTCTTCGAGTCGAGCGTCAGAGGGGTTGCCGTGCATTATCTCTCCGTGTTGTGAGAAGATAGTGGCGAAGCTGTTGCCTTGTGCCAGACTACGGGCGATACCGTCTACCTGTCCGGCCACGAAACGCTCTGTAACACCGGGTTTGATAAGCAGCTGGGCTGTGGTGTGCATCACGTAGCCCACATCGCATGCAGCCTCGATATATGCTATCTCCTCAGCACTCTTCGTGGCGCGCATCTTGACTACGGCCTTGATCAGAGCGAGCGAGGCGGCCTCCTTCTGCTTAGAAGGATGGATGCCCAGCAGGTCCATAATCTGAATCTTAGTGTCGAAACGATAGGGAGGGAGGAAATGAATGTTTTTACGCAGTGATTGACGGTTTCCTGTTTTTTTACAAATGACATTTCCTAAGGCTGACATGGGGCCTGTATGTGCAATGCCAACCTCAAAGGCAAGCATCTTGACCGATGGGGTGAAGCCCATCCATACGATGTCCTCTACGTCGATATCGTCGCCGAAGAGCCATTCCTCATCGTTGTCGATGTCGATCACTCCCACGAGTCCGTCACGATGCTGCCCGAAGTAGTACAGGAACGTAGAGTCCTGACGCATAGGGGCATACGAGTTGGCGGGGTAGTTGGCTGGTGCCTCATTATTGCCGAATAGAATGATTACTCCTTCTCCTACGAGTCGTTTCAACTCCTGTCGGCGTGATATGTATGTTTCCTTGCTGAACATAATGCAAAAATCTGTTGTTGGTGGTGAATTTTGTTGCAAAGATACAAAAAATATGCAAATTACAATAAATAATAGGGAATAATTTCTTTATTTTATCTTTTTTTGCACTGCCGGTAATGAGCAAAAAGAAATCCCCCGCCACAAACTGGCGGGGGATTCAATTTATAAATGGAATGATTTATTAATTTGATGAAGAAGTGAACCAGGTGGTAGGAACCTTTGTACGCTCAGTCATCCAATATGTGTCAGCTGGCACTGCAACAATCTTAGGAGCGGTACCCATCTCTGGGAATGGGATAGTATATATTTTCTTTGTAGCTGCAGAAGAATCTTCGAACTTAACATCCACAGAAATGTTGTTCGAGTTAGCATTAAAGCCTGTAGCATCAAACGTGCCAATAACATAGTTGGGGTTGTATGGTGCATAGGTGTTCGTGATACCTGATGCAACACTGCTCTTAGTCCACTTTACAGTGTTACCAATCTTAATATCGAAGTCATAGATACCACCTGCAGCGCGAACAGTACCAATATTATTCAGAGCCGTTGTTGTTGTACTACTTGGATGTACGTCGTCACCGTCATAGAAATAGGTAATCTTCTGTCTATCATACGAAATATCAAATACTACGTCGTTGAAGTCGAAGTCGTCGGTATCGCCGAGGTCTTCCATGATGTAACGCTTTGTCTTCTCCACAACAACCGTCTCAACACGCTGTGTAGGAGGTACTGGCTTACCGTAAACCATGAAAATCAGGTCCTCATAGTCTTTGTCGCTATTTGTAGTACTATTGTCCTCACAGCCGATGATTGTAGCTGTATAATCTGCTGGTACATCTGTGGGCACAATTGGACAGTTTACATCAAGCATCATTGAAGTTAAAGATGAGGTAACCTCTGGCTGAAGATTCACGTCTAAAGGGTTCTTCTCATAGTTCTGGAAATCAGAATAGCTTTTCCATACTTTCAGGTAGAAAGACATAGCTGAACCTTCAGGCAGTTTGTCGTATGTGTAGCTTGGAGCCTTCACCTCGAATGGACCATCCTCTTTTTTCATACCATTAGTACCTGTACCTACTTTCGCGAAGGCACCAGTAGAACCAGACTTTCTGAATTCGAGACCTTCACCCTTTGACCAGATAAGCATGTCGCCTGCTTTACCACCATTAGCCATATCATCTACATGCATCCACAACTCCCAGTAGTAACTTGCGCAGCCCTGGAAGAGAGGCACGATAGTGAAGTCGTTTTTACCAACTCCCATAACGAATGGTCTTCCTTTTCCAGAATTATCTTTTCCCTTTGGAAGATTCTCAAACACCCATTCACTGATTGCTGGCTGGATAGTCATCACTTTTTCCACACGGTGGAAATCGGCATCTGCAACAGATGCAACGGCACGGGTACTGCTACCTGAAGAAACAGTGCTGTAAGTAGCCACACCTGTTGTGAAGTCCCAAGTCTGGTTGGGATCAATCTTACCGTACCTCTTCTCGAAGTTAGCGGCGTAAGTTGCGTCCTGAAGCTCATTAACGGCATCCTCGCTGTAGAGATCCTTTGAGCAAGACATGAAAGCTAAGCCCATCACGGCCATACTTCCAAACACTAAAAAATTCTTTTTAATCATAATTTTTTTAATGGTTATTAATTTATAACTAACTTTGGTTTACGTTTGCGGGCACAAAATTACAAATATTCAAGAATATATAAGCATATTTTTTTTAGTTAAAAAAATACTAAAATGTAAATTTTCGTTGATGTGTTTAAGGATTTTAAGTGTAAAAATGTCACTTTATTTCGTTTAACAACTTTTAACCGCCAAAACGTTGGTATCTTATAAAAAAGCAATACCTTTGTAAAATCAATATTTAACTAACAATATGAGTGTTATGAAAAATTTATTTTCAATGGCGGCTGTAGTGGCCGTAGCCCTGTTGGTCATGACGGCCTGCGCGGGCAAGAGTGAGACTAACGATGGAACAAACAACTTCCGCATCAAGCGAGGCACAAACCTCAGCCACTGGCTCTCACAGAACAATGAGGATAGGGGAGAGGCTCGCAAGCAGCATATCCAGGAAGACGACTTCGCTCGTCTCGACTCGCTGGGATTTGACTTCGTACGTATACCAATCGACGAGGTGCAGTTTTGGGATGAAGAGGGCAACAAACTGCCTGAGGCATGGGATCTGCTGACCTTCGCCCTTGACCAGTGTGGCAAGCACCATCTCCGTGCTATCGTCGACCTGCATATCATCCGCTCACATTACTTCAACGCTGTCAACGAGGAAGGCCAGAACGCCAACACGCTGTTCACTTCCGAAGAGGCTCAGCAGCAACTGATAAACATGTGGTATCAGCTGTCGGACGCGCTGAAGGGATATAGCTGTGACTCAGTGGCTTATGAGTTTATGAACGAGCCGGTGGCCGACGAGCACGAGCAGTGGAACCAGCTGATAGCAAAGGTTCACAAGGCACTGCGCGAGCGTGAGCCACAGCGTACACTCGTGATCGGAAGCAACCGCTGGCAGGGCTACGAGACGATGAAGTATCTGAAGGTGCCCGAGGGCGACAAGAACATCGTGCTGTCATTCCATTACTATAATCCGATGATCCTTACTCACTACGGAGCCTGGTGGGCACCTGTAGGCAAGTATACTGGCAAGGTTAACTATCCCGGCATCCTGGTGTCGAAAGAGGACTATGAGGCTTGCAACGACACTCTGAAGGCCATCATCGACGAGAACAAATACAACACCGTAGAGTGGAACATCGACCGCATCCGTGCCGACTTCAAGGATGCCATCGAGGTGGCAAAGAAATATGACCTGCAGCTGTTCTGCGGAGAGTGGGGCGTTTACGAGCCCGTTGACCGAGAACTGGCATATCGCTGGACTAAGGACATGCTCGCTGTGTTCGACGAGTTTAATATCGCCTGGACCACATGGTGTTACGATGCCGACTTCGGTTTCTGGGATCAGCAGAAGCATGACTTCAAGGACAAGCCGCTCGTCGACCTCCTGATGTCAGCCAAGGGTCTGGAAAAATAACAGGAATAGTAACCAACAAAAACAATAACCGCGATACATTTGGTTGTTTCGCGGTTTTTTAGTACCTTTGCAGCCAAATTTGAAATAATAAACTAGATAATATAATGGGAAAAGTAATCTTGACGGGTGACCGTCCAACGGGAAAACTCCATCTGGGCCACTATGTAGGCTCATTGCGTCGTCGTGTTGAACTGCAGAATGCAGGCGACTTCGACCGTATGTTTGTATTCATGGCCGACGTGCAGGCACTGACAGATAATGCTGATAATCCAGAGAAGATCCGTCAGAACATCATAGAGGTGGCACTCGACTATCTCGCTGCAGGACTCGATCCGGAGAAGTGTGTGATCTTCATTCAGAGTCAGATACCTGAGTTGGCTGAGCTCACAACATATCTGATGAACCTTGTATCGGTAAGTCGCGTTCAGCGTAACCCGACGGTGAAGACAGAGGTGAAGATGCGCGGTTTCGAGGGTGAGAGTATCCCTCTCGGATTCTTCTGCTACCCAGTGTCGCAGGCAGCTGACATCACTCTCTTCAAGGCAACGACAGTGCCCGCCGGTGAGGATCAGGAGCCGATGCTGGAGGTGACACGTGAGCTGGTGCGCCGATTCAATCAGATCTACGCTCCTGTGCTCGTGGAGCCAAACATCATGCTGCCGGAGAATATGACCGCCCGTAGACTGCCGGGAACAGACGGTAAGGAGAAGATGTCGAAGAGTCTTGGTAACTGTATCTACCTCTCTGACACTGCCGATGATGTATGGCAGAAGGTGCGTTCGATGTATACCGACCCAGAGCACATCAACCTGAACGATCCGGGGCATGTGGAGGGTAACGCGGTGTTTACATACCTCGATGCGTTCTCATGCGATGCCGACTTCGCTGAGTTCCTGCCCGACTATCAGAACCTCGACGAGCTGAAGGATCACTATCGTCGCGGCGGACTGGGAGACATGAAGTGCAAGAAGTTCCTGAATCAGGTGCTGAACAAATTCCTGGAGCCGATGCGTGTGCGCAGAGCTGAGTTTGAGAAGGACATACCTGAGATCTACAATATCCTGAAGAAGGGTACTGAGCAGGCCCGCGAGGTCGGTGCCCAGACGATGGATGAGGTAAGGAAGGCGATGCGGATTGACTATTTCAATGATACAGAGCTCATACGCCAACAGGCTGAGCGCTTCGCTAAATAAATTAATCCCCGCCACCGGCGGGGATTAATTATTTTAGTAAGTCGGGGCGGAGGCGGCGGGTGCGCTCCATAGCCTGATCGAGCTCCCACTCGCGGATCTTGGCCTCATTGCCGCTGAGGAGGATGTCGGGCACCTTCCAACCTTTGTAGTCGGCAGGACGGGTGAAGATAGGGGCTGCGAGGATATCGTCCTGGAAACAGTCGGAGAGGGCACTCTGCTCGTCGCCGATGACACCGGGAACAACACGGACGATGGCGTCGGCTATCATCGCTGCAACGAGTTCACCACCTGTGAGCACGAAATCTCCGATAGATATCTCTTTAGTGATAAGATGGTCGCGAACACGCTGGTCGATGCCTTTGTAGTGGCCTGCGAGGATGATAAGGTTGCCCTTGAGCGAGAGTTCGTTGGCCATATGCTGGTCAAAGCGTTCGCCATCTGGTGAGGTGAAGATCACCTCGTCGTAGTCGCGCTCGGCCTTCAGGGCGGTGATACAACGATCGATGGGTTCACACTGCATCACCATTCCGGCACTTCCGCCATAGGGGTAATCGTCAACACGGCGCCATTTGTCGAGGGTGTAGTCACGGAGGTTGTGCAGACGGATCTCTGCAAGTCCCTTCTTCTCTGCCCGAGCCAGTATGCTCTCATGGACAAAACCCTCAAGCATCTCGGGTAATACTGATATAATGTCAATTCTCATGATTTTACTTTGAACTTTGAACTTTAAACTTTGAACTTTATGATTACTCGAAAGCGTAAAATCGCTTAATTTTTTCAATATAGCGTTCGCCCATCGAGCGGCCGATATTATAGACCCGCATCATCTCATCAGGGTCGTGGGAGATATGCCCGATGGGCAGTTTGGCGTCGGGACGGATGACAAGACAGCGACCTTCGCGTTCTGCCTCACGTACATATTCCAGTTGGCGGTTATACATCAGATGACGCTTGTCGAGAGCCTCAATCATATTAGGGTATTTCCTCAGGGCGATGCGCATAAGAGGCATCAGACGGTTGTGCTCCTTGACAAATCCCTCAGGTTGGGTTAGGATGACGATATTACGATCATATCCGATGCGCTCGAAGAACTCCAGGGGGATAGAGTCGGCCACACCTCCGTCGAGCACCTTCTTACCTTCGAGTTCTATCACCTTCGAGGCCAGAGGCATTGAGGCTGAGGCCCGGATCCAGTCGTAGGTGAGATGCCCGCTCTTGTCGAGCCGCTTATACACGGCCTTACCCGTCTCTACGTCAGTACATACGGCATAAAACGCCATCGGGTTTGCCTCGAAGGCCTCGTCGTCGAAGATGTCGTATCGTTTGGGGAGGATGTGATATCCGAACCTCGCATTATACAGATCACCTGTCTTCCACCACGACTGCCAGCTGCAGTACCGTTTGTCATGCGCGAACCTTATATTATACCTTATAGCCCGACAGGGTTGTCTCGACTTGTAGTTGCACCCGAAAGCTGCACCCGCCGACACTCCCACCATACCGTCGAACTCGATGCCTGACTCCATCATGACATCGAGTATTCCTGCTGTGAAGAGGCCACGCATAGCTCCGCCCTCAAGTACAAGTCCTTTTTTCATCTTCTCAATTAATGAGTGCAAAAGTACAAAAAATAATCTGAAATGTTTGATAGATTCGAAAAATATTTGTAATTTTGCAGAATATATATAAAACTATAACTTATTAGGAGATATGAAACAGACAATTCTGGTAACAGGTGGTACAGGCTTTATCGGTAGTCATACCACAGTAGAACTTCAGGAAGCAGGTTATGAGGTAGTGATTATTGACAACCTCTCAAATTCAAACGCAAATGTTGTTGACGGCATCGAGAAGATTACGGGCATCCGTCCTGCCTTCGAGAAAGTTGACTGTTGCGATATGGAGGCTCTTGAGGGAGTATTCAAGAAGTATCCGAAGATTGAGGGAATCATCCATTTCGCTGCATCAAAGGCTGTGGGTGAGAGTGTGGAGAAGCCTCTGCTCTATTATCGTAATAATCTGAGCAGCCTGATTAATCTGCTGGAACTGATGCCGAAGTACGACGTGAAGGGTATCATCTTCTCTTCAAGCTGTACTGTATACGGTCAGCCTACACAGGAGAATCTCCCTGTTACCGAGAATGCTCCTATCCAGAAGGCAATGTCGCCTTATGGCAACACAAAGCAGATTAACGAGGAGATCATTCAGGACTATATCCACTCTGGTGCTCCTATCAAGTCGATCATCCTGAGATACTTCAATCCTATCGGTGCCCATCCAACAGCACTCATCGGTGAGTTGCCTAACGGTGTGCCCATGAACCTTATTCCTTTCGTGACTCAGACGGCGATGGGTATTCGTGAGCAGCTGAAGATCTTCGGCAACGACTATAACACACCGGATAAGACCTGTATCCGCGACTATATCTATGTGGTAGATCTGGCAAAGGCTCACGTGAAGGCTATGGAACGTGTGCTCGACAAGCCTGAGACAGATGCTGTAGAGGTATTCAATATCGGAACGGGTAGGGGACTCTCTACTCTTGAAGTAGTTGAAGGATTCGAGAAGGCAACAGGTGTTAAGGTTAACTGGACCTATGCTCCACGTCGCGAGGGCGATATCGAGCAGGTTTGGGGTAATGTGGATAAGGCCAATAAGGTGTTAGGCTGGAAGGCTGATACTCCTACAGAGGAAGTGCTGAAGAGCGCTTGGGAATGGCAGAAGAAACTTCGCGAAAGAGGTATTCAATAAACAATAATCCCGCTCAAGTGAGCGGGATTATTGTTTTAAAGGTGCCTTCGGCATCGAAGCAGCTGAGGTCGGCGGGTTCGCGAAAGAGTCCGAAAAGCGAAGAACCGGAACCCGACATCGCTGCGTAAGTGGCTCCCAAAGAGTAGAGCTTGTCTTTGATGGCTCCTATCTCAGTGTGAAGGGTGAAGACGCTCTTCTCGAAATCGTTAGTGAGAAGGTCTCTCCACGTTTCTACTGGCTGCATCACGATATCGCGGCAGTTTACCTCCGGATGCAGGGGAGTTATAAGCGAGAAAGCCTCTTTTGTGGGTACGGGGATGTCAGGACGCACAACAGCAAGATACCATCCGCTGAGATTAAGACTTATCGGTTCGAGCTTCTCTCCGATACCCTCAGCATAGCAGGGTTCGTTAAGAATGAAGAAAGGACAGTCGGCACCAAGACGTGTGGCATAGTCAATCATCTGTTGGTTGGTGAGCCCGAGACTGAACATATCGTTGAGCAGGGTTATCATAAATCCGCAATCGCTCGAACCTCCTCCCATTCCGGCTTGAGTGGGGATACCTTTATAAAGATGTGCATGTATACGGGGGAGGCTGGGGAAGTCTTCCTTCAGGAGCTTATATGCCCTTACCACAAGGTTGCGCTGTTCGTCGCCGTCGATGTGGATATTCGTAACCTTAAGGTCGCAGTCGACATCGGAGGGGAAGTCCTTATGCATCTCGAACACCTCGAGGGCATCACATATCTGAACAGGGTAGAAGACAGTCTCGAGATTGTGATAACCGTCGGGCCTCTTTTCAACTACGTTGAGCCCGAGGTTGATTTTTGCTATCGGAAATGTTATCATGCTGCAAAATTACTAAAAATAATTCTAAATAAAAGACATTTTTGTATTGTTTTTGGCAGTAGTTCATTAACTTTGCACCAAATTTGTGTTTATTAAAAAGGAAAAGTATGAAAAAGAATGTATTTTTGTTTGCTCTGGCAGCTGCTCTGATGATGACCAGCTGTGCAGGCAAGAAAGAGTTGCTGAACTGTCAGACAGAGAATAAGTCGCTCACAGAGAAGTTGCAGGACGCACGTGAGGATCTTGCTGCAAAGAATGCACGTATCGCAAGTCTTGAGGAGCAGCAGAAAGGTATGCAGCAGATGCTTAAGGCTGCAGAAGACAAGTATGCAAAGCTGCAGGAGTCACTCGACAAGAGTCTGACAAACGCATCGCAGAATAATGTGTCTATCGAGAAGCTCGTGGATCAGATCAATGAGTCGAACCAGTATATCCGTCATCTGGTAGAGGTGAAGTCAAAGAGCGATTCACTGAATATGGTGCTGACCAACAACCTTACCCGTTCGCTCTCTAAGGAGGAACTGAAGGAGGTCGACGTTCAGGTGCTCAAGGGTGTAGTATATATCTCTCTGGCAGACAACATGCTCTATAAGAGCGGTTCTTACGAGATCAACGCTCGTGCTGCCGAGACCCTCTCAAAGATCGCGAAGATCATCAAGGACTATAAGGATTACGACGTGCTGATTGAGGGTAATACCGACAATGTACCCATCAAGAAGCAGAACATACGTAACAACTGGGACCTCTCTACACTCCGTGCGTCAAGTGTGGTTCAGGCCCTGCAGAACGACTACGGTGTTGATCCTAAGCGTCTGACAGCAGGTGGTCGTGGTGAGTATAATCCTATCGCCAGCAACGACACAGAGGTAGGCAAGCAGCGTAACCGTCGTACTCAGATCATCATAACTCCAAAGCTCGATGAGTTTATGGACCTCATCGGTCAGGCTCCTGACAGCGAAAATTAATCTTCTAAATGGCAGAACAAGACAACAACCGAAGGAGAAACCGCAGGCCACAGCCTGT
>Ga0310691_10005987_pt1 | contig 13114 bp, 9 predicted proteins | sample 176DNAGHGlowgp2_FD_203887 | JGI IMG/M metagenome (GOLD analysis project Ga0310691, IMG submission 203887) | Sheep rumen microbial communities from Palmerston North, Manawatu-Wanganui, New Zealand - 1766 DNA GHGlow gp2 (v2) (version 2) | ecosystem: Host-associated > Mammals > Digestive system >... | reverse complement strand
GAATGTTTGTGTCATTGTCACAAACACCAAATGAACACCATTGACAAAAATGTCAACACAAAGGATGGCCCTGCCGGGCGCTTCCGGGAGCGGCCCCTCGACCGGCGGCGGCGGTTCGGGAAGCAGCAACGCACAAGGGCAAAGGCAAGGGCGCGCACGCAAGCGCGCAAGCCCGCGGCGTTTGCGGCTCTGCGGGAGAGGGGCGGAGCCCTCTCCCGCAGGGCCTTGCCCCGGGGGCGGGGCGGGATCAGGTCCGGAACTTGCAGGCGCGGACGCGGGGGGCGTCGGGGCTCTGGCGGTAATGGGGATCGAGGGGGTAGCAGCCGGAGACGATGCCGTGGCGGGGGGCGGTGGTGCAGTCGCCGAAGGTGCGGCAGATGCGGCATTTGTCGAGGGGGCCGCCGCGGAGGGCGTCGGCGGGGAGGCCGGGGTACGAGAGGGCCATGCGCCCGTAGCCGGCGAAGTCGGAGAGCCCTTCGCGGACGAGGCGCTGCGCGACGTGCGGCAGGTACTCCTGCAGCGCGGTGAGGCCGGACGAGACGAAGGCCATGTCCGGGAGCGCGGCCTTGGCCTGCGCGACGGCGCGGATCTGGCGGTCCACGCCGAGCAGGGGGTCTTCGGGCGGCAGGTAGCCGTCGGAGACGGGATAGTAGGCGGGCCGCTGGGCGTGGGGGACGTAGTAGGGACTGCCGACGGTGGTGCACACCAGTTCGATCCCGAGATCGCGGCAGAGGCGGAGGAAGGCGAGCGGCTCGGCGAGGGCGGGGTCGGGGCCGAGCCCCGTGCCGTCGCCGCCGAAGGCGAAGGGGTAGTTCCCGGGGCCGGCGACGCCGGGAAGCTCCATCGGGACGCCGACGCCGTCCGGGCCCTTGACGAACGGGATCATGTCGAAGAGCGAGAAGCGCACGGCCACGCCGAGGCCGGGCGCGGCGGCGCGCACCGCTTCCACGCATTCGCGGAAGAAGCGCGTCCGGTTTTCGAAGGATCCGCCGTAGGGACCGGGACGGTCGCGCGCGGCGAGAAATTCGTGCCCGAGGTAGCCGTGGGCGCATTTCACGTCGACGAAGTCGAACCCGCACGCCTGCGCGAGCGCGGCGGCGCGTCCGAAGGCGGCGACGATGGCGGGGATTTCGCCGTCGGAGACCACGTCCGCCGCCGTGCAGCCGAACTTCCGGTCGAGCAGGGGGTTCGGATGCGCGGTGACGGGTTCGAGGCGCGCGTCGTCGTGCGGGTGGCTGTAGCGTCCGGAATGCGTGAGCTGGAGCCCGACGAGGAGGTCGTCGGCCGTGCCGGACGTTTCCGCGTGGGCGCGGCGCACGTCCGCAAGGAGCGCGGCGATCGCGGGCGCGGTGGCGTCCGCGAGCATCATCTGCCGCGTGTTGCTGCGGCCGCTTTCCATGACGGCGCAGGCCTCGCATCCGAAGAGCAGCTTGGCGCCGCCCGTGGCGAAGCGCATCCAGCGGCGGCGCGTGTTTTCGCCGGGCGCGCCGTCCGGGAGGCAGTCCCAGCCTTCCATCGGGAGGACGCACCAGCGGTTGCCGGCGGTGCGTCCGGAGCGGAACCGGAAGGGCCGCGCGAGGGGGGATCCGGGCGCGGGGAGGATGGCGTCGTCGAGGTCGAAGGAGGCTCCGATGCCGCGCAGGCGCTCGCGGAAGGCAGCGGGGGTTCGAAAAACGGGCGGTGCCGGGTATTTCTGCATGGCAAACTCCGATGGGCGAACGTTCATGGACGGGGGCCGGCGGGCGGCGGGTCGAAGACCCGGCCGTCGCGGTAGTCGCGCCAGACGTTCTCGAACCAGGCGTCGGGTTCGGGAATCGGGCGGGCGGGGACGAATTCGTGCGCGAACAGCCTGCGCGGGACGCCGTCCCCCGCCCCTCCGGGGAGCGGCGCCAGTTCGGTTTCCTGCACGAGGGCGCGGAAGGCCGGGTTTTCCGGAACGACGCGGCCGGAGGCCGCGTCTCCTTCCACGACGACCGCCGAGCCGCGGGAGCCGGCGCCGGCTTCGGTTTCGGCGAGGCACGCTTCGAGGTAGGCGACGGAGGCGAGGCAGAGCGATTCGGTGCGCAGCGCTTCGGCGGCTTCGCGGGGCGAGGAAGGCGGGGCGAAGCCCTCGGCGCGGATCGCCGCGAGCTGCGCGCGGGCCTCCGCGGCGGCGCGGGCGAGCGCGGCGGCGGAGCGCACCGGGCCGGCCGCCGCGTCCATGCGCTCCTGCAGCGCGCGGCGGTCGGCGCGCCAGGAGCGGGTGCCGGCGAGCAAGCGCGGTGCGCTTGCCCCTCCGCTCCCCGCCGCGGGCGGCGGCGCCGGATCGCCGCCTGCGGCCTCCGCGCGCGCGATGGCCTCGGCGGCGCGGAACGCGCCGACCTGGCCGGCGTTGAGCGCCGAGCCGCCGGGGCGGCGGATGCCGTGCGAGCCGTTCACTTCGCCGACCGGCCAGAGGTGGGCGACGTTTTCGCTCTGCCACCAGGCGTCGGCGGCGAGTCCGCCGTTGTTGTGCTGGGCGCAGAGTCCGATTTCGAGCGGTTGGCGGGAGAGGTCGGTGCCGTGCTCGCGGAAGAGGGCCGCGGCGCCGGGGTTCATGCGGAGGAGGCGGGCGACCGGCGGTCCGGCGAGCGCGCCGCTTTTTCCGAGATAGCCGCGCGCCTCGGAAGAAAGCGAGGCGGGATCGAGGCCGGGCGTCTCGGAGCGGAAATCGAGGAAGACGCGGCGGCCCCTTTCCATGGTTTCCTCCCGCACGAGAAGGTCGATGCGGGAGGAACCGGAGACGGCCTTTTCCGCGTCGAAGGGCCACTGGTAGCCCTTGAGAAAAACGGCCGACGCGGCGGCGGCGGGATCGCCGCCGAAGGCCGGGAGGAGAAAGTCCCGCGGCTCGGAGACGCCGTCGGGGGCCGTGGAAACGAAGCGGGGGAGCGCCTGCATGTAGGTGCCGGAGACGTTCCAGCGGAAACCGACGGACGCCAGGCCGAACTGCGAAAGGGGGAGGTTGCGCGCGCGGGCGCCGGCGGCGAGCGCGAGCCCGATGCCGCCGGCGTGGCAGGCCGGATAGACGCTGCGCGAATAAAGCCCGCCCGGACCGCCGACGGCGAAGACCGTGTCGCGGGCGAGAAAGGAGACGAAAAACGGGGCCTCCGCGCCGGCGCGGACGTCGACGGCCAGGACGCCGAAGCAGCGCAGCGGGCGGGAAGCGGACGGCGGCTCCGGCTCCACCAGCAGCTTTGCCGCCACGAAGCCTTCCGCGAAGCGGACGCCGCGCAGGCGGCATTCGTCGAGGAGCCGGAGGCACATTTCGCGGGAGGTGTAGGGGCCCACGCTCGTGGCGCGGCGGGCGGGATCGTGGTCGGTCTTGTACCCGGCGTACTGGCCGAAGGCGTCGTGCGGGAACGGCACGCCGATGTCGCAGAGGTGCGAGAAGCACCGCGCGGAAAGAGCGGATTCGACGAGCGCCAGGTCGCCGTGCATGGCGCCGCCCGCGAAATACGCGCGGGCCATCGCGGCGGGGGAATCGGCGACGTCGCCGCAGAGGCCGAGCTTGTAATAGGTCTGCTTGTCGCTGCCGGCGTTGACCGAAGTGCCGCCTTCGAGGCTCTCGGTGAGCACCAGCACGTCGGAGACGCCCTCGGCCTTGAGGCGCGCGGCGGCGGCGAGGCCGGCCGCGCCGGAGCCGAGCACGAGCGCGTCGCAACGGACGGGGGGCAAGCTCTCCGAGCCCCCCGGAAACGGGGGGCGGGCCCCCGGAACCTCCGGCATGGCGGTTGGCATCCTAGAGCCTCGCGATCGTCATGCCGCCGTCGATTTGGATCGTCTGGCCGGTGGAGTAGGCGAGATCGCCGCGCAGCAGCATCGCGACGGCGCGGCCGACGTCCTCCGGCTCGCCCCAGCGCGCCTGCGGGGCGAGCCCTCCGGCGAGGAGGCGGTCGTACTTTTCGCGGACGGGGCCGGTCATGTCCGTGCGGATCACGCCGGGGCGGACCTCGTAGACGCGGACGCCCTCGGAAGCGAGGCGGGCGGCCCAGAGTTTCGTCGCCATCGCGACGCCGGCCTTGCTGATGCAGTATTCGCCGCGGCTCGTGCTCGCGACCGTCGCCGAAACGCTGCCGACGTTCACGACCGTCGCGGGCGTTTTCGCGGCGACGAAGCGCCGCGCGGCGGCCTGGGTGAGGAAGAACGGGCCGCGGAGGTTGGTGGCGAGGAGCCGGTCGAAGCTTTCCGGCGTCGTTTCGAGCACGTCGAGCCGCACGGCGGGCGCGACCCCGGCGTTGTTCACGAGGGCGGAGAGCGGACCCAGGGCGGCTTCGGCGGCGTCGAGGAGCGGGGCGTGGGCGGCGAGGTCCGCCACGTCGCTGCGGAAGTACGCCGCGGCGGGGGCGCCGAGCGCGCGCAGGGCCGCGACGCGGTCCGCCAGCTCCTCTTCGGGTCTGCGCCCGGTGAAGGCGACGCTCCAGCCTTCGCGGGCGAGGGCGTCGCAGATGCCGGCGCCGATGCCGCGGCCGCCGCCGGTGACGAGAACGTTTTTCATGGTCGGAACTTTCATCGAGGGTTGGACAGGGACGCGAGCGCGGCGGCTTCGCGCGGAAGGAGCGCGGGATCGTCGCCGGGGAGGAATTCGAGAAGACGCGGCGCGGAGGCCGGAAGCGCGGCGAAGCGGCGGCGCCAGAGGGGGGCGTGTTCCGCGAGGCCGTGCCGCACGGTCTTCCCCGCGGCGCCGGGCGACCAGGCGAAGACGTGGACCGCGCGCACCCGCGGCGCGAGGGCGGCGGCGCAGGCGAGATTCCACGCTTCGTCGCGGTACTGGTTCGGCTGCCAGTGCGTGCCGAGGGCTTCCGGAGGCCCTTCGCGCAGGAGCGAAAGCGTTTCTTCCGGGTCGTCGGTGAGGGTGCCGGGATGGCACTCGAAGGAGAGCGCGAGGCCCTCGCGGGCGGCGAGGGCGGCGGCGGCGCGCGTCGCGGCGTGGACGGCGGCGCGTTCTCCGGCGGAACTCTCCGCCGCGCCCTTCGCGCCGGCCCAGACGCGGACGACCGGGGCGCCGAGCGCCTTGGCGGCCGCGAGAACGGCGGGAAGTTCCGCGGGGTCGCTTGCGCCGAGCCGGTGGTACGAGCCGTAGGACGACACCGCGAGGCCGGCCGCGCGCGTGGCGTCGCCGAGCGCGCGCAGCGCGTCCGCGCCGAGCGAGGGCGGCGCGTGGACGTCGCCGCCCCATTCGATGCAGCCGAGGCCCGCCGCCGCGGCCAGGGAAAGGACCTCGCGCGCCGGAAGCGCGCGGAACGTGACGGAGCAGAGACCTTGTCCGTTCATGCGGCTAGGCCATGGTTTCGAGCATGGGGACGGTGACGACGCGCGGGGTGGCGGCGGCGGGATCGGCGCGCCAGGCGCGGTATTCTTCCAGCATTGCTTCGCCCATGCGACGCACTTCGAGGCCGGAAGACCCCGCCATGTGCGGAGTGAGGAATACGTTCGGGAGGTCGTAGAAGGGGTGCCCGGCGGGCGGAGGTTCGGGCCACGTGACGTCCAGCACCGCGGTGCGGCCCGGCTCTTCGGCGAGGGCGCGCGCGAGGTCCGCTTCCACCACCTGCGCGCCGCGGCCCGTGTTAACGAAGGCCGCGTTGCGCGGCATTTTCGAAAAGAGCGACCAGTTGAGCATTCCCTTCGTCCGTTCGTTGTTTGCCAGATGGTTGGAAACGGTCTGGCATGTGGCGAAGATTTCTTCGAGCGACGCCTTCCGCACGCCAAGCGATGAGGCGGCTTCATCCGTCAGAAAAGGATCGAACACGAGGACTTCCAGCCTATGCCTTCGAAGCTCCTCGGCAACGAGCCTCCCGATGGAGCCGCAGCCAAGCAGCCCGACGCGGCAGTCGAAGTTGCCGGGGAACGCGGAAAAGAAACGGTGCGCCTCACGGCGGGCCACTTCGGAGCGGTTGCGGCGGCAGGCCTGGAAAAAGCCCTTGTTCGCCAGAAGTATCTGCGAAACCGCGAATTCTGCCACCGGCACTGCGTTTTCGCGCCACGCGCTGAAGATCCTGACGCCACGCGCCAGAAACGGCCGCGCGAAGGCCTGCACCGTTCCGGCGGCGTAGAACAGCGCGCGGACGCGCGGCAGGTACTCGGCGATTTCGTCTTCGGAGAGCGGCGGCATTCCCCACGAGGAGAAGATCGCCTCGGCGTCGGCGGCGGCTCCGGAAAGCACGTCGTCCCGGGACAGCGGGACGTCGGAGACGAGTCCCGCTTCGGCGCGCAGCGCGGCGAGCGTGGAGGGCGAATACGCGGCGAGGACCGGATGGTCGGAAACGAGACGCGAGGTCATTTTTTGCTGGACGGGCGGTTGGGAACGCCGGAGAGGTTACGGCAGCGGCGGCGGAAAAGCAAGGGCGCTCCCCGGATTGCAACCGGTTGCGACGATGCGTCCGGCGTCGGCCGCTTCGCGGGCGCAAAGCGCCTCGCGCGTCAGGCGGAACGCGCGGCGCGTGGCGTCGTCCGGTTCCGCGCGCCCTCCGCAAGGCGGCAGGGCGCGCAGCCACGGCGCGAAGTACGGCGCCGTATCCGGAAGGGGCAGTTCGCGCAACGGCGCGCCGGGCTCCACGAGCTCCGCGCGGCCGCGGGTCAGCCAGACGGAGAGTTCGCCGCGGTCGCCGGCGACGCGCAGGAAGTCGTCTCCATGCGGCACCGGCGAGTCGGGCCGCAAATAGTCGAGCGTCGCGGTCGCGAGCGCGCCTGAGGCCAGACGCATCGAGAGGACGCAAACGTCTTCGCAGCAGGGCATTTCCCGATGCGCGAGATTCGCGTGGAAAGCGGAGACCTCCGTCACTGGGTCGCCGCCCGTGGCGGCGTCGAAGAAGTCGAGCGCGTGGACGCCGATCCACGGGATCGTGCCGCCGTAGGCGGCGCGGTCGCCGTACCACGGCTCGCGCCGCCCCCACTTGTAGGTCTTGCGCGCGGAAAGCAGCAGGGGCCTGCCGACGGCGCCGGCGCGGATCGCGGCGATGCCCGCCGCGAGCGCGGGCTGGTTCCGGTTCGGGAGCATGGCGCAGACGCGCACCCCGGCGGCCGCGACGTCGCGCTCCAGCGCGTCGAGTTCGCCGAGGGAGGTGGCGAGGGGCTTTTCCGAAATCACGTGGCAACCGGCGCCGGCCGCCAGGGCCACCAGTCCGGCGATGCGCCCGGGACGCGCGGACACGACGGCGAAGTCCGGCCGCAATTCGCGCAGCAGCGCCGCCGGGTCGTCGGCGACGATGGCGCCGGCGGCGCATTCGAATCCGCCGGCGACGCGCGGGGGCGGCGTGTCGCCGTCCTCTTCGCGGACGGCCGCGATTCCCGCGATTTCGAATTCGCCGCCCGCGGCGTCCAGTTCCCGCAGGACTTCGGGCCAATGCCCCCAGGCTCCCAGCAGCACGCCGCGCATCATGTCCACTCCGGGTCGATTGGTTCGCCGCTTTCGTAGATCCGGTCGAAGACTTCTTCGATGCCGGGAATCGCCCACTGCCCGTCGGCGCGGCGCGTGGCGGATCGCGAGAGCGTCCGCACGGGCAGCGTCTCCGTGAGCAGCTCGACGGCGCGCACCTGCGCCCTCGCCATTTTGAGCGAGCAGCCGGAGCCGAAGTCGCCGGCGAGCATCGCGCGGAACATGGCCTCGTGCGGCGGCGCGGCGACGCCGGAATCCAGGACCGCGCCGTCCTTTCCGGCGATGCTCCACGGGCCGTCGTGCGACCAGAGCGCGGCGCCGCGTTCGCACTCGATCCGGATGCGCGGGTGCGCGTTGCGTTCGGCGGCGTGCGAAAGCGCGACGGCGACGGGCACTCCGGCCGCCGTGGCGAAGCGCAGGATGCAGGTGTCGAAGGTTTCGATTTCCGGGCGGGCGCGGTAGAGGGCTCCCTCCACCGAGACCGGTTCGGCCGGGGCGCCGGACGGTGCTCCGGCGAACAGTAGCTCTAGGTTCAGGTAGTGCGCGAAGGCGTTGTTGGCCGGGGAGTCGCGCACCGGGGTGCCGTCCGGCGCGGCGAGCCGCGCGGCCCACGAGTTGCGGGCGTAGTAGGCGTCGCCGCGCGGCCAGATGCCGGTGCAGACGATCCGGAGCGGACGGCCGAGCGTCCCCGAGGCGATCGCCTCGCGGATGCGGCGGACTTCCGGCGCCCAGACGTGCTGGAAGCCGACGCAGACGCGGCGCGGCGCGGCGGCGCGTTCCGCCTCGATCATGCGGTCCACGGCCGCGGTGCATCCGGCGGCCGGCTTCTCCACGAGAACGTCGGCCCCGGCGTCCAGCGCGGCGCGGACGAGCGGTTCGTGCGCCGCGATCCCCACCGGCAGGCATGCGAGGCCGATCCGGCCCTTCTCGGTGCGGAAAAGCGCCTCAGCGGTCGGATACACCGCCGCGCCGCGTTCCCGGAGCCACGCCAGGGGCGCGGCGGCGTCCGGATGCTCCGGATTCACCACGGCCGCGGCGCCGAGGTCGCATTCGCCGGCTTCCGCGAGCGCCTTGAGGTGGCGGAAATGGACGCCGCCGTAGCCGGTGACGCCGACGAGCGCGACGCGCTTCACGCCAGCGCCTCCGCTTCGTAGGCCTCGTCCACCAGCACGTCGCCGGGGAACAGGTGCACCGGATCCGCCGAAAGCCCCGTGCAGACGCATTCGACGTACTGGCTCGTGAGACCGTTGTAGACAAGGGCGCCCTGCTGCGCCGGGCGCAGGATGCGCAGCGCCTTGCCGGAAAGCGAGCGGACGCGGATCGCGCCGTCGACGGTCAGCGAGGTCGCGCCGGTTTCGACGATCTGGCGCCCGCCCGGGTAGGGGGACGTTTCGAGCGCGAATCCGTTTTCGCCGGCGTAGGAGCGGCGGCCGCCGTTGTAGACGTCGTTCGGGATCTGGAGGTTGAGCGCGCGGAACCCGGCCGGGAGGGTCGTTTCCTTGATGCACTCGATGCGGTCGGAAAGGCGGAGCGTGCGCCCGTCGGGGAGCGCCTCCGCCGTGCAGACGCGGTGCAGCACGGGGTAGGGGGCTTCGCCCTCGCCGAGGGGATTGTCTTCGAGGACGTCGCCCTCCCAGCGCCAGCGGAAGCCGCCGGGGGTTTCTTCGACCGCGGCCTGGCCGGCGTGCTTGGGGCCGCGGAGGCCGACGAACGCGAAGAGGTTGCCCGTCCACTCCGCCAGGTCGCTGCGGCTTTCCGGGAGGCACAGCGCCGCCGGGGCGGTCTCGTGGAAATTGCGCGCGTTGGCGCGCGTCGGGCCCGAGAAGGCCCGCGCGACGACCGAGCGCACCGTGCCGCCCGTGCGCAGGAGCGCCGCGCCGTGGAAGGCGCCGGTCCAGAGCGCGGCCGGCGGCCGCGCGCTTCCACTCCCGGGCGCGCCGCATGCGGAGTCGGGCGCGGAGGCGGCATCCGCCGCCCAGTGCGCCGAGGTGGCGAGCACGGTGAACGGGTCGCATTCGAGGCGGGTTTCGAACCACGGCGATTCGCCGCGCATGGGCGCGAGGCGCTTGCCGTAGAACGTGCCGTCGGGGTTTTCGGCCTGCTCCTTCGCGACGATGCCGAGGTAGCCGCGGGCGAAGCGGGCGGCGTCTTCGTCGCGCCAGAGATCCCAGGCGAGATGCCATCCCTGGAGGGCGAAGGCCTGGCAGTAGGTGTAGCGGGCGCGGGAGTCGCCGCCGATGCGCAGGAGGCGGCCGTCGGGGAAGGTGCAGCGCTTGCACCACAGCCAGACCTCGCGCAGGTGGCGCAGGAAGCCGTCGGGCGGGGGAAGGCCGCGCCGCTTGAAGGAAAAGTGCAGAAGCGCCAGGTTGGAAAGGCACACGTAGGCGTAGCCGACATTGAGGTAGCCGTGGTGGTCGAGGGCTCCGTCGGGGAAGAAGTTGGCGCCGACGAAGCGCTCGCGCACGGGCTTGCCGAGGACGGGCGTGTCGTCCTCGGCGTCGGCCGGGAAGGAAAGGCCGTTGACGAGGTAGTCGGTGCCGCGCTCGACGAGGGGGGCCGCGGACGCGGCGCCGTCCAAAAAACCGTCGGCCGCCGCGCGGAGGAGGAACGCCCCGTTCCAGATGTTCGATTCCGGCTTGTTGCGGCCCGTCGAGGCTTCGAGGGCGGCGACGAGTTCGTATTCGTCCATGCGGTAGCCGCATTCGCACTCGACGAGGGCGCGGAGCCGCGCCTCGTCGTCGGCGGTGAAATATGGGCGCAGCAGGTCGAGGCCGGGCGTCATGCGCTCAAAGCCGAGGACGCTGATCCAGTGGCGGCCCCACTTTTTGCCGTCGGTGCAGGCAAGGTCGCCGGTGCAGTGGGTGCGGAGCGAGTATCGAACCATCGCGAGGGCGAGGTCGCGCAGTTCGCCGGCGCTTCGGGTGCAGCCGGCCTCCGCGAGCGTCGCCGGGTTTTCCGCGAGACACGCGAGCGCCCCGGCGACTTGCTGGTTGATCTGGACCGCCCAGTGGCCGCTTTCGCCGGTGCCGTAGTGCTTGAGGCCCGGCTCGCCGGGGACGTCGCGGAGATACTTGGGGAGCGCGCGGAGAAACGGGGCCGCCGCGCGCGTGAAATCGAGAGAGGAGGGAAAAGTCGACATTTTCGATTGCGGACGATTGCAACCGATTGCAGTCGAATGCCGATGGGCATCGACGGCAGCCGATTGCGCTTTGGCGACATTAACGCACCACCATCACGAACGCGAGAGGCATCGGGACGAGCTGGCCGTCGTCGCCGACCATGGCCGTGTGGACGGAGTCGCCATCGAAGACGATGTTCTTGAGCGCCGTTCCGGCGGGCATCCCGGTGCAGTAGACCTTGAAGGTCGATTTCGGATCGGGGATCGTGAGCTGCGATCCTTCGGCGCAGGAGATCGTGCCGAAGGAGAGCCTGGCGCCCACGGCTTGGTCGTTGCCGCCGGCCCAGATGACGGAGTTGCCGGCGCCGTTCACGGTCAGCGAGGCGAAGGCCTGCTCGAAGGGTTTCGTTTCTCCGGCGGCCGCGCCGGGGACGGAGAGCCGCCCCGGGCCGAACGCCGTGCCGAGCGTCAGCGTGGCGGCCGGATTGACCGGGTTCCAGTTGGCCTCGATGGCCGTGGCGTTGCCCGAACCGGCCTGGAAGGTCGCGATGTTCTCGTCCGTCCCGCCGCCGGCGACGACCGCCGCCACGCGCGGCGAGGCGATCCCGGCCGCCGTGGACTGGATCATGTAGCCCTGGCGCACCTCGTAGGTGCCGGCGAACTCGGGCTGGGCGAAGAGGTTGAGATTGTAGCCGCCGGTCTTCACGAGCGCGCCGGGCTTGTTTTCGACGAGCTTCAGCGTCACGCGGTCGGCGTGCCGCTGCGTCGCGCCCCAGGGCCGGTAGACGGTGGCCGTCACGGTGTCGCCGGCCGCATAGCCCTCGCCGGGGCAGACGACGACGGCGTTGGTCATGACGCCCGACGAAAAGGCGGCCGTGTCGTGGCTCGCGAGCGCGATCGCGGCCGCGTTCGAGCCGCTTCCGCCGCTGATTTCGATCCATGGCGGGCACGTCGAAGCGCCGACGTCGGTCACGGAGTCGATGGCGACGCCGTAGCCGCCGGGCGTCCGCAGCAGGACGTTCGTCCCGGCGTTGCCGAGGTCGATGCGGCGGCCGCAATGGATGGCGAGGCCGCCTTCGTAGACGTTGACGGCGTCGAGGAACAGGCCCTGCGTCTGGAGCGCCGACGCGGGGAACACGATGGAGCCGCCGTTGGCGTTGATTTCGCTCTTGCCGGGCCGGCCTGGATTCGCGAAGAGGAAGTCCGTGACGAGCGTTCCGCCGTTGAGGTTGAGGGAGGCCTGCGCATTGGCCAAGTTGGCCCCGACGCGCACGGTGCGCGCCGTGACGCAGACCGAACCGTCCAGCGTCGCGTGGACGGGGGCGCAGGTTCCCGCGTCCGCGCCCGTCTGCCCGGAAATCGAGAAGTCGGAACCGGTCGCGAAGGAGCCCTTGCTGCCGTAGAAGTAGGCGCCGTTGAGCCCGTTTGCGACGGACTTGCCGATGCCGATTTCGAACGAGAAGGGACGCGTTGCGTAGCGGGAGGCCTCCGTGGTGAGGACGGCCGTGAAGTTCGTTTCGGCGCGGACGTCGCCGCCGAGGAGCTGGAAGATGCCGTACCCGGCGTGGCCGATGCGGAAGCGCGTGTCATTGCTGATGTGCGGCAGGACAAGCGTGCCGCCCTCGACGGTGACCGCCGCGTACGCCCCTTTCTCGAATCCGGCGATGAGGCGCCCCACCGTCGCGGTGCCGCCCTCCTGGATGTAGGAGGAGGGGTAGACGGCAGTGCGGGATCCGTCGTCCGTGCTGCGGCCGAGGAGAAGTCCGCTCCACGCGGCCGTCGTTCCGGAGGGGTTGAGGGAGAGGGTGCCCCCGTCGCGGAGGATGACGCGCCCGCCGGCCTCCTTGTTGCCGCTGTCGTAGCGGCGGCCGACGCAGATGGCGTGGACGCCGTCGGCCCGGAAGGTGCCGCCGGACTTGACGTCCAGGATGCCGTTTGGGTTCTCGGATCCGGAGAACGCCGCGCCGATGATCGAGTAGGACCCTCCGGTGCCGGTGAGCGAGAGCGTTCCCTCCACGTTCAGGCGGCCGACGCGCAGGACGAGGTTCGACGCCGTGATGTCGCCGGTGAAGGTGCGCGCGGTGGAGTAGGCGGTGTTGTGGAAATCGAGCGTCTTCGCCTCGCCGTCGCCCGTGATGGTCTGGTTGCCGGTCGGGCGGTAGGTGGTGGGGGCGAGGCCGCCGAAGTTGGCGTCGTCGCCGGCCGTGGGGAGGGTGCCGCCGAAATTCGCGGCGTTCCACTCGTTGGTGCCGCCGGCGGATTTGTTCCACGTGCACGTCGCCGCGGTCGCGGCGGCGGCGAGAAAAACGGAAACGAGGGACGCGGAAACCGCGGTGAACGTTTTTTTCATGGGAGGACTCCTGGACGGGGACTGACCGTCGACGTGGTTTGAATGATAGGGAAAACGCCCCGTTCTGTAAATTGCAATATTCGCAGTTTTCGATTGTTGTTTTGGCAACACGGAATCCCCCTTTTCGCGCTTTGTTTCCGAGGTTGCGCGGGAACGGGCGATTTTGTATCATCGACCGGGCAACGGGGCGTGGCGCCGCGGCCGGATTCCGCGCGGCCGCGCTTTGCGAACCACACCGGCCGGATTTTCCATGAAC
>Ga0310691_10005985_pt1 | contig 13116 bp, 14 predicted proteins | sample 176DNAGHGlowgp2_FD_203887 | JGI IMG/M metagenome (GOLD analysis project Ga0310691, IMG submission 203887) | Sheep rumen microbial communities from Palmerston North, Manawatu-Wanganui, New Zealand - 1766 DNA GHGlow gp2 (v2) (version 2) | ecosystem: Host-associated > Mammals > Digestive system >... | reverse complement strand
CTCTTGAGATAAGCCCGGATGTGATAAGCGCTTCGCTTTCTCACTTTTTCGGCACTGAGAGGCGTTTTCAGCTTAAAGGAACATATAAAGGCGCAAAGGTAATAGATGATTATGCACACCACCCCCAGGAAATAACCGCGACACTTTCGGCCGCAAAGAACATGGGAAGGATAGTCCTTATCTTCCAGCCCCATACATATTCCAGGACAAAGGCTTTGTTTAATGATTTTGCATCCTCTCTTTCTGCGGCAGATGAGGTCATACTGGCACCGATCTATGCGGCAAGGGAAACGGATACCCTGGGCATGGACTCCAAGCTTTTAGCCGATGCCGTATCAGCCCTTGGCACAAATGCCGCAGGCTTTGACAGCTTTTCGGAAATAAAAGAACATATCAAAAAGATCGCAAGGCCGGGTGACCTTATCATCACCATGGGTGCCGGCGATGTATATAAGATCGGTGAGGACCTTATCAATGACACAGATAAAGATTGACGGAAAAATAGCATTACAAGACATTATCGTTCCGGGCGATTTTATAAAGAACAATATGCCCTCTTCCGGCGGCGAGCATGTAAAAACATATCTGATGCTTCTGTACCTTGTGCAGACACGCACCCCTTTTGATATTTCCGTCCTTGCCGACATGCTTGAGACCACCGAAAAGGATGTTACAAGAAGCCTTAAGCACTGGAGCGACAAGGGGCTTATAAAGCTTACAAAAGAAGGCAGGGAGATAACAGGTATTGCATTCGTTTCAAAAGATGCGGATATGGGCGCAGATACCGCGTGGGAAGTACCTGCGGCAAAAGAGGCGCCCGGCGTAAGCAAGATATCCTCTTCTCAGGATGATGATGACTCTTCTGGTGACGACGACGATCTTTCCGCTGAGACTCCCGAAAAGATCGAAAAGCTGGTCGTAACAAATGAGATGCGCGAGGAGATCGATGAGGACGAAAACTTTAAACTTCTTGCGACCATTGTAGGCAAGTACTTTAATCATATCATAAACAGCATCGAATACGATCTTTTGATACAGTTTTATTACCGCATGGACAAAAATCTTGACATCTGCGAGCAGATAATCGCTCACTGCGCAGACAAGAACAAGACATCAATGAGAACCGTTGATAAACTTTCCATAGAATGCATCGAAAACGGGTGCAAGGATGCAGCATCGGTCAGCTACTATCTGAACCGCAAATCGATCGCCGCAGAGATAATAGAGCTTTCGGGGATAGACAAAAAAAAGCTGCCCAAAGATAAAATGGAAATGGTGGACAAATGGTTTTTGACCTATCATTTTTCCATTGATATGATAAGGGAAGCTTTTGGCAAAGGTGCGGTAAAAGGCGGAGAAGACCCTTTTCCTTACGTTAACGGAATACTTACAAAATGGTATGATGAAGGCGTGACAACTCTAAAGCAAGTCCGAATCAAAGACGAAAAACACAGAGATGAACAGAACAGGAACCGCCAGTCCAGAAGAGGCGCTCCCGGCCAGCCCGGCAAAACAGCTTTCAATAATTTCGAGCAGCGCTCCGACGATTACAGTGAAGAAGAGCTTCTTTTTATTCAGAACAATATTGACGATACAACCGACGACCAGTAAAGAAAGGTAGATCATATGCCTCTTAGCAATTCACAATATGACCGCATAATGCGCGACTACAGTGCCAGAGCCCTCTTTCACGCAAACGAGCTTGCAGAACACGAAAGGCTTGCATATGCCGCCGTTCCGAGGCTTCGCGAGATAAAGGATGAGGTGGCGTCTCTTTGCGCCGCTCAGGCCAGAAAAAAGATACTCGGCGATACTTCGGGCGAACTTGACCTTTCGCAAAAGCTGAGCTTTCTTTCTGCGGAAAAAGCAAATCTTTTGGAAACATATGAATTTCCGGCAGATTACTTAGACCTTAAATACGACTGCCCCATATGTAAGGATACAGGCGTTGACGGACACAGGCGGTGCAAATGCTTTACGGTACGCGCAACGCAGCTTTTATACACCGACAGCGGGCTAAAAAATGTGCTTGAAGCCGAAAACTTTGACACCTTCGATCTTTCCCGTTTCCCGGAAGATGATGTACGTTCCATGGGTGACAAAAAGATTTCCGTGCGCGACAACATGAAGAACATCCTGGCAAGATGCAAGGCTTACGCAGAAAATTTTGACCGTTCAAAGAAGAGCCTTCTTTTTACAGGCCCCGTAGGTTGCGGCAAGACCTTCATGACGCACTGCATAGCAAAAGCCCTTATGGACAAGGATTTTTCGGTCATCTATCAGTCTGCAGACAGGTTCTGCGACACCCTTGCAAACGCGCAGTTTCACAATGACGATTCATATGACGACGATGCGGAGCTCATGCAGATGTATGAGGATGTCGATCTTTTGATAATAGACGATCTTGGCACGGAATACGCAAACAGCTACACGGCTGCCAAGCTTTTCAACTACATCAATCACCGAATAAGCTACGGCCAAGCAACGATCATCTCGTCAAATCTTTCGATAGCCGAGCTGACGAAAGCCTACACCGAAAGAATGACCTCAAGATTTTTCGGCAATTATGACATATTCTTATTCTTTGGACCCGACCAGCGTCGTCAGAAGTACTCAAAAAAGTGATGCTGCCCTCTTTGGGCTTGTAATTTGACCGCAAAATTGGTAAAATAAGTTCAGTAACAATTCTTTTTGGAGGCGTCATGCAGAACATAGAAGACGATTTCAGAACCATTCCGGTAGGCCCTTTGGGTCTTGTGCCTTTAAAGAGCTGTTCGTCCATGGGCACTCAGATAAACGACTGGATCGCCCGGTGGCGAAAGGAAAGAAACAAGGATTTCCACGAGCTTTTAAGCTTTTCGGGCTATATAAAGGATAATTACATCATACCCGCATCCACTCCCCGTTTCGGTTCGGGTGAGGCAAAGGGCACGATAGAGAGCTCTGTCAGAGGATATGATGTCTATATTCTTGTGGATGTTTTAAATCACAGCCTTACATATTCGCTTTGCGGCATGGTAAATCATATGTCGCCGGACGACCACTTTGCGGATCTTAAGCGTGTCATTGCAGCTATAGGCGGAAAGGCAACAAGAGTAAATGTAATAATGCCCTTCCTTTACGAAAGCCGCCAGCACAAGAGAAACGGCCGTGAATCCCTCGACTGCGCCATGGCGCTCCAGGAGCTCGTGCGCATGGGCGTAAACTCCATCATCACATTCGACGCGCATGACGCAAGGGTCCAGAATGCCATCCCGCTTCACAGCTTCGAAAACGTGCCCTGTATCTACCAGTTTGTCAAAGCCATCGTAAGGGTAATGCCCGACATAGAGTTTGACAAGGACAAGCTGATGATCATAAGTCCCGACGAGGGCGGAACCAGCCGCGCCATCTACTATGCGAACCACCTTGGCGTTGACATGGGTATGTTCTACAAGCGCAGGGATTACACAAAGATAATCGACGGTAAGAATCCTATTATCGCGCATGAATTTTTGGGTGCGGATGTGACCGGACAGGACGTTATCATTGTAGATGACATGATATCATCCGGTGATTCGATGCTTGAGGTAGCAAGAGAGCTTAAGCGCAGAAAGGCCCGCCGCGTAATATGCGTATCCACATTCGGACTCTTTACCAACGGTCTTTATAAGTTTGATTCGGCTTACGAGGATGGGGTGTTTGATTTCCTTCTCACCACAAACCTCACCTACCAGAGCCCGGAGCTTCTTTCGAGAAAGTATTATGTCTCTGTAGACATGAACAAATATATCGCGATGATCATAGATCATTTAAACCACAATATATCGCTCCACTCGCTTTTAAACCCCACCAAGAGAATAAACAACCTTTTGGAAAGGCATCTTAAAGAAATACAATAACAACAAAAAGCCCCGGCAATTACGCCGGGGTTTCGTTCATCTTTGAAAGCTTTGCGGCCTGATCGGCCGCGATAAGACTGTCGATGACCTCGTCAAGATCTCCGTTCATTATCTGGTCGATCTTGTAGAGGGTAAGATTTATCCTGTGATCGGACACGCGTCCCTGGGGGAAATTGTATGTCCTTATCTTTTCGGAACGGTCGCCCGTACCTATCTGACTTCTTCTCTCTTCCGCCTCCTCACTTGCACGTTTTTCAAGCTCCATCTCATAAAGCATGGCCTTTAAAACACGCATGGCCTTATCCCTGTTTTTAAGCTGCGACTTTTCGTCCTGGCAGGAAATGACTATTCCCGTGGGATAGTGGGTCAGTCTTACGGCAGAGTCCGTTGTGTTTACGCACTGTCCGCCGTTTCCCGAAGACCTGAACACATCTATGCGGATGTCCTTAGGATCTATCACTATGTCATTTTCCACCTCATCGGCTTCGGGCATTACGGCTACCGTGGCCGTAGATGTGTGGATCCTTCCGCCGCTTTCGGTCTTGGGAACCCGCTGAACGCGGTGAACGCCGCTTTCATATTTAAGACGTGAATATGCACCCTGGCCGCTTATTATAAATGTAACGGATTTCATTCCGCCTATTCCTATTTCGTTGACTTCGACCATTTCCGTCTTCCATCTTCTGCTTTCGGCGTAGTGGACATACATCCTGTAAAGCTCTGCGGCAAAAAGTGCCGCCTCGTCGCCGCCGGCGCCGGCTCTTATTTCCATAACGACGTTTCTGTCATCATTGGGGTCTTTGGGAAGAAGAAGTATCTTTAATTTCTCCTCCAAAGAGGCCATTTCCTCCTTTGCGCCCGCAAGCTCTTCCTTTAAAAGTTCGCGCATTTCCTCATCACTTTCACAGCCGAGCATATCCTCTGACTCTTCGATGGTCTCCTGCGCTTTTTTATAGGCCCTGTAGGCCTCCACTATGGGTGAAAGATTTGCCTGTTCTTTCATCACCATCTTATATCTGGCCTGATCTAGGGCAAGCTGCGGGTCATTTAATTCAGCCATCAGCTCCTCGTATTTGGCCAGCATATCCTCTAATCTGTCAAACATATCTACTCCTTATTTACATGCCATGGCCACTCTGTCAAGCCCGGCAAGGTCTTTTATCACCCTTACCTCCTTAAAGCCGGCCTGCCATAAAAGCATGGAAACGGCTTTTCCCTGACTGCAGCCTATCTCAAAAAACAATCTGCCGCCTTCGTTTAAATGCGCGGCGGCATCCTTTATTATTCTCTCATACATGATGAGTCCGTTATGCCCGGCAAAAAGCGCGCCGTATGGTTCATACATTATGACCTGATTCTGGACTTCATCCTTTTCATCCGGTGATATATAGGGCGGATTTGCGGTTATAAAATCATACTTTTCATCTGCGCCTACAGCGCCAAAAAGATCGCCCTTGTAAAAACGTACATCTGCATCGTTAAGCGCCGCATTTTCTTTTGCGACTTCAAGCGCTTCCTGCGAAATGTCCGTTCCGGTCCCATGCGCAAAGCCTCCAAGCTTCATTGCAGCTATCAGAATGCACCCTGAGCCCGTGCAAAGGTCAAGGATGCTTTTTCCGGCGGTGTCGCATTTTAAAACTTCTTCAACCAGAACTTCCGTATCAAGCCTTGGTATAAGCACTCTTTTATCCACATTGAATTTAAGGCCGCAAAACTCCTGCGTGCCGAGTATATACTGCACGGGTTCGCCTTTTATTCTTCTTTGGCACCTTTCTTCAAACAGCTTTGCGTTTTCTGTATCATCTGCCGATATCTCTTCCTCTTTTACAAGAAAATACCGGCTTCGCGATACGCCAAAAGTATCTTCAAAAAGAAGCCACGCATCGCTTTCCGGCTCCGCCGAGCCGGATCTTTTTATTTCATCTACCGCTTTTTCGTAATAATCTTTATATGTCATATCAGGGCATTTTATGTCTCTTTTACTGTTTCATCGGCCTCTTTGGCGGTCGAATCCCCGCCTTGGTCCTCTTTTTCTTCCTCAGCATTTTCATCATCAAGGTGCCCGTCATCTATTACTATCTCAGATGTTACGGCTTCTATGCCGGTAAGCTCCTCTTTATTAAGGCCGTTATTTACGGATTCATATTCGCGCCAGTCAAATACCGCTTCTACTGCGGCTATGGCGACCTCTATCATGGTCTCATCGGGCTCTGATGTGGTTATTCTCTGCAAACAAAGACCGGGCTTGCTTAAAAGATTTATGATGCAGTTATCGCTGTTCCCCGCAAGGCGCAGAAATTCGTATGATATTCCCGCAACCACGGGGATCAAAGCGATCCTGCTCAAAAACTTTATCCATATCGTCCTGGCATCTATTACCATGAACAACAATATGGAGATGATCATTACTATCAACAGAAAGCTTGTGCCGCATCTTTTATGAAAGCGCGAAGAGCCTTTAACATTTTCTATGGTGAGCGGCAGGCCGTGCTCGACGCAGTTTATGCATTTATGTTCTGCGCCGTGATACATGTAGGTCCTTTTTATGTCATTAAGGAAGGATATTAGCCATACATACAGAATAAATATGGTCAGCCTTATAAGCCCTTCAAGCAGGCTTACTATGTAGTGGTTCTCAATGACCTTGTGAAGAAGACTTCCGAAAAATGCAGGCAAGAGTGCAAATATGCCTATCGCAAGCACTATCGAAAGGATCATGATAAATGTCGTAAGGACCTTTTCGGCCTTGTCGCCGAACATTTTTGTCATGGCCTTTTCAAACTTGCCCGGCTCTGTTTCCTCCTCTTCCTCGTCCGATATATAAACTCCGGATGAGTAGTCGAGGCATTTCATTCCTACGACCATGGAATCAATAAAATTAAAGATCCCCCTTATAAACGGGAGCTTTAATATTTTGCTCTTTCCCGTGATGCTTTTATAGTCCTCTATCTTTAACTGTATTTTTTTATCAGGCCTGCGAACTCCGACGGAATACTTGTTTCCGTTTCGCATCATTATGCCTTCCATAACGGCCTGTCCGCCGATACCGGATGATTTCATACGTTTAGTACCTCTGCCCATTTATCTAAAAAACTGCAGACCTACGACAAAATGTCAAAGCCTGCAGTTTGCTCAAAGCGACGGCATTGCCGCCAAAGTTTTTCAGTCCTGTGTAAAGCCGTACTTGCGGTTGAATCTGTCGATCTTTCCACGAGCCTGAACAGACTTCTGCTGTCCGGTGTAGAACGGATGGCACTTGCTGCAGATTTCAACGTGGATGCTCTGCTTTGTCGAACCTGTTACAAACTCGTTACCGCAGTTGCATGTAACCTTTGCCTGATAATAGGTAGGATGGATCCCTTCTCTCATTTTTTCACCTCATCTTCTATTGTTCTTTGACAATAATTATTTGCGTTTTCACGCAGTGAAAGCAATTATAGCATAAGACTTTTTTTATTGCAAGGGGTTTTTTGCCATTTTGGTCTTAGTCTATCCTTCAATTTTTAAAGCCATTTCTGCTAACGATTTAGCATTTTTTCAACAAGTCTTTCCACTCCACAATTTCTGCCGTTTTGGAAATTATTTCCGCGCCCAATGCTTCCCATAGAAATCGATCAAAGCCTGACCCGCATTAAAAACTTTTAAGACACCTCTTACGGGTATAAGTGCGTATCCACCTTCCGATATCTCAATTTGGGCCTGAATTCCATATTTGTCGGCAAAAGATATACCGCATAAATAATTACCGTATTTTTCGGCCGGGAACGCCCAGTTTATCATCTGGTAGTTATTCTCATATGCTTCAGTGTAAATATATTGTTGTTCTGCCCGGCTCCCGGCAAGTATACCTAACAGTTCCTTTACCTCTTCTGCCGATAGTTCCTCTTCCATCGATTCTCCGTCGACAGCCTCATTTTTTATAGCCGAAACAGTATTATACAGACGCATTCTATCGACAAAAACATCCTCTCCCGTTTCAACATATATGTCATTAAGCCTTATATATTGAACATATTTATCTATACTTTCGATCTTATAGCAGATAAGATAATCCGCCGAATAATCTCCGACCGCATATGATCTGCCTGCCACATTGTCACTATCAGAAGGGACTATATTACCTTCCTTATCATATGCCTCAAGCTCTTTTAATTCGCTTTCATATTCAGGATCGATCGAAAAAACAAGTGAATTCTTTTCGTATATTTTGCCGTCATATGTAAACAGAGTTGACGCTGTATTATAAATATTATACTCTACTTTTTTATAATAAATACCCATCGGTTCCGCGCCTGTATCGGTTTCACTTTTAGACAATTCCTGTGTTTCTATATAAGATTCATCCTCGATCGGAACTGTTACATCATTCACTTTTGACTCTTCGGTTTCGATCTCAGTACTTGCCTTCAGCGAACTACTCGTCATTTTATCATCATTACCGGGCGAACATGACGAGAGTATAAGCATTGTAATTATTGCAAAAACAGCATTTTGTTTTCTCATAGCCCCCTCCGTGTTCTGTAACATTGCAGTTTTCTTGTTGATTCCCAAATCATGGTAACACAGGCTCTGCCGTTTGTCCACTTTTTTGCGCTTTACATGTTTCCACTTCTACTTCATCAACCCGCAGAAAAAACATAACCCCCACAACAGCAGAAAATGAACGGGATAAAATGCATAGAATACAAAGCGGTTTATCCTGCGGCCGCGGGTGCCGTTGTATGCAGATAAAATCGGAATGCAAGCAAGCGCAAGTATCTCCGACTCGCCTTCAAATACGGAAAGTATCATCACCGCAAGCGCAAAAGCTATCTCTTTATTCCATCTGAAAACGTAGATTATCGCCGCGGCGATGATCCCCGCAAAGCCGTAATCCGTTTTTACAAGCCATCCGAGTGCGCTTCCTGAAGCTACTATAGCGATCATCGCAGCTATTCTTGCCGGAATCTGCTTTATTCTTTTTTCCGCTTCATCTATTGCCATGATGACAAGAAGTGAGATCGTAAGGGTTACAAAAACATTCTGGCGCCCAAAATAAAACAGATCGCCCGCAAAGACCTGATCGTCCTTTAGATGAAGCGCCATATCAAAAGGTATCTCCGAAATGACCGCAAATATTGCAAGCCTTATAAGATATTTGATACGGCTTTTGGTGTGGACCGCGCCCTCTGTAAGCAGAAACAAATAAAGCGGAAAGGCAAGCCTTCCTATGCCTCTGCAGATCAGATATATCCATCCTACCGTCCCGATCCTGCCCCAGTTTTTATAATCGTCTAAAAATTTCAGCGTGCCTTCCGCATCCAGGATACGCATCAGTAATGTGGCGCCGATATGATCTATAAGCATGCTTATCATCGCTATCCACTTTATCTTTGACGCGCTTATACCGAACCGGCTCAAACTTTCTTCTTCCATATCCGTCCTTAAAAAAGGGGCTGTAAAAACAGCCCCCAAAGATCATTCCATAGCTTCCATGCGAAGCTTTATATATTCTTCAAGCAGGCGGGTGGTATTTTTTACTCCAAGCTTGCTTGAATTTATGCAAAGGTCATACCCCTTTGCCTCTCCCCATTTTGTATCGGAATAGCTGTTGTGGAAGGTCTGTCTCTGCCTGTCGTGATAGGCTATGGCAGCCTTTGCCTCCTCTGCGGTCATCTGATAGAGGTTCATTATCCTTCGCTGTTTTTGTTTCATGTTACCCATTATAAAAACAGTCACAAGGCATGGGTATTCTCTTAAGATGTACTCTGCGCACCTTCCGACTATGACAAAGGATTCTCCCGATGCGGCATGTTTTTTGATGAGTTCAAACTGCACCTCTGCCATCTTGTTTTCGCCCGGCTCCATATTTTCACCAAGGCCCGGCGCAGACATAATGCTCTTGGGAACATCATCAAACATGCGCGCATCAAAGGTGTCAAGCTGTTCCGTGTGCGCGATCTCATCGATCAGCTGCTGATCGTAAAATGCAAGGCCCATATCATCTGCTATCTGCTGCGCGATCTCGTGACCCGCGCTGCCGTATTCACGCCCAATGGCTACGATTATCTGTCTGTCCATGTTCCCCCCTGTTTTGTTTTTATTTTATTCCCTTCCGTCCCAGCAGTATGTGCAAAGTTTTTCGGGATCTATGCCGACGGAAGCAAGCATATCGTCAAGTCTGTGGAATCTGAGTGATGTGAAATTAAGTTCTTTGCAGATCTCCGATACCATTTTCTTATACTTTTCGGAATCCGGATCCGCATATTCGCGCAAAACATCTATGGAGACATCATCCTTATCGCCTTCAAGGCGCTTTATGACTCTTCTTGCGATCAGATCCATATCCGAATTCGACCTTGAAAAGTTAAGATATTTGCACCCGAAAAGAAGCGGCGGGCATGCGGGCCTTATATGAACTTCGGCCGCTCCGGATTCATATAAGAATTCCGTGGTCTCGCGAAGCTGCGTGCCGCGGACGATGGAGTCGTCTATAAGCAAAAGCTTCTTTCCCTTTATAAGCGCATGCACCGGGATGAGCTTCATATGTGCTATAAGATTTCTCTTTGTCTGGATGGTCGGCATGAATGACCTTGGCCATGTGGGTGTATATTTTACAAAGGGTCTTGAAAAAGGGATGCCCTTTTCGTTTGCATAACCTATTGCATGCGCCGTTCCCGAATCCGGAACACCTGCGACTGTATCGACATCTACATTGTCGCGCATGGCAAGATATTTTCCGCAGTTGTAGCGCATCTGTTCAACGCTCACGCCTTCATATACCGCGCTCGGGTAGCCGTAATATACCCAGAGGAAGGTACATATCTTCATCTTGTCACCGGGTGATACAAGAGTTTTACAGCTTTTTTCATCAAAAACAACTACCTCGCCGGGGCCGAGTTCCCTATCATCCGTGTAACCGAGGTTCAGGTATGAATAGCTTTCAAAGCAGGCGCATCTTGCGTCATCCTTTTTGCCCAGAACTATTGGCGTTCTTCCAAGCTTATCCCTTGCGGCATATATTCCCTTTTCGGTAAGGATCAGCATTGAAAGTGAGCCGTCCACGACTTCCTGGGCAAATTTGATACCTTCTATAAAATTTTCCTTCTGGTCAATAAGCGCAGCAACAAGCTCTGTAGGATTGACCTCCCCGTTGCTCATTACAAAGAAGTGGACCTTGTTTTTAAGGATCTCTTCTACTATATACTGCGCGTTGTTTATCTTGCTTACTGTTGTGATGGCGTAAAGCCCATGCCTTGATTTTACCAAAACAGGCTGAGCCTCGTAGTCGGAAATACAGCCTACGCCGTAATGTCCGTCAAAGTCCTGTAGTTCTTTGTCGAACTTGGTTCTGAAAGGAGAGCCTTCTATGCTGTGGATGGACTTGTGAAAGCCTTTCTCACCGCATACCACCATGCCGGCTCTTCTTGTGCCGAGGTGTGAATGATAATCAGTTCCGAAAAAAAGATCAAAAATACAATTTTCCTTTGATGCTACTCCAAAAAATCCGCCCATACTGCCTCCGGTTCGTATATAAAAGTCTACCTGTCTATTTTACCAAAAAGCATTATTCTTTGCAATGTATTTGTTCCAAAACTTTTATGAATATTCCGGGAGGGCAAAGTTTATAATTTTTTTATAATTTATTTCAAAATTTGTTAGCACTCACTATTGACGAGTGCTAACAAATGTGCTATAACTCTATCGTAAGCAAAAACAAACGGCTCTTGCCAAAAAAGCCGGGTCGATTCCGGCACACCAAAAGGAGGTATAAATATGTTTGATTTATTTAATGATGGATTTTTCGGTGATTTTTTCAATGACACTTTCAGAGATTGCAGAAATGATGTCGAGCCGAGACGCCCCGGCGGCTGCCCCGCACCCAAGCCTTACGGACTTATGAAGACCGATATAAAAGATATGGGTGAAAGCTATGAGCTTATGATCGATATCCCCGGCGTTAAGAAAGAGGATGTTTCCGCCGAGCTTAAAGACGGCTTCCTTGTAGTTACCGCTTCAAAGAACGACGAAAAGGACGAAAAGGGCGAAAACGGAAAGTACATCCGCAGAGAACGCTTTGCGGGGAAATATTACAGAAGGTACTTTGTAGGAAAGAAGCTTAAGGAAGAAGATATCAAGGCTTCCTTTGCAGACGGAGTTTTAAAGCTTTCCGTACCCAAGGAGAATACTATCGAGCGCGAAGAGCCCAAGAAGCTGATCTCGATAGATTAAGACCCGGCTCTATTTTCAAGATTTTTCTAATTTTTACCGCCCGTAAGCTTCTTCAGCTCTACGGGCGGTAAGATTTTCTTTAAGTGTACCGCCCAGGACCTTCTTCGGCTCTCTGGGCGGTAAGATTTTCTTTAAGCGTACCGCCCATAAGCTTCTTCGGCTCTGTGGGCGGTACACACATACATATGAGACCCATAGACTTAAGTCAAAGTCTCACTAATCATTATTCTTTTTTAAGCTATACAATATGATAGCTTGACACAGGATAAGAAGCACCGCCAAAACGTCTACAATATATGTTATTACCGATACCGGATTTAACATAATTATGCACATAGTATTGACAATCAAAACCATCCCTGAAATATAAATGCATTCTTCATATATCTTTTTTTTCTTTATAAGCGCGGCGCAGATCGTACATATAAACATGATCAATGTCAGAACAAATGCGATATTGTAAAACCAGGGGCCGCTCCCCCAAAGGCCAAAGTCATAGTATTCCGCCGATCTCGTTATGGTTTCTGTCCCTTTATTTGCAGCCTCCTGATACGATACACTTCCCGGCAAAAGCTCCAATATCACGCATCCAAGGGATAATATACATGGGATCATCTTCTTTATTTTCATTTGAATAGCCTTTCTTTATGAATATAACATACTTTTTCATTTTTGTTTAATCAGATTATCACTCTTTCAACCGCAAAAATCAATAGCCCCTGCACGAATGGTCATATTTTCTGCACAAATGGTTTCTCTTTGCCCCGGATAAGTGCTATAATAAAAAAAACAAAAGGAGTGTACGCATGAAAATAGCGATCTGTGATGACGATAAGATCATAATCGACCAAGTCGATACCATGATAGCCGAATACTATGAACGCCATGATAAAGAAATCCCTGAAATCAAGAAATATGACTCCGGAAATGCTTTGTGTGACGATTCCTTTATTCCCGACATAGTATTCCTGGATATTGAAATGCCCGGCGGCAACGGTCTGCTTGCCGGAAACGAATTAAAAAA
>Ga0310691_10005984_pt1 | contig 13117 bp, 24 predicted proteins | sample 176DNAGHGlowgp2_FD_203887 | JGI IMG/M metagenome (GOLD analysis project Ga0310691, IMG submission 203887) | Sheep rumen microbial communities from Palmerston North, Manawatu-Wanganui, New Zealand - 1766 DNA GHGlow gp2 (v2) (version 2) | ecosystem: Host-associated > Mammals > Digestive system >... | reverse complement strand
AAACACCATTATTAGAAATATAGATATTTTCTCCATCTTCTATCATTTGAAATGCATTTATAACTATAATGTAAGTTTCTCCGCCATGTCGTTTACCTACATTAATTGCAGTTTCCTCATCAGGTGATAGATGAACATATTGTCTTGTTTGTGGAAGAAGACCATCCTTTTTAATATTATCCAGGAACTTTTCTGAAGTACCGTGATAAAGATATGGATTCTTTACAGTAATGACTGCTTCTTTTAATCCAACATCAACCGGAATAGAATGACCTTGTCTTGCACGAATCTTTGTCTTATCTTCATTATACTCATATCTTGCTTTATTATTAGTTTTTACAATTTCATCAATAAGTTCTTTGCTATAACCTTTTAATGAAGCAAGATAATCAATCTCCATCCATCCATTATTATCAATAAGTCCAGCATCATATTCTTCTTTACCATGACGAAGAATAAAAGACATATACTTACCTTTTGATACTAATTCTTTTTTATCATAAATCATATTTGATAACCAATTATATATATATCTTCAGGATGTTCTCCTAAAACATCATGTGTTACATTACATATCCAAATTTCTGGTTCAAATCCAGCATACAATTCAGCAAGCATAGATGCATATTTATTATATAAAGGACCTGTGATATTATAATATGCTCCCTCATCATCATGGCTCTTCATATGAAAATGAACTAAATATTGACTGGGTTCTTCATCAGTTACTTTAATAAATACAGTATCACAGCAAGCACTTATTGCATCAAGAAATATGTCAGCACCCATAACCATTTCATTATCTTCAAGAGAATGATTAGGTATATCAGCATACCACTTGTTATCTTGCTTAAAAAATTTTATTGTCTTAATCATTTTTTTTAATCTTACTTAATACAAAATTCATCATATCATTCTGCATAGCGCATGCATCAGCATAACTAAGTTTAAGACCTCCAGTTAAATGACCCCAACCACGGAATGAACCAAGAAGCTCATCATTCATATAAAGGTCGCAGCCGTCTTTAATTTCAAGATTTTTGTATTTATCTTCTTCATTAATTGAATGACCATTTAATACTGCAGAGATATTACATGCTAAATCATTCATGAATTTATCATTTTCTTCAGTAAGGTCTTCAACGGTAAATACCATTACATTATCTTTTGCAAATACATACCCATAATGATCATACCAAAATGGAGGCTGCCAAATATCTGTCCACTTCATAATACTTTATTCATTTTTATTAACTTCAAATAAAACTACTATTAATTTTTTCCAGTCTTTACTATATTGTGTACCAGCACCAGCAACAGATGTATTTACACTTATGATTTTCCACAAACCTTTTTGAATATATGCATTAATTGACCTAGCATTATAATATTCATGTTCATCAAAAACATTATACCAATTAACGTCACCAGATGCATTTTTAAGTAACAACTGTTGTTTATTTATATTAATTATTTCTTCCATTAAGTATATTCATTTATAAAAAATAATTTATTACAATGTGGACATCTATGAACCTCTTCCCATTCGCTCCATCCTTCACCGTCATAACTATATCCACTGTTTCCATTAAATATATCTTCACAACATTCTATCTCAAATACATTACCATCTAATTCTCCTCCACATATAGGACATTTATCATAAGGTTCTGTACATTCTGGATAATTATGATTTACTCTTTCAGTTTCAGCGGGATATAATTTATTTGATACAAATGCATATTTATCAGTAATAAATCTATCTTTAAAATCATATGGGTCTTCAAGTTTCCAATCAATAACATCATTCAAAATCATTTCTTTCAATTTATTTTCTTCAATATATGAATTAAAATAATATGCTGAATGAATCATTAAATCAAATTCCCAATCAAGAAATCTATAAATTTTTGTACCATAAAATGTATCCCAATATGATTTACATTTTAGTGTTCTATCATATATATCATCATTATCTGAAATATTTTTTGTCTTATTATGATCAAACCATTCGACTTGGTATCTGTATCTACCAAATCTAAAACCATAAATTTTTATAGTGTCTTTACTAATTGGACTATATTCTTCGTTCATTTTATTCCCAAGTTACTTTCTTTTCAAGATAGCCTTTACCTTTACATCTTGGACATTCATCACTTGTCCAATAAGAATGATACTTATGATCTCCATATAGACCTCCATCAAATACCTGTTCTGAATGTTCATTTACTCTTCCCTTTCCTTTACATTCAGGACAAACAACTCTTGTACCATCAAGAATTTTTTCATGATTGATACATTCATCCTCAGTTGTAAATTCTTTACCATCCTTAGCGATGTAAACATTGTAATTCTGAACAACAGTTCTGCTTCGTTTTTCTGTTCTCATATTTAATTATTATTTTTTCTTCTATATATTATTAACATAAAACATTCTTCTGCTTCTCTTATAAAGGCATCTCTTTCAAAAAAGGAATTATATCTTGACTTTGCTTCTTCAATAATTTCTTTTTCTGTTTTAATTTCAGCACAATGAGATGCATATAAATCAGCTTCTCGTTTTGCTTGAAAACATCTTTCTTTTACATCTTCAGTTATGTATTTACTTCTTTTATCAGAATATTCACTCATTTTATTCAAGTAATTTACATTCTTCTTCAGTATACATTGAATGAAGTTTCTCCAACCACCACTTAGTTTTTACTTTTACTGATGGTCTTCTCTGACCCTTAAGAAGTGTTGAACGTTTAAATACTACTCCTTCTTTAACATAAGGCATTGAACAATCAGGTTGTGTCCAATCATTTGTTTGAATTAAATTAATTATTGTAGAATCAAGTGCGCCACGATAAACAAGTGCAGGAATTTCAACACCGCTCATCTTAAATAAGTCATAATACTTTTCAGGCTCCATATATCCTTTTTTCTTAAGGAATACATCAATAAGAGCAAGATGCATTTCATCTCCTTCTACATGTTTACCAGCAAATGAATTTTCACCATACCACTCAAAAACAAATGTTACTTCATCAATACCAGTAAATACATCTTTCTTACCAGAATGTTCTTTAACAATTTTAGAAAGAATATCAGGATAATTAGAATTCTTAAACCACTTTACAACAGGGCCAAACTGTTCACTATTTTCATCAACAGTAACAGTTCTACTTCCAAATGGACCCCAAGTTTTCTTTCTACAATTATATGTAGCAACAAAATTCTGTCCATCTAGTTTATTGAATCCCCAGACGAATTCACCCTTAAGTGTTCCGTCATCCTGGATTCTTGGTATGCTATCGTAATGTTTCATTAATCAATAAAAAACTTTTTGAAAAAACCTTTACCTTTATTCTCAATATCACCACTTACTGTTTGAATGTCTCCATGAACTTCATCACAAGTAATATCACCGCTAGTACTTTTTACACCGCCACTAACACTGCCTTTAATATTAATGTCACCGGAAGTAGATATAACTGACCTGCAATTTCCAGTTACTTCAATATCACCACAATCTGTTTTTACATCACCCTCAACATTTCCCTGAATAACAATCTTAATATTCTTTTGCGTTATTTCATTAGTATCTGTAATAAGCTTACCATTACAATAAACTTTATTATTTATGACACTTATATTACCACCATGAATATCGTATCGTTTACCATTTACTACTACTGTATTCATAATTAATTAGTCTTCTTATAAATTTGAGCTTCACAGAAATACTTAATCATCTTGTACTTTTTATCATCATCAAGAAGACTATCATTAATATAATCCCACATTTCATCAAGAGTCATATTATCAATCTTATCGTACTTAAGTCTAGTACAATTAGCGTCCTTCAGCATCTGACGAACCTTATTGTCTCTTTCCTCCTTTCCAGTATCAGGTACAAGAATTACCCAAGTACTTCCTGCTTCCTTAATGTTAATATGTTCTTGTCCATCATAAGCAAGAATCATACGCTTAGTCTTTTCGCTCTGAATAACAAAAGGCCCTTCGTTATTTTCATACCTTTGAGTACAGAGAACATTAACTGCATCTGCAGTACTAATGCCGTAAGCAATCGGCTTCCAATTTCTAATGTGCTTCATTTTTATAATGTTTGTTTTTTAATAATCTTCGTGGGATATTTTATATTTAATTACTACACCAGAATGCTCAATTTCATCGTCAGAAGGAACGAACATAACTAAATCGGTATTACGAACTAAATCTTTACATCTTTCACCATCACAATTATTATCAATCCAAACTTCTCTGTTCCAAAACATCTCCCCGCCTTTTTGATAAAGTTCATAAATAATCTTATTTACTTCATCAATAAAACCTTCTTTCTTTTCAGAAATAAGTTTATTAAGTTTGTTACAGATTCTTTTTGTTTTCATTATATTCCCAAATTAACTTAGCACGTTTCCAATTCTTAGTCCAATGTTCCCCAGTAGTAACATGGCCAGGACGTACCCATTTGCATACATAATGACTGAATTCATCTATTGGAAATTCATCAGCAATACGAATTACTACACCTTCTCTTTGCTGGCCATATTTAGAAGGTTCATGAACAAACTTGTCAACAAGAACCCTAAGTTGGTCTTCAGATTCAATAACTCCTCTCCAAAGCTCAGGCACATGCGGAAGACGAAGAATATCTGCATAGGTACATACATCATCCCAAGAATACCAAATATATTTATCATCATTTCTTACAGCAAAGATATGATAATAAGAAGTAAGTCTGTCATAATGGATTGAATGTTCTCCAAAAAGATTTTCTCCATAAACTTCTTCATTGGTAGAAATCTTATTATAAATCTGCCAGAAAATTCCATCTTTATCCCACATGTTTCTTGTCCAAGGAGAACGTGTCGGAGCGCCATGTGAACGAGCAAAAACATCATAGTGATTAACCATATTATTTTCACCGTCCAATTTTTCTGTTATAACTATCTCTTTACCTTTATAATATTTAAACCAATCACCAGACAGCTTCCTATCATCAGAAGTTGTTCCTGGAGACCAAGGCAAATGATATGTTCTCGGATATTTAGTATTTACTTTTTCCATTGTTAATAAGATTCTATTACTAAAAATGTACCTAATGTATCTTCTTTATCTTCTTTATCTGGTTTAGATACATATATCCAAGGTTCTTCTTTTATATCATAATTACCTGTTACGACATGAAGATCACCTTCTTCTTTTTGTATTTTTTCTAACTTTTTAATTAAGTCCGATATTTTCATAATTAATCAAATACACTTAATGCTGTTATTTCTAAAACAACTCTGTATAATTATCTACTTTAATATTTACAATATAATATAGAAACAAAAAAGAGGGATTCAAAGAATCCCTCTACATATTACATATTTATTTATAAATTAAATTTTAATAACCTTTGTATGACCATTTGTATAATCAGTAACATCAACAGCTACTTTAATAGGATTATTTGTTATATCAATATCATCTTTTTCACCATTTGCTTCATCAGGATCGTTTGTACCATTAGCAATAGAAGTAATATTGATAATATATTTGTAATACTTACCTGCCTCAAGACCAGCTGCAGGAAGTTCGATAGGAACTCTTACATCATATACTGTTGTACCTTTATAAGTATAACTGAGTTTTACAACAAAGTGTGTAAGACCATCATCACCTGGAATTACATAGAATGTAGTAGGTGAGTAAACTGCTTTCTGAGCTGCTGTATCTTCATTATCACCTGTGTATACAGGAATTATTGTGTTTGCAGGGAGTGAGAACTGAATAGAATCAGTTACAGCAACACGATTATCAAATGTAAGGCCAGTAGATACTGTTGCATCAGCAGTCTTTGTGTGAGCAAGATGAGCATAACCATCGGTTGCATCAGTCTTAGCAGAGAATACACGGATACCTTTAAGACCAGGAATTTCAGGAGAACCAGGTGTTGCTGGAGTACCAGGAGTAATAGTGCAAACCTGAGTGTCTTTTACAATATTACTTGAAAGGAATACAAGAACTTGATTAGCATTTGCATCACTTACATTAATACGAATAACTCTCCATCCTTCATTATAAGCTTTTTCAAACATTGCCCAGAATGAACCATTATCTGAACCACCTTTCCAATCAGTCTGATGTGCTTTTAATGCAGTTGAAAATGCATCATTACCAGCTGCAAATTCAGCTTTATCAACTCCATCAGCAAGCTTCATCATAAAGATATTTTTATTAGAAGCAGCGCTTTCCCAATCTTCTGTAGTTACAGTCTTAGATGTACTGTTGACAACTTGATTAAGTCTATAATAAACAAACTGCGCATTTACAGCATCCTTAATAGAAAGAAGCCAAGTCTTTGCAAGCCAACCATTAGAGGTATTATCACTACCTACATAAAGAGGATTAGGTTGTGTTTTTGTTAATTTAGAATAACCATTATCAACACCATAAAAACCAATAGCAACTTGAACTTCACTACCAGCAACAAGTTCATCAATAAACTTGGTAGTCTTCTTTGTATAAGTTTCTGTATCTTGTGTACCTTGTGAAGCAGGAACTGCAGGAATTGTAGGTGTGTAATCTATAATCTGTGTATTAGCATCATCACTAATGAAACCAAGATAAAGAAGAGCATTACCGTGCTGGAATGGAAGAGTTACTGTTTGTCCATAATTAGACTTTGCAACATCAGCTCTAGCCCAAAGAAATTCCTTTGGTGAATCAGCAGCAAGTGTACCTGAAACTCTATTATCATCAACTACAAATGATTCAACACCAACTTTAACAGCACCATTCTTTACCTTAACATCAGTTGTTGGAATAACTCCAATAAATGAATAAGAACCAGCGCTATTTTTAAAATATTGACGTGTTTGAGTTTCAACGCCATCATAATCATATGAATCAGTACCAGTTGCAACAACTTTAAATGGATTCATAATAGTATCATTACTTGAATTCCAAGCATAAAGACTAAAGTTATCATAATGCCATTTTGAAGTAGAACTAGCTACAGCCTTTGTTGTTTGATTAGACTGTGATAAAACAATAGCATATTCTCCTTTTGAATTTACAGGAATTCTGTTATTAAATGTGTTATCAAGCTTAACACATGAAGCAAATATTACTAACCCTGTAACAATTGCCATTAAAATTTTTTTAAAATTCATTTTGCTTGTTTTATATATTTATTTTGTTTTAATTAAAAAATCCTTCTTTAATATTAGACCAATAAATGTTGGTCCTATGTAATATGCTTTATTACTATTCTCCATGAATTCTTTAGTAATTACTTTATTAATCATTACTTTATTATTTTCAACTGTTATTGAAGATGTTTCATCAGGAGTATTTGTTTTTCCATTTCTATAATTATTGAATACAATATTTATATTTCCACCTTCAACATAATAGTAATCAGCATAATATACTTTTTCAAATAAGCCAATTCTAATAATTGGTGAAATTTTCCAATTATGTTTTAAACTAAAAGTATATCCTAATTCTAATCCACCACCGTAAAGAAATCCTACCTTTCCAATATCTCCAAATAATTCAGTATCAAAGTATCCTGCGTTTCCATAAATACCTGTGAACCATTTATCATAATCATAATTGAAATATTTTCTAAAACCAGTATTCCAAATATCAATGTTATATATTTTTCCAAATAAATCCCAGTTTGAAAATGAACCTTCAATAAAGAATGACATTTGATTAAAATATAACTCAAATCCTATATTTAATCTTAATAACAAATCAGAAGGTATATCATTATAAATTCCAATTATTGGCTTTTCATTTTCTTCTTTATGTTGATATACATAATAATTATTCTCTATTGTAGTATAATGAACAGTATCTTTCTTTTCAATATGAACAGTATCTTTCTTTTCAATATAAACAGTATCTGTCTTAGTTGGAGAATTAATATTTTCTGTTTCCTTTATAAAATGAATTTCAATATATGTAGCTCTTAATTTTGTATAATCGCTTTCATCAAGTCCAGTTTTCATTAAGAATAAATCATAATTATTATTTTTTATGATCTTACTACTTACTACTATATTTGAAATATATGAATAAATTTTATCTGCGCGTTTATTAGCAAGTTTAATATTTGCATTATAATTTCCTTCCGGAGAGGCAGAACCAATTAAAAGAATATAATCAATGTTATCTTTATTCTCTTCAATGATTGGAACTATCTTATTAACATAATTATGATAGTTTTCATTTTGTATGATATTATCAGTATTTATTGTAAACTCTATTGTTGTTGATATAGTGTATAAATTACTAACTTGTGCATACGAACTATATACACAAGCTGATATTATACATAAAATACAAAGTATTTTTCTGAATGCTCCCATATTTTTTAATAATAAAAATATTTAATATCGGAATAATGTAAAAATAAAAGAAACTTAATTTTACTTAAGTTTCTTTGTATACTGTTATAAAATTTATTTATTATCCAGTAAACCCTGTTAAATCAAACATCTTATTCTTTTGGTCAGTTGTTAATTCTTTATTCCAAACCCAACCTCTGTTAGCACATGTTGAATATCTACACCATCTATATTCATCCATTAAAACATCTGTAGCATTTTTAAATGGATATCTGGAATAAATATCTATTTCATCTTCAAATCCATATCTTTCAATTAAAATTCTTTCAGCGTCTTGGTTATGACTCCATGCTCCACGGCACCAAATAATTTCTCCGAAAGGTGATAACCAACAGTCTTTCATTTTAATCTAATGTATCTTCATCAAATCCCATGCATTGTCTATTAAAACATACAATAGGATTATTCTTGTCAATATATCCTCTTTCAATAGTATTTCTTATAACATTAGGATCATCCCAAATACATCTTGAAAGAATTCTATTAAATAGTATATTTGAAGAATCAATCAGATTTTGATCTTGTGGAAGATTATACCAACCAGCCTCATCAAGTTCTGAAACAAACATACCAGTTGCAAAAGCATTCAAATTATACTTATCAGCAAATATATTTGCATTACACCAATAACAAATTACTGGCTTATTACGAAAGAACTGAAGATGCTTTGAAGTAATGATATATCGCTTTCCTAAAATATCAAGCATTCCAAGTTCAGTACCATGACCAACAAAAACAATTCTATCAGCCTTACGTAATGCTTCCTTTACAACAGAATTAGGAATTCTGGTTCCTGTAAGAACCGTAACATCATCTCTATCCATATAATCTTGATACAGAATCTCTGCGAACTCTGTACTTGGGTCTGTAGGATGTAGAAATAGTGTATTCATAATTCGTATATTTTGTTTACAAATAAATATAGTAATAGTTAAATAAAATTTCAATTACTTATCACTAACATCATAAACATTACCTTTAATAAGCTGATTAAAGTACTCCTGAGGATCTATGTTCTCAAGAGTACTGTTAATCTGATTTATTGCTTCTTGATATTTACTTCGTGCATAAAGTAAATCATTAATGTTTAATTCCATACTTATCACGGATAAAGTTGAACATTTCAGTCATACTTCTTCCTTCAATAGGGAATCGTTCATCAGCAGGCATGCAAGAATTCTTAGCGAACTTCTGACTTACTGCATCAATATAAAGAGTGAAGTTACCATCATCTCCCATATAGAATTCATCCCATTCTTTCTGCTTATCTTTGAAAAGAAGTTCCTTCACTCCAAGCTGCTCAATAGCAAGATTATCAAAAGAAACAACCTTGCATTTCTTAATCATTTCTGGAAGCATATTCTTTAGAATATAGAATCCATAAGAAATATCATCGTTGAATTTCTTTTTATATTCAATACCACGTCCAAGATTCTTATAGCCAAGGACAAGTACCTTAACATTATTCTCCATAAGAAGCTTAATAGTAGGTTCAGTAAGAAGACCAGCAATTGTATGAATAACTGCATTAGGAAAATTCTTTAATGCCTCGAAAAGTTCTGGAGTAGCTTTAACAAGACTTACACCAAGACCGTAAATCATCTTCTTATTAGTAAGATACTTAATATAATCAAGGTGCTTCATAAACTGATTTTGATTTACAGTCACATTGACAATAATCTTCTTCTCCTGCATCTTAAGAAGGAATGCATCAAGCTGAGGATGATCAAGGTCATTACCATTGATTGCAAGTTCGGTATAAGGCTGGAGAGTATTCATCCAAGGCTGAGCAAATTCAGTTCCGTTCATAAGAGCAGAATGATTACCTTCCTTAGTACATCCTTCATAACAGAATGGACAACCCTGTGAACACTTATCAGTAATCTTTACATCTGCATTTTCAGGAAACATTGGAATGAATTCATCTTCCTCAGTCTGACGAATCTTAGTACCATCACTAAGGATAGTTACATTATAATTACCATTTTTATAAACTCCAAGAATTTTCATAATATTTGTTTGTTTTTAGTTATTAAATAATTTCCAATCATCAGAAGTTATATTGTCATACTTCTTTTAAAGCGTTTTTAAATTCTTCAATAAAATTATCTTTCATTCCACAATCATCTTCAAAGAACCAAATATAATTTTCAGCATTCTTTTGAAGCCACTTAACAGCCTTTTCTATTGCTATATCATATCCAGACTGATAAGACATATCAATTATCTTTCGAAGTTCCTTATTTTCAATTTCTGTCTTCATATCTATATCAAATTTTCAAGGTGAATGTAATCCCATATTCTTTTTTAATTCTTAAATCAAATTAATATTTTCACCGTCTGGAGTAGTAACATCAAGAGACTGAACTTCATAATCATCAGGAACGGTAAGTATACCATCTGCTGAAAATTCATATCCATCTACATTAATTGCAGCCATGACAGCCCAACAATAAGGAGGGTCAACAAAATCATATCGTTCCCAATCACCGTCGGAAATATTGGCATAAAACAAATCAATAAGTTCTTCTTTATTCATTTCAATATCTTTTTAAAACATTTATCATTTTCATCCCACTGCATTCCATTGAAAGATTCACCCCACTGTCCGCCGTAAGTAGGTTCTTTCTTAAAGAAAAATTTGTCAACATATTGCAGGATTCCATCTTCATCTACATAAAGAGTAGAATAATAAGTAGTTTCCCCAACACGAGTAAATGGTTGTTCATCCTTAACATCATAAAAATAAGGCAAACCATTTTTACGAATATTAACTACAATACAAAAAACTGGCTCAGTTGATTTCAATCTATGCTGGCATTCTTTCCAAACAGCATCCCATTTTTTACCAACTGACTTAAGAAGGAATTTAAATAGATGATTATAATCGTAATTCCATGTATCTTCAGTGCTCTTCTTATGAAAGCCTTCAAATACTTTATCAGAATTTTTTACTTTATCAGTATGTCTATCATACTTAAACCTACGCTTACCAGGAAAATCCAAATGAGGAGCCCCATTATGCGTTGTTTTACGAAGTTTATGATATAAAGGTTTTTGTTCCATAGTTAATAAATTAGTAAGAAAGAATACCACTCTTTCCAGTGATACACTGAAATTTAAATAATTCTACATCAGAACCATGATAGAAATGTTTTTCAGCTTCACGAAGTAACTGAACATTTCCATTAGGAACTCTAATGATAACCTTTGACATAGGATCAATCACAGTAACATTAATCTGGTCCTCTGTGAGATTGTTATTCTTCATAAAGGACTCAATAGCGTTAGCTACAGTTTCTGTTACTTCTTTGTTGATATTATTCTTACTTATCATAATGTTTGTTTTTAATTACATAACTAATATAGAAACAAAAATGTGGAATTCAAAAAGAACTCCACATTTTATTAATCATGTCCTAAATATCCCCAAGCAATCATCTTGGTTCCATTTGAATCTTTAAATGAATGAGACCAATCTTCGTACTCATAATAACTCCAATATTCATCTTCACTCATGAAATACTCATCTGAATCAAAATCATATTTCATTTCATCCCAATCAAGACCTACTGCGTCAAATGCAGAATAAAGTGCCCCAGTTTTCTTGTATGTTTCTTCAAACTTCTTCCAATCATCCTCAGATAAATCAGTAATATTCTTTTTGAAATATTCGATGTTTCTGAGAATTGCTTCATCCTTAGGAAGATATTCATCTTCATCATTCCATTGCTGACGGAAATAAATTTTTCCTTCATTAAAGCCTTTATAATTCTTTTCAGTTGTAATTGAACATGAATGAACTGAACTTGAGTTAGTTTCAAAAACTCCTTGTCTAATACTTACTTTCATATCTTAACTTAATTTATTTATTTACTATTACTTGTTGAGCTTGAGCCCTTAAACATAAATTCACAAAGCAGCATTAAACCAAATGCCTGCCAGAATGTAAGAGTAGTAAGTCCGAAAATCATTGGCATAAGCCAGTTCCAAAGTAACATGAAAGGCCAAGCAAACAAAAGACTAATCAAAAATGCAATAATAACAACAAAGATTACTCCAAAAAAACTTTCAATAAATTTACTCATAATAAAAAATAAAATTTAAGGTTAGTAAAAAATTCATCCTCTAATATAGTAGACTTAATGCTAGAGATGAATATAATAATGTTATGTTAAATTATATATTACTTATTGATACACCGTGTCTAGCCTTAATTATTCTTTAAGAACTTATACTCTGTATCTTTTGGCACTGTGAAATATCTCCAACATCTTTCTTCCCAATTTTTATATACATCATCTTCTCCTTCATAGTACCATTCATTATCATTCCAAGTTTCAATTCTTGAACTATCATTAAAAAGAAATCTATATAATCTGTCTTCATTAAAAATGATATCATCAACGAAATCAAGTTCAGGAAGATGATCAATATATCCACCATCTCTATTCTTAGTCCAATCAGTATTAAAATCTTCTTCAAATTCTATTGAAAAAGGATTCTCTTCATCAAGACCGTATTTGTATAAAGCAGTTCTAATTGCTTCTCTTCTGCGAATATATTCTGGATTTTCTTTATCTATTACGATATAACTTTTTTCATCACCATATCCAGAAGGATGAACATACTCTTTAATAAAGTGATGTATAATAGTTGTCCAAAGATAAGAAGCCTTTGAATTATAATCACAATAAATTACATGT
>Ga0310691_10005980_pt1 | contig 13122 bp, 5 predicted proteins | sample 176DNAGHGlowgp2_FD_203887 | JGI IMG/M metagenome (GOLD analysis project Ga0310691, IMG submission 203887) | Sheep rumen microbial communities from Palmerston North, Manawatu-Wanganui, New Zealand - 1766 DNA GHGlow gp2 (v2) (version 2) | ecosystem: Host-associated > Mammals > Digestive system >... | reverse complement strand
GTCTTCCTCCTTGATGGGTTGGCTGATGTAATGAAGGGCTTTGGCCTCGCTGATCTGCTCGGCACCGGCTGCGATATATGGCAGTTGCCAGAGGGATATCTTAAAGCCTTTTTGGGCCAGTCGCTGAACGAAGGCCTGCGGATCTGGGAATCGCTCGGGGTTAAACTTCCACTCGCAGAGCCAGTCCGTGCGGAACCATCCCGTGTCGAGATGAATCACGTCGCAGGGATAGTGCTCTCTCCTCAGTCGGTCGCAGATATCCTCCACCTCGTCGGCAGAGAAATAGGTCATCCGGCTCATCCAGATGCCGAAGCTCCAGACTGGAGGCATCGAAGGGAAACCGGTAAGCATCCGGTAGCTGCGAAGTATCTCTTCTGGTGTCTTGCCGCCGATCAGGAAAACGTCGAGTGTGGCACGGTCGTTGAGGAACTGCACACTGCGTGTGGAGTGGTCGGCTAATGAGAGCTTGCAGTAGTCGGAGGTGTGGAAGAAGCAGCCGTACATCCTACTTGAGAGATAGAAGGGGATGTTCTTATAGCAGCGGCGGTTGTTCACCCCTTGCCCGTCCTGGTTCTTCAGTTGAAAGGTCTGCCCGCTGAGGTCCATTTTCCGAAACCGTTCACCTGTGCCTGCGAAACACTCGTCGGCCTCGCATTGGAAGGAGATGGTGGCGCGCTCGGTTTGGTGGATGGCTGTGTCACAGCCGTCCACAAAAGCCAGTGGCAGTGCGTCATATCGGGGTGGCGAGAAGTGATCGTCGCTCAGGGAGACAGGCTTGGCGGGGTCGTTGTCGGGATAGAAGGTTATCCTGGGTGCCGGCTGAGGGGCCGGTTGCAAATCGCTCCAGTGGTCGGTCACTGGTTCGCTGAGGTCGATGGTGGCGATCTTGGCACCATTGGAGGCGATGATATTACCATCTGTATATCGGAGGGCGAGGCGCTGCACTTGGGGTGCCAGTTGGAGCATCTCGTCACTTTCAGCCATCTGGTCATCAGTCATCGTGGTGAATAGCCGGATGATATGAGGCTCGTAGGCACGGATGATGAGGTCATAGCTCTGCTGCCCCGCCGACAGGTCTGGCGCCATGTCTTCCTGGTGCAACTGTTTCTGGTAGGGTATCGTTACTACGATATCGCCGTCTCTCTCAGCAATTTTCGAGGGGGCGTATGCCTTCCAGAGGACTTCATCCTTCTGGAGTGAAGGGTCAAAGTCCATGAAGTCGAAGAGGTGGTAGTTGGTCTGTTTCATTGCTTAAAGATGATATGAGGCCCGGGGTGATTGTCGCCAATCTCCTCGCGGCGGATGAGACGCTTCGTGGTGAGTCGGTTGTTTTCGATGCAGAACCCGTCGCTTCTGGCGTCGAGATAGATGGGAAAGGCACGGTCGTTGGTGGCGTATGGCGCCACGGCGGGCTCACTGATCTCATTGTCGCAGATGACCGCCCCTGGCTGGTAGGAGAGGGTATAGATGCCCCCGGTGTCGTAGAGCTGGCGAGCGTAGTCTGTCACACGGTTGTTGTCGATGCGGTTGCCCTCCATGTTGGTATTGTGAGGTGTCCAGCCCCAGCCGATGCAGATGCCGGAGTAATTCACGTTGCTGACAGTGTTGCCTGAGATCGAGCACTGCTTCACATAACCGCAGCCGATGCCGACGGCTCCCCAGTCTTCCTGTGAGGCGCGCGTGATGATGTTGCCATCGATGGAGAGTCTGCGGCACCGCCCGGCGAGGTCGGGGTAAGGACGGTGTACCTCTCGTGGACTCTCTGCGAAGGAACCGGCGAGGATGGCCGTACCGCCGATATCGCTGAACGTGCAGTGTTCCACCTTTCCGCCGTCGATGCTCTCTATGTCGAGGGCGGTAGACCCTAAGCGGCGGAACGTACAGGAGATGAAACGGATGTCCTCGGCGTGGCGTACGGTGACGGCACTGACGGGCCGCTCTATCCATGCCTGGTTTTCAAGTCCGTTGTCCCAAGGCAGTCCGGGGCTATCCTTCAGCTTGTAGGCATCCACAAGGGGGAATCCTCCTTGGAGTGTCACGTGCCCTTTATGGAGTGGACGGTTCCAGCAGGTATTCTCAAACGTGATGCCTTCGATGCTGACGTGTTTCGCACCATCGATCATCATGAGTTGCTCGATGCCGTCGCGCTGTTCAGTGGTCCTTAGCAGAAAGCTGCTGTTACCCTTCTCGCCACCGATGACAGGCTGCGGCCAGGGGTGCTCAAACTCCAACCGGCTTTCAGGCTCTCTAAAGGTGATGATGGTTTGATGGCCCTCTACCTTCATCTCTTTGACGCGCAGGATGGCGATGGCCCAGCGTTGGTGAACCACCATCTCAAGGCCTTTGATGGTCAGGATGTCCTTGGGTGGTGTTGGAATCGTGATGGTCCTGTCCTGCGTGTCGAAGCCGGTCAGCCGTTCCATGCCCTCTTTCGGCCATACCTGCGTGTGTTTCTGACACGGGTCTCCACAGACGATCGTCCCCGCCTCGCCTCGGATGATGAGCGGTGCGTCGCTCGTGCCACTGTCCTCCGGACGGATGAACAACGGCTCCTCCATGTAATAGCGGCCTGCCTGAATGTGGATGATGATGCTGTCCTTGCATCGGGCATCATGGGTGCGGCGCCACTCGCGAACCTGTCGCAGGGCTTCGTGAATGCTCCCGCCCGGTCTTACGGTGATGTCTGCGGCGAATATCCGGCTTGTTACCCATAGCCCGACAGCCAATGTAAATAGTTTGTTCATTTCGATTTCTCTTCTTTCAAAGTTACGGATAAGCGTATTTATTTCTCAATATAGCAACCTCCAGGAATCGAGTAGCGGATGCCTTTTGGCGTACGTTCTACTTTGACTTCACCATAAAGCGTTTGGATGGAAGTACTCAGACAGTGGATGTTGCCGATAGGTGGCGGGTTGATGATGAGATGGCGCATGCCGTGAGTGCCCGGCTGCTGGCGGATGCCGGAGAGCGAGCGAAACAGCCATTCGTCGATCTGGCCCATCATGAAGTGATTCTCACTGCTGCCCTGACGGGGATCCCACTGCTCGGTGAGCGTGGTGGCTCCCTGAGCTATCTGGAAACCGTAGCCAGGGGTGTCGTAGTGGTTGAGCATCTGGAAGAGCAGATCGTCGTAGCCGTTGTCGGCCAGCACCCGGAAGAGGTAGCGGTTGCCCACATCGCCTGTGGTCAGACGATCGCCGTGGGCGTGGATGTCTGTGATCAGACTCTTCAGTACAGCGGCTTTGTTGTTGCCGCAAATGCCAAGAAACAAGGGAAGGGCGTTAGAGGTCTGGGAACCTGAACCGTAATAGCAGGAGTCGGGCTTGTAGAAGTAGCGGTTGAAACGCTCAATCACTTGCTGGCAGAGGGTGTTGTATTTTTCTGCATCATCCCTATGACCCGTCATCCTTGCAGCCTCGATGATGAGCTGCAGATTATAGATGTAGTGGGCTGTCGCCACTAAGGCTACGGGCGTATTCTTCGAGAAACCAGCCTTGCCTGGGCCGTAGTCGTACCAGTCGCCGAGTCCGTGGCTCACGATACCGCTGTCAGCCCGTGAAGTCAGGTAGTCCACATAGCGGCGCATGGGCTCGTAGTTGTCGGTGATGAGGGTGGAGTCGCCATACATATCATAATACTGGAAGGGCAGGATGATGAGGGTGGAACCCCATTCCGGAGAGTCGTCGAAGAGGTTGCCGAAGGAAACATACTGCGGGGCGGTGGTGGGTACCATGCCATTGGGTTTTTGGGTGTCAACGATGTCGCGGATTATCTTCGGCGCCAGCCGCGTCATGTCGTAGTTGAAAAGGAGCGACGGTCCGCAAAGATGATCCTGCTCCAGCCAGCCGAGTTTCTCGCGGTGGGGACAATCAGTCATCACGGCCTGCATGTTGCTGCGTTCAGCTCGTTCGATGAGACGGTGGGTACGGGTGAAAAGGTCATTGTCGCACCAGAAGGAGGATGTCTCTGGGGCGGAATTGTAAACAAAGCAACTCCTTAGACTGTGAATCACTGGCAGACAGTCGGGATTAGGCTGACCCTCCATCACGGCGCCTTCCACTTGGATATACCGGAAGCCGTAATAGGAGAATCGTGGGTGCCACGTCTCCTCCTTTTCATCGCCCTTGAGCGTATATTCATAATAGTGCTGGCGGCCTGTTTGGCTTTGGTCACATGCGCCTTGAGGGGTGAGACGTTCAGACACAAGCAGGGTGATCTTCTGACCGCGCTCGCCTGTGACGGTAATCTCCGGGAATCCGGCCATGTTTTGCCCCATGTCGCAGACGATGGCTGAGGGGGCAATGGTGCGCTTGGTTTTCTTTGAGGCCGAGGCGAGGGAGTCTTGAGCGATGGATTTCCAGGATAGGATGTCGTAGTGTTCCATCACCTTCACAGGCTGGCAGGTTTCGGGGCGGAGTTTGCCTTCCGGACCTTCGGTGATGACGACGGGATGCCACTGCGGACCAGTTTCCAGTCTGGCGTCGTATGACTCGCCGCCATAGATGCTGTTGAAGGTGATGGGACTCAAGGCCCACTCCCAGCTAAGATCACTGACAAACTGTTTGCTGGTACCGTCGTCGTAGGTGATGTCCATACGGAACATCAGCTGCGGCGGACCGAAGCTCGTCTGGAGCTTGCTGTAGCGATTGCCATGCTGGACGTTGAAGAAACCGTTGCCTAGCAGCACTGAAAGTTCTTGGGGCCGTCCGCATTGTATGGATGCCGTGACGTCGTAGACATTGTAATAGACTGTCTTGCTGTATTCACTCCAAAGGGGGGCGAACATACTGTCGCCAATCTTCTGGCCGTTGATGAACAACTCATAATGCCCTAAGCCACATATATAGACGATGGCGTCGACAACCTTCTTCTTATGTCCATCGCTGACAAATTCCTCTGGCATGAGGTTCTTGCGTAGGATGATGCTTTTGGCAGAGAGCGTGTCAACGTTGGCCCATTGTGCCTTGAACGTGTCTTTCTTGAATTCGGTATTGCTCCAGCGTCCTTCCGGGATATGCGCGTCTTTCTTTGTGATGGCGCCTATCCACGTGGGTGACTTTATCTCAGGCATCACGCGGATGGTCTGCTCCCGGCTCCAGTCTGAGAAGACACCGTCTTGCTTGATCCGGACCTTCCACAGATAGCCGAAAGCATTGGGCTTCAATGGGGGCAGTTCGATGAATTGGCTCTGGCTGGTGGCGACCTGACGGTCATAGACTTTGTGTCCGGTATGGCGTTCGGTGACGATAATGTGATAGGCCTCCTGCATGGCTCTGGTCTTCTGGTCGCTGGTGTACTGCCAACCCACCCGAATCTTGCCATCAACAATGGCCATAGGCTCACTCTGATAGTTACACATGGTTTTTGTAATGACCAGTTTGCCATAGGCACTGCTCACGGTCAGGCTGATAAGGAGGGGAAAAAATCGTAAGAGTCTGTTCATCGTCGTTGGGGGTTATAATTCGTCGTTGGAGTAATCCACGCCATCGATAGCATAGGTGATTCTGCCGTCCTTGATTTCTCCGTCAATGCAGCGTTGGCCGGAGATGTAGAGACGGAAACGGCAGTTCCATTCTCGAGGCCAGGCGGGTAGGAGGATGGGGTTGTGGTCGAGATCCTCCTGAAGCAGCATCTCCTGCAGGCCGATCATGCCGGCTCCGCCACGATTATGGTCAGGTGCCCAGTCGAAACCAGGATCCCAGAAAGCGGGGAAACGGTAGGGACCGTTGCTCAGTTTCTCTGTGTTCAGACGGCGGGCCTCGTCGGTCAGTCCTAAACACGCAGCCCAGATGTTGTCCTGTTTCCAACCCTTCGTGCTCCGCATCTCTATGGCATGCGGATCCTTGGAATAGGTGTTGCGAGCGAGATGAAGGTGTGGGCGCCCTAGACCATAGATTCGCCATGGGAAGACGGGATAGAGCTGAGGGGTTTCGGTATTTTGTATACGCTCCCAACTCTCGGCAGGGGCGATACAAGTGTCACCGTCGATGACCTGAAGGGGGATGTCGGGAATAATACTGGTATCTACGCCGATATTATTGAGGCGGTTCTTCATCGCATGAAGGGCGGCGATAGTGCTGGAGGGGTTGCGTGCCATCTTATATGTTTCGCAGCCGGAGCCAGGATAGATAACAAGGTCTGGGTAGTGCTCAGTGAAGAAACGTAGGGTCTCGTCAACGAATGCATCGTATTGTTCTAATGTGGAATCGGGATGCCAAGGGCGCATCTGATCGGCCATCATGCAGAATTCCAAAGCCGTATCCCATTCATATTCCAGCCATTTGTTTTTCTCCACTCCCCAGTCATCGTTTCCCTTGTGTTTACCGTACTCGGCGGGATTGGGCAGACCGAAATTCTCTATCTGCTCGCTGAAGCAGGCACCTTCGTGCCCCCAGTGGTGTCGCGTCCAGGCTATGGCGTTTGGCATCATACGCAGGTATGTATCGAGTTGCGACGACAATAGGTTGTAGTCGCCACTCTTTAGCATCGGCCAGTAGACAAGTCGTTGGTTCTGGGCCGTCATCGTGCCGCCGCCCCACTTGCGGTAGTCAGGGGTGAAGGTGGCCGCAGAATCTACATAGACAGGGTCGAAGGTGAAAAGTCCGCCATTGAACTTCGTGGGCCACTGACCGTAGGCGTTGCAGCCGAGCATATAGCGCATCAACTCGTAGTTGCGGAGCATCGTCTGCAGCGTGTCGTTTGGCGTGTCGCTCTCTATCCAACTGCGCTGCCAGTAGTTGTGCCACCATTGTTTTGATTGCTGAGCACTTATCGTCAAAGGGGGAATCTTGTCCCCTTGATTCCGTGAAAGCACAATGCTGATGGTGCTTTCTTTGAGGTGGTCACTCTGGAAATTCCAACTGCGATAGTCTGTAGTGGCATACGTCCCATTGCTGGTGCCAGTGAAGTAGAACCCCTTTGCTGTCATGGTACCGCTCATCTCCAGACCGCCAATGGGATTGTAGAGGCTCTCCTTGATGGCATCGAGATGCTCATAGCTGACGGTGAAGTCGAAAACGGTTTGCTCGCGGTTCTTATGGGTGAAAGTAAGTTTGTTGCCGTTGGCTCTGATACTGTCGGCAAAGGTGGTGCAGTCCTTAGGGAGTATCCATTTGTAGGAGCACTGCTGGCATTCGGCCTTTGTTACGGGGCGGTCTTTGTATCGCCAGCTCTCATAGCTCAGCACCGCTTGTCCTGACTGTTGCTTTGACAAAGCAACAAATACGACAGGCTCCTGCACATCAGCCCAGATTCTTACCTGCGTGTCACCGCCTTTGATGTAGACGGCTCCTTCGTCAAGACAGAGGCGCTGCTCAAAATCCTTACCGTCGAATGGCCTGTCATCGAAATGCAGTCGCCAGCGGCCGGCTTTCAGAAGTGTATTGTTCTCGTCGAACCAACCACTCTGCTGAATGTAAAAGAGCACGTCACCATTCTCCACCCATACATTCATCCCGATATCATGGCCGCCACACGGCATCGACTCACTGGCATTTTGGCTCTGCGAAGTCCAGACATAGTCGCGAGGAGTATAGTCGGCATGGATGTCGGCGAATGCACAGAGGAACCAGATGGTGCTGAGGAGTTTTTTCATCATTGTTTACCAGTTATCAGTTCGGAAAGAAGAAACGGGCAGGCCGTCGTGCATCAAGTCGCCTTCTGTCCAGTCTTTGAAGGCATAGCGCAGGGCAACGGGGCGTTTCACCTCGTCACAGATGACATAGACGTGGTTTCGGCTGACCCAGACCTTTGTGGCAGGATGGAACACACGATCAGCACCAGCCACCTCGAAGTTATCTGACACAGTAGGTCCGTGCTCTAAATAAACCCATTCCTTCGAACGGTCGAAACTCACGACAGTCGTATCGTTCTGAAAGGCTACCTCTTTGTAGACAGCGAACTCAGGTAATCCTTTTATGTCGTAGGTATTGGCAAGGGCGAGGATTGCCAATCGCTCACCAGCCTGACGTTTCTTGCGGGGATGAATGCCGTACTTCAGGCCTGCATCCATCAGCACAGCCATGCGGGTATTGCTGATCATTGATTCTGCCTTTTGTTGTTGCTCACGCAGATACTGACTATCTTTCCATTGGATTAAACTGTAGTCGTAAGGAGCAATCTGGCAATAGTAGAAGGGAAAGTCTCCCTGCTTCCAGTCGCTGCGCCAGCCCTCTACCATCGCCTTTAGCAGCGGAGCATAGTAGTCGTAGCGTGGCACATTGTCCTCTCCCTGATACCAGATGGCACCTCGCATAGTGTAGCCGATAAGAGGCTTTAATTGCCCATAGTAGAGGGCAGAAGGGCATCGCTGCTGGAGTTTCTTCACATCCCCCTCTGTAATGGTCTGTTGCACCTTGGGAAAGGCTTTAAGCCAATCGGGATGCATCCAGGCCTCGCAGGCCGAACCGCCCCAGGAGGTAACGATGAGGCCCACAGGAACATCGAGCGTCGTCCGCAATGCTTTCCCGAAATAGTAGGCTGTCGCGGAGAAGTCGCGCACACTGGCAGAGTTGGCTTCGAACCATTCGCCTGCCACATCCCACTCTGGCGTGAGCGATGCGTGGCGCTTGACGGTAAATAGTCGTAGGTTGGCATCCTTGCAATGCAACAGCTCCTCTACGGTTCCCTCGACAGGTTGCTGCTTGAAGCCTTTCATCTGCATCTCCATGTTCGATTGGCCGGAGCAAATCCATACTTCGCCAATGAGGACATTGCTCAGTACGAGTTCGCGCCCCAGTCCTGCGGCGTGACGCGAGGATTGGCTGGAGGGGCTTGTCGCAAAGGTGATGGTGTAGGGCCCGCCAGCCTTGGGGGTCTTCACCTTCACAGAGAAGTTCCCTTCCTGATCGACTGGTGTCGAGTATGACCTCTTATCCCATGAGGTGATGACGACAATCGTTCTTCCCTTGTCGGCTTTTCCCCAGATATTGCACTCTGACTGCTGCTGCAGCACCATGTTGTCGCCGAAGAACTTCGGCAGGCTGATTCTTGCCTGTACGAGGGCTGCTGCGCTGATGGCCATAAGCCATGTGAATAGTCTTTTCATCTGTTTATTTATTTACTTAATGCTTCCTCTAATGCTTTTAGCAGTGTGTAGCGATCTCTCACCAGCAAGGGCGCCTGTAGGAGTCCAGCGGGCAAGAGACCGTCGCCCTTGGTGCGATACTTGGCATTTGTCCAGATGCCGTCGTAGGGGGCTTTCCCCAGGTCTGCACCTCGTAGGGCGTTATGCCAAGTGTTCACTACCTCAATCTCCAATGTGTTCTTTCCCTTATGCAGATGTTTATTGAGCGGTACCATATAGGGTGCTGTCCATGCCGTGCCGAGGTCGTGACCGTTGAGCCATACGTGGGCTATGTCCTTTACTTTTGGCAATTGTAGCCACGTCAGCCATGCCATGTCTTTCTTCTTCATGTGGAAGGTGGTGGTGTAGCGGGCCCGTCCGCTGTAGTACTTGATGCGGTCGTTTGTGTTTTGACTCCAGTCGAACAGCTGACGGGTGTTCACTTGCTCTCCATTCTCTGTAAAGGTAATCTCCCACCGCAGGTTCTTGCCGATGGGGATGGCTGTGCCTGGTTGCTGGCTGACCGTGGTGGCATCTAAGAACAGATAACCGCAAAGTGCAATGACGGAGCCATACGGTTGCAGGGTGATGTCTACGCAACTATAGATTCCATCACGTTCTTGGTGGCAATTCAGCAGTTCGCCTGTCACAGGGTTGATGAGTGACGTCACACCAGAGCCATTGGCTCCTACACGCAGTTTGGCGCGGAAGTGGCGCACGCTGTCCGTCTGGTTACTCAAAAAGAAATAGTGACGGGTCAGATCCTTCCGATGTGCGAAAGCAATGCCCTCTGGTAGTACTGCATCGGGCGACAGACCTGGTATTGTGTCGCTGTGGCAGGGGTCTGTGATAATGGTAACACCATAGTATTTCAGAGAGTCGATGCGCTGCTGTGCCTCTCTGCCCACAGTCACGTCCTGCGGAACGACAAGCACTCGGTAAGGAGGCATGGTAACATCCCGCGGGTCCATGGAGTATTTTGCCACCCAACTGGCAAGACCATCCGGATTCACCGAGTCGTAATGATAGCCGTGCAGGGGATTGATCCAGTCTTTCATGTTGAAAATTCCTGCGGAGTGACTGACTCCTACGGGACTCTCTTCCATGGGCTGTCTCACATTAGCCAGACGGTGCTGCTCTGAGGTGACGCGCTCAGGGCCGAATAGCCCCGGTAGCATCTTTACCAGACGATCTGGTGTCAGGGCGCGACTGGGTATCTCCTCACCGGTATAGACGGCGATGTCGACAACGGGTTTGCCTTTCTGCAAGTATTTCTGGCAACGGGTGATATAGTCGACGAAGGCCTTGGCTTCGGCAAACCACGTCTGGTCGCGCTGGAAGAAGAGCCCGATGCCGTCGAGTGTCATGCCGGGTTTGCGGCCGGGCCAGGGGTTATGGGTGAAGACGTGGAAGAAAAGGCGATTCATGCCTAATGCGAAATGGCGGTCGATCAGGGGCTTCACCATGGCGGGTGTCTCATCCCAGACACCTCTCACCTCCGTAAATCCTTCTGCCTGGATGATGTTCTTGCCGTAGATGTGGCCTCCGCTGATGGCATCGAGCATGTCGTTGGGCTTGTCGTGGGTGGGAGAGTTCAGCCAGAATTCTCCCATGGGGAGGTCGGCAGTCTTATAGTGCTCCATCCCTTGGCTGACCATCGTGGGGGCGACACTTTCACAACTCAACTGTACGCCATACGTCTTGGCACAGGCCTTGACTGTCTTGAAGAAACGCTCCTGCAAGAGGTCGTTGATGGTCTGGCGAACGTCGTGCAGGACAGCCTCGCTCTTGGCTGCACTCTCCAGGGGAATGCCTACCATGACGGGCAACCAGTCCATCAGGTCATAGCCACGGCGTTTCAGAAACTCTTCGGCAAAATCCTCGCTCCAGTTCTGCGAACCGCATTCCCATGAGTCGACGTGCATATACTTCACTACCTCATGATGAGGTCGTTTCATAAATGCTCCAAACCAATGTTCGACCTGTTTCTTGACGGCAGCCTCCGAAAACTTGTCGCACTCGAGGCCTTTGGCGCCGCCAGCCGTTGCGTTCATGTGTCCTGTCGACGTATGTCCGATGCGGACAACCAGCCAGTTGCCATCAGGCAGAGGCTCTGCCAGTCGGCCGTTCTTCAGTTCTATGCGACGGATGTCTTTCAGTTTCGTGCATGCCTCGTCGGGGATATCCTCTGAGGTGGTTTCAGGGGCGATGCGCCACACCAGACCGCTTTTGCCCTCCCATTGGCTGATGCGCGGCTGGTCGCTCAGATGGATACCCTTCAGTTTCAGTACTGGTTTCCATTTGGCTGCGTCGAGATCTTCAGCTCCGGGCGGCGTACCCTCAGGTGCCCATTCGAATCGGAAGTAGCGTGCTGATGTCTTGGGGATGGCATAGGTGTAGTTATAGTCGGTGTTCTGCCAACCTTGACGTGGTGGGTCAAACTGTTTCACAGGGAAGAATTCCTCACCATCGCCACTGACAAGCATCTTGAGACGCTGCGACTGCAGGTTGTTGCCCGAGGGGATGATTTCGACACTGTGGAAGGTGACCACTTCCGGGTACTCGTATTGTATCCATCCTGCCTCAGAGGCGCGGAAAGTGCCATTCTCGTCTTGTGTGACGGTGGGAGAGGTGGTGACGACGGGGGAGAAGGTGGCAGGATTGACGCAGAGTTCGCAACTTTCCGAAGGGATGGCGTAGCAGGCAATGTCTTCATAGTAGCCTTCATAGCCACCTGGCTGCATCAGGATATAGCGTTTGCCTGTACCACCAGTGATGTTGGTCTGCATCGAGACGATCTTCTGCATCGACTCCTTGGGCGTGATCCACGGTCCACCGGCAAGTGCAAAACCGTCGCACACATGGATGCCCATCTCCAATCCCAGCGAATCAGACTGTTGCATGGCGACATCCACCATCTCCCAGAACTTCGGTGACAGTTGTTGGGCCTGCCCTTCGTATTCGGGCTTCTCTCCGATGCCGCGAATGGGCATGAGATAGCAACCGCCCAGTCCTACGTCCTTCATCGCCTGAAGGTCGGCCTTGATGCCCGATTTCGAGACTGCTCCGTACATCCAGTACCAGAAGGTCCAGGGCTTTGTCGTGTCGGCAAGGCCGACGCTAAATGACAAATGACAAATGACAAATGATAAAACCAGCCGCTTCATATCCGTGTAATCCGTATAATCCGTTGTTTTAATAATCAATCGAAGTGCAGGACGGCGATGATGTTTCCTTTCCCTTTGCTCCAGTAGGGTTGTGCCGAGGGTCCGTTAAGGTCGGTGGTGTTGACCTTGTTGCGCACGGCAGGAATGGCTTTCAGGATAGAGAGACCCGTCTCGGGGAGGGCGTAGAGCAGGTGGTCGCGGCCGTCGCGGGGCGTGTAAACGCCTATGTTGCCGTCGGTCATCTCCAGCCCCAGCTGACCTTCCGTGGTCAGGAACTTCATCCACGAGATATGGGCGAAGTAGCCCTTGAACTCTGGATATTCGAACGATTCGCCGGGTATGGGGTCGTTATAGTCGTTGTGCCACAAACCATACTGCGGGCCTTCCATACGGTTCTTCCATACGCGATACGGGCCTTGCCCCAGCCACTGCTTGCTCTTGACCATCTGCTCAGGATAGTCGAAGCAGATGCCCAGCAGGTCGACGACACCATTGAAGTAGTAATCTACATTCATGTATGCTCCGCCATCAGCCAGGAAGCGCCATGTCACCTTTTCTATCGAGCCGTGCCGGTAGTTGGCAACGAGCATACTGTCTGAGAGGGTGAACCCGTCAAAGGCTGCTTGGTCGGCATATTCCGTATAGGCCGTCTTCTTCTGGAAGGCCTCCTTATCGTCGTGGTTATAGAACCCATCCTGTGAGCGGTCGGAACGCTTGGCTGCCACGAAGCGCGGACCATTGCCGAACGACAGTTTTCGCCCGTTTGCAATGACATGCATCAGTCTGCCCGAATCCTTGCTGAAAGCATACTGACGACAGCCATTTTGGATCGTCAACAGGTGGGCATCTTCCGCTTGAATCATGGGGACAGGTTGCTTGACCCAGGCTTGG